>JGI24159J19872_10004524_pt1 | contig 17743 bp, 10 predicted proteins | sample Ectturendosymbi4_FD_19872 | JGI IMG/M metagenome (IMG submission 19872) | reverse complement strand
AATCGACGACACTCGGCATAACAGCAATAGAGATTCCCCACTCGACCAGGATCACTCTGCTATTGCTGTCACGAACTCGGCGTTATATCTGGCATCATCACCTCGCAACACAATGCATGATGGGTAACAGCAGTGGAGATTCCAAGCAGGATTGGAGCCAGAACACAACCTTTCTTTATCCCAGTTTAAGCTCAAAACGTGCTATACTCAAAACGTGCTATACATTTTAAGCTCAAACCTGCTGTAGTAGTAGTAAAAGGAGAGGGTCAGGGTCTGGAATTGTAGGGTTTTCAGTGGGTGCAGCCAGTGCAGCTGAGGTTTGCCCAGCCTCCCCTCCTCGACCCATATTTTGATTTTTTTTATTTTTCATATTTTCGCGTTATATTTTATTAATTTCATATTTTAAAGAAAGCTTGCAACTTTTTTTGTTCACCACACCGCTCCAACTGTGGCAATAAGGAGTGCCACTTTTTAATCCGATAAGCAAATGCACCACCTGTGCCCCAAATTGTAACTAGTTGTGTTGCAAAACGGCAAGCCCAAACGGGGAAGTTATTAATCGTATAAACAAATATTCACATCGCTGTTGCCGACTGACTTCCGCCGGTCGCGTCACTTGCGATGTCTTGACAGATGACGGTGCAACACTTTTCGTTTACGTCACAAAATATGCAGCGATTCGTTGCAAAGGGCGAGTTTAGGTGTGCCATCAGATTAAACCCTTCTGCGTCGTTGATTGCAGCTTCGTATGACTCCTGCGGAATAGCATATTAACAAAATATTCTTGTTTTTTTGCGAGCACCTTCAAATTAGATAAACGCTTCCATGTATTCATACTAAGTCCTGAGAACGTTGAGAAGTGTAAGCGCATAGGCGTAGCCAATAGGGGCCCAGGGGGACATGCCCCCCAAATTTTTAGCATATCTATTCATTTTGTGCTTTGAGAAACGGCGTTCCAAACAAAAATACTGTTGCTTGCTTAGAATCAAGCATTTTGGCCCCAAAAAAATTTGGGCTGACTATGCCACTTTGTAAGCGGACAGCCGACGTTTTGCAGAACGATGTGCAGCACTTTCCTGCTGACTATATCAAATGTGTGAGTCAAATCAACAAAGCTGAAGTGCAGTGGCCCGCGTTGTTCATGTCAATTCTGCATTTCGTCCAATGAAAAGATCATGTCAGTAGTAGATCGTTACTGTACTTTTGACTTCGTTACTGTACGTTTGCTCTATGTCGGTTCCACTGGCGGATCGACTTAGCAGACGAAAGACAAAATGCTACTGGCGTAAACGTCATCCCGCACATTCTTGTTGTTGTCCCCAACAAGCTTTTGTGTCTACAAAGTGTTTAAAAGACATAGCCAAAAGCATGCTGCGCGCTCGTGTTTAACATTTTGGCTATCCCTAGCAAGATCAGAAAAAAATAATTTGTAAATCATATTCCCTACCTGGTTAGAAGTATAATGATTCTTCTTTCACGAACAAATTACAACTCAAGACCCCAGACAAGAGTCCAATAAATAGTGAAATGAAAATCACGTTTCCAGACGCAACTCGTGGAGTAAGATGTACATGCAAAGTATATTTACTGTTGAAGCGACGATTCAGACAAAAAGTAATGGAAGGTCTTTGCTATGACATGACTCCTATTTCAGGCAGCTCTGTTGGCTGTCGATGCCATGAATACCAATCTCAAAATGTCATGATGGATTAACACTTGGCCCAAAAGCTTATTGCCCTAACATAAATTTAACGCCCTTGGTAGGTAAATTTCAAGCAAATATTAATACCGTTTCATTTGTTCAAACTTCTGGTCTGAAGAAAAACTATCGAGACCACTTGCTCTGGTTATCAAAACAAATTATGACCCTGTTGAACAGAAACAAAACACCGAATACTCATTGACTAATAACTTGTGTTATACACTTCATGTAAGCCTTTTTGCTTGTGCGGTATCTGTCCATAAAATTTTTATCGCTTTTACATAGGCATACCATACGTCCCGTTTTAGATGGGATAGACCCGGTTTTAAGGTTTTGTCCCGGCGTCCCGGTCAGTCAGCCAAAAAGTCCCGGTTGCGCATTAAATCAGCCAGCATAATTCTACACGTGGTACATCAGTTCTCGTTGAGAGAATTTGTTCCATCATGAATGACATGTGGTCTGAAAACAAGCAGAATGCGAAAGCACTTATCAGTTGTAATTACAGTAATCCCCGCTTATTAAGCCTACGGTTAATAAGCCCACCCGCTTAAGCCCAAAATTGTCCAGTCCGGAATTAGTCCATCTATTCCTGTAATAAAAAAAACGTTATATCAACCGAAACACCCGCTTAATAAGCCCAATTTTCGAACACCTTTGCTTAACATTGGGTGAGAGTCGAAATCACGCTTTTTGTCTTGCTTTCGACTATTTCGCACCTTACGGTGCTGACCAACTGTAGTTCATAATTCAAATCTTTCGTCACATATCGCTTATTTGTGCCTTAATCGATATGCAAGACAACTGGTACCATGCAGAATTCATTTTCAAAATGGCGAAAAGACAGGGGCGGATCCAGTCAGTAAGTCTAGGGGGGCGATTTCAGTAATATTTTTTCAGTAACATTTTGCAGTGAAGTCTAATTACGAGTTCACTAGTGTAAGAGACATAAAGTATACTTGTTGTGACAAAACAATAGACGGCAAAATGACCTTATAACGCGAAATGCTGTTTCCCGCATTGTACAAAATCATGGTGAAAAGGGTTACTTTCGTAGGCTTTAGGAAGGGGCGATCGCCCCCCCTGGATCCGCCCCTGCCAAGAGACGTGCAGACTTAACCTAAAGAAACTTGAAATTTTAGAAAATGACCTCGCACTGCCAACCAACATGCAGTTAGCGTGCTCCGCCGAACAACTCAACACCTCTCCTGCCTGCCTACGAAATATCCTGAGCAACGAAACAGCTCTTTGAGACAAGGACCAGGAAATGAAGGCTTTAGCAACTTTTAACGATAGTACAGTCGGCCATGCTCATTTATGTCAATGAGAGTGGCGAAAATTTATCCTCCGTTCAGGGGCAAGGGGGGGCAAAGGGAACGATTCCCCAGGCGCCGAATCACTATGGGGGCGCAGAATCACTGCGGAGGGCGCCGAAAGTCCCAACAACGTCACACGTACTGTCTTCAACACAGTACATTTGCTTCCGAAAAACCTCATTTGTGAACATGGGGACGACAAACTTGTTTCTTGACCCTGGCGCCATTTAACCTCGTTACGCCCCTGCTCCCCGGTTAATAGGTCCAGTTGCGCCCGAAATTGTCCGACCCGGAGATGGGCTTAACAAGCGGGGACTACCGCATAATGCTGACTTTAACTGCTGTGATCTTTAGGAGAAAATAAAATCGAACCAAGACTTCGTGAAAAAAGTATATAGCCTACAGAAAAAATGATTGGGCAAATGTGTAATTTACAAATGTTTGAACATTGTCTGGTTTCTTAGCAAAATACATTATTTTTAGTTTTTCTTGGTGTCCTAACTATAGGAATCTAATGTAGCTACGTACTCCAAGTAAGGTACATGAACCACATTTCTCTGATAAGGCTCGTTGTTCTGAAGCGTCCCGTTTTTCAAACGCAAAAATATGGTATGCCTACTTTTACAGCCAACACCACAAAACTGACCAACTAAAATCTTTAAACTTTTCATCGGTTCATTGTTTATCTGTTGTAATTTAGGCGCGCTAAATAGCAAACACGCTGAGTATCGGCTGCAGACTTTGTCGAACCACATATAGTTTGTCATTTCTTTATCTTAGGGCCTTAGGCCAACATTATATCACGCTGTAAATGTTCACTACAGCGGAAAGATTTGTGCTCTATAGTGATCTACACTGCAAGCCCAAAGCCGATACGCAGCTACCGTTTCAAAGCGAACAAGGAAATTGCTGGCTTTCCCAGTGATCGTGGCACCACATCCCACAGCTCATCAATTCCTACATGAAAAATTTACGTCAAAACAGTTTCTTTAAATTCGAACTTCTGCAGTCTTCAATATCTGTCCAATACATTTTCAGTGGCCCGCAGAAGCTGCCTGTGTGTTTGCAACAGACGTAGGGACTCCATGTGGTCTTCAGTCGTGGTTGCATACGCTTCAGTGCTGTTTGATCACTTAAAATCAAGGCCCTTAGTTCCGACAAGAAACCCATCCACTCACCTTTTTGTTGCAAAACTAGGACACAGGCCTACTGTGGACTCACACACTGCACTGACAACACTGCAGAAACTTGATTTTCGTTTTGGAGGCTTTCAGACTGTGGCGTCAGTTATTCAATAGTGGTCTTAGTGAGTGTGTAGGGTGTGCAAAATGGGGGCCCCCATTTTCAATTTACGCGCTTTGAGGAGACCCCCATTTTTAATTTGCGTGCTTTCAAAAAAAATGAGATTTTCTTTATGACTGTATTTTTATTATAATGATTACACAATAAAACTTATTTGGTTTGATATATGTTGTTATTAATAAAATGTTTTAACACATTTGGATTTTCAACCTGAAGATATGTAGCCACACTGAAATGATGAAATATAAATAGTTTTTTGTATGATCATAGGTCAAGGGGCTCCAGTCAAAATGTAAAAGTTCCTCAACCAAGATGCTAGGGTCCCCTAATCAAAGAATAAGGAGGCCTATTTGTCTTTGGTTAAACATAAATAGTCTGTCTACTACGCATTCAATGGACAAGGGGCTCCAGACAAAAGGTAAGGTGACAAACGGTAACAAGGATAAGTGCCCAATATTCTTCAAAAAGTTATGGGTCCCTTATTTAAAATTTAAGAGGTTTAAAATCAAGAATATAGAGCCCATACTTTTATGAATCATCTTGCTATTAGTTGCAAGGTTTAATTGGTAGCCTACCATTCTTACTTATAAACCTACTAGGCCTAATTATCCAGTGTACACATCTTTAAGCAAAATACCATGCACAGAAAGCCACTGTAATAAACCAATATTTTAAGCACATGGCCTACCAAAGATTTGTAGCGTTGTGATATTAACTTGTTTAAGATTTTACTGCCAAAAGTGTAGTGATTGTAGCTTATGAAGGTCTAGCCAACATTGGAATGTGACTAAAGTGTGTGAGTCAATGCTGCATGTTTCATTCATTCCAGTCTCATCATAAACATTATGGTTGGTTTGTTTTTTCTCAAAGTATTTACTGGAGACGAAAGGCATGTTTACCCTTAGCCTACTTTTGGACAATGAAAATCTAAAAGCAATAAGTTCTTATAAAGCTCAACTTGGCCCTAGGGTAACTCCATTGTTCAAATAGTTATGTGAGAAAGTGGTTTTGCTTGAGAGAATTATATTGTAAACACCAAGGTATGTGTGTGTACTTGTTTGGTCTGCTGTGTGCTTCAATAGCTGCTAATGCAATGCTACATCAATTGCTTTCAGTTTCTTTTTCAGTCAGAACTAAATGAATATTAACGGAAACTTGCATTTCATGAAAATCAGTTAAAAATATCAGACATAGATAGGAAAATCGTGTTGACACCCTAAACCTCCACCACAACACCCTTCGAAAAACCTTTAAAAAAACACTGATCACGAGCATTTTGGTCACTAAAGCTGTTATATAATTACCGCAACACATTATGTTCGTAAACATACAAAAATAAAAGTTGGTAAACATACAAACATGCAAAATAAAATCTTTTCACAACATGGAGCTACAGTAAAGCCAAGTTGCGAATGGTTTTTATCATATTGCCTGACAAATGCTCATTTTTGTCTGTTTACTTCCTCCTGCTGCTGTCAGCATATCTGCACATATCCTTTTTACAGTTTGTTGCAAACTTGAAGTACTGGTGCTCGCTTCACGTCCACTTTGAGCGTTGTCCCTTTTTAAAAGCTGACATTTGTCCTTGTTAAAAAACAGCAAAATTCTTCATTGCTTTGTTGACTGCAACTTAAATTTTCCGCAATATATATCACACAGCTATTGCCAGTGACGTCCCATAAAGTTTATGGTTAAAATTTCAGATAATCGTCTCTGGAAATTTCCTAGCGGCTAAACTATAAAAACCTGCTCACAACCAACAGCTGCCATTGTACTTTATCAGGTACAAAATAGTTATGAAACTGTACAAGAGTTTCATTTTACGTCGTAATATCCAACCTATTCAAGCACAAACCACATGTCATTGTCCAGGATTTTGCCGAATTCAACATAAACGCTAACTATTTTCAGTTACTTGGAGGTAAGTCATAAAAACAAACCTAGGTTGTTTTGCGAACCGGCAAGACATCTACGCCGACCGGCGGTTGAAAACCACTGCTTTAGACGGTTCGCAATTCTGCCTGCTCAGTGAGGTATAAAACATTGATTAGACGTCAGAGAGTGTACGGGAAACGCGTTCTGCTATCTCGTACTGTCGATAGAACAGCAAACAACTAGACCACTTTCGACCGGAGAGACAAGAGCCCTCCAACATCCAAAAATAAAGGCAACTTATAGTTCATCTATTGACCAAAAACCGCTACTCATTGTACATGGAAGCTGTCTGCGTGCTACGGTCCCTCAATCACAAAAAGCTCATTATCGGGCTAGCGCAAAGGAACCTGCCTATAGTAAATTTCACCAAATACGCAGTAAGGTAACTTACGCATTATCTTTAATTTTGACTCAGTCACCACACACTGAATTGAAATTACAAGAAACAGCTTTCATTTATTTCAAAATTGAGCTTCAAAATTGGAATCCATAATCATGTTCTGTAATGTGCAACGCAGCAGGTCCGGCACTGGATTTGCAATGAAGGCCTGCGTTTCCGCACGCAATTGCCTGGAGTACATCAATTTGAAGTTCCACGAACCTAACATAAAAATGCTTGAGAATGATCGTAGCAAAGAAGAGTACCGTTCCACAACGGCTTTAATACAGGTCGCATGGTAAACCAAACGGAAGCTTACTGTTCAATATTTTTTAACAACACAGGTAATTCAGAGGTTCTTAAGTCACTGAATCGCCGCTACTACAGTACAGCTGGTTGCACTTCAATTCACCATTGCGGCAAGCCACTGAACACCATCATTTCGCGAAGTACCGGGTGTTATCAATCGCCCAACAAAAACTCCACACAGTACCGCACCAAACGTGCTCGAAAACCGTAAACCGGCTGCCCTGAATCCAAAAAGCATGTGAAAATATACAAATATTTATTAGTTCTTATTCTGCCAGAAATTTGCAACTGCTTTCAGTTGTTTGCACAGTTTCCGATGACGAGACGAGTCTCGCGATTTTCGGGGGCTTGTCATGTTGGAGCTTCCATGCTGCCACAGAACATTTCACTTTTTTGTTACTCCCAATAGGCGTGCACAATTTGATTTTGATCAAGAAGCTTGCATGTTCTGTTTGTTTTTCGTTGTTTTTGCATCCACGTTGTATGCATACCGTGTTCGCTATAATGATACAGAGTTTACAGACCACGAGCTGTACGAAACAAGAACACAAAAAATGAAGTTCGTCAACCATAACCCTGGGTGCGTCACACTTTTCCCTTTAGTATTTAGCAATGTACCATCAGTTCAAAAGTTCCTTGAGATGTATTTTGCATGCTCTGATGAGACCTTTTCGTAAACGTGAGTGTGGGCCGAGCAATTTGCATAATGTAAACGAGTATTCGAGTACTTTCACTATGAACCAGGCTCTTGCAAACCCACTTCTTCAAAAACCAGCAGCTGTGGCGGACGATGCCTTGACACCTTTCAAAGCTGTATGAAAACCTGAGCCTCCTGAAGTAATCGTGGCTACGGCGAGTAGCGAGGTCTGAGGAGATAAGGGAAACTTGCATGAAATTGACAAAAGTTTGCTTCTTTCAGGCTGCTAGCCGCACCACATTGATCTGATAAACACTGATCTAATGCACGAGTAACCCGAGCTTCATCAACCCATTGTTTTGCTTTCAAGGCGGATATTGCATCAGTTCCGTCGCCACGGGGGCTTTGGTGGGCTTAGCCCCCCACACAGCACCAAGCCCCCCCAAATTGAAATATGAAACACTATAAAATAGTGGAATTTTTGATAAATTTGAATGTCAAGCCCCCCTGCACGAACGCAAAGCCCCCCTACTGACGACTTTCTGGCGACGGTTCTGTATTGCATCAACATTATTCCTATAGCTGTGAGTTATTGATATACATCCTTTATTGAGCTGACCGTGACAATCGAGATCAGTGGAAGCAGAACCAGGTCCGTAGCTAGGTTTTAAGGTTTGGGTAGGTGGGCAAGATTTTTTTTAAATACATGTTTAAAACAAATTGAGGGGCACGGCCGCGAATGCCCCCCGTGGCTATGGGGCTGAGCAGAACCAAGAAAGAAAATTCGTTAACCGTTCCAACCATTCTAAATTCAAAACTTAAAGACTTTACATGATTTTTAGGTGGCTGTTTTGTTTTCCTAAACTTAAAGACTTCACATGATTTATTAGGTGGCTGTTTTGCTTGTCGTCCTGTTGATANTCTTGTTCTTTATCTAATCTAAATTCGATGTCTTAGTTCTGACCATCCGATAGTAGCATTTGTTTTGAAATATATTTACTGCATATACAATAAAGCAATGCTTTCTGACCTTTTTCAGCTTGCAACCCACTTTTACTGACAATCATGGGCGCAATTTGGTGGGGGACACCGGGGACGTGCCCCCCCACTTTTTTCTCTTTAGGTTTTGTATTTGGAGAGGCTTCAAAACAAAAAGTGACGCTTATCGCATATTAGATGGTACACATAGCCAAGTTGATGTTGAAACAGAGTTTGGTGTGGTATCACTGATTCTGCTATTTTATCAATTTTAGCTTCGATAAAAAGATTTTTAGCATTTTGCAAGTTTCTATAGACGGCGAAAGATGGTTAATTGCTTCTGACCGACATTTGACCCTGTGTGGTAAAGGTTATTTTCTCGAAACAATGAGAGTTTTCAGTTGCACAATGTGAGAGACCACGGTACAGCCGTGATTTGCTTCGTGCAGAAGAGTAACTGGCTTGCTGTAACGTTGGTTGTCACGTATTCAGAAACAGACAGTGTAAAATTTAAAGATGCAAATGTTTAAAATGTTAGAAAGTCACATTTTCAGACAAATCTCTGCGAAGTTTTTCCTGAAGGCAAAAATCAGCACTGTTGTGGATACATATTTTTAGGATGGGCACTTTTGCATAAGACTGTCTTCAACGATTAATAAACAGGATTTCAATCAAAACGTTGGAGAATTACATATTTACCTAGCTATATATTGAACTACAACGCAAAACTTAAGCACGTGACTAGTATTTAAAGATAAAATATACATTTATCCTCACTTCTTGTAATGTCGCAACGATGGTGGCCAACAAATCCAAAAGATATTTTTCCGTGATTCTTACACTTTGTGACTTTGTGCTTGTGGTGAATACATTGGTTCGCAAGTCATCTGATTTACCTGAGTTTAACGAAACTCATAATGCAGCAATGTTTTCATCCATGTGCGAAACATTGCTTTACAGGTACGTGACACCTAGTTTTGCTGAACATTTTTTTCGTGTTAATGCAGGTGAAAATTGGTACTTTTTTGCCAATTCACCGTTGTGCTTTTGATTTTTGTTTAATCTCAAATATATTTTCGTATGGTTATGCAAGTAAGGCTCTTAGAATGGAACTTTCGACATTAATTTCATCTATAAAATTGTGATGCTATACCTGAAAAATTTGATTGTGAAAAGACTGAACTAAGCGGCACTGACTGAAATCACAAGACTACAGTAATCAGACCATTAGGTACGCATAAATTACATTGTAAGCTAGATGGGTGTATGGGTATATCAGGTTTGTTAAGGAGCTTTAGGGACCCGATTCGGGTCCCTAGAATTTCAAATCGGGTCCCTAAAATCAGAAAAAATCGGGTCCCTAGAGTCAGAGAAATCGGGTTCCTACAGATCCAAACCGGGTTCCTAACATTTTCCTTAAAAAATGGGGGAAATGATCTCAATGCCCACCTGATTGCACACCTTGGTTTAAGCAATTATTCTGATTTACTTTGCACTGACTAATAGGTTGGAATAAAACCACCTCATGTCCCCCCTGGATCGATAACGCTGCTCTTTCATCACACGAACACTAACCCAAGGTAAATTTCACCCGTTTTTGAAAAACTGGTAGCGAGGTGGTGGAAGCATGCCCTGAGTGAATTACAGCCTTTATTGCCACAACTGCAGCCCTATATCACCCAGAAAAAATTCACACTAGCCATAACGTGGGGAGATTTTCACCTGAAGTAACAATCTTTTCTACACATTGGAAAAGTCCAAATAGCGAGCACGACCTTACGCACACCAGTCAAGATGTCAAACAAACAATTTCAGCTACTGATGCGTGGAGAGCGCTGCTGCTCTTGCTTACGTAAGTAGCACGTGCTCACCGCACTTGATGGGTATGGTGATACCCCACAATAGCGATCCAGGGTTTTGATAAGAATAATCACAAAGTTCAAGGAACTTTCGAATGCGTTGCTTTTAAACCGGACACATTAAGATGTCTGTCGGTTAAGTTCAGGTCACGGGCCTCCAAAACGCGGCCGGCATGTTACCCGCGAGGGCATTTTGCGCTGCCGGCGATGCGTTTTGCGAATTTTCATGTACTCAACATTTAAGTCGGCCAAAGAGAACACGTTCCTTCAAAATGAATGCAGTGAAGGTTAGAAATGATTTTCCTACAACTCACGATACCTTTCGTAGGAAATAAGATGTCAAAGCTGTTTCTGGTAAGGTTCAGGTACCGCAATTATTGCGTCAGCGCCATAATGCGGCCCTAGGGTTGCCATAACGTGGCCCTCGGGTTTCTTTATAGGTCTTAGTTTGGCCCTCAGAGCAATTTGAGTTTGGGACCCCTGGTTTACAGTAGATGCTGTGTCGACCACGCGCTTTTGGTTCACATGTCATAACTACATCAACTTATGTGGACATGTCCAACTCAGCCTTTGAAGAAAATGTCCATCTTCTGTAGGACAATTCTGTCAGACGCTTTGGTCTAATTGGCCACTTCAAGGCAATTCTGAAANCCTCAGCATCACGTACATGCGTCTNTTGGTAATTTTGCTTGTTTTAAAATTCTTTCTCCTAAATGACTTANAAAGGAATTTTTCTTAGATCTCTGAAAAGTCAAAAAGCTGGTCTGGCTGTGGCCAAATCTTCAAACAAATCTTTCGCCAGCTACCTTTGTTGCATCCAGGCGTTCAGGTAGGGAGTCAAATAGAGGGGCGCCATGAAAGGTCTTCACTTGTTGAACATACTGTACCATACATTCTTTGCTCACAAAAGTGGTTACCTTTTCTAGGCCAAGAATGTGGTTGTTTTCTCTCTATACCAACCTTACACCAAGCAACAGCGTTTTGATTTCACAAAACTCAACTTGAAAAACAGAGAGGTCAATTAACTTGGTGTAAATTTCAAACCTTTTATATCTAATGAGTGCCGTTAGGCTCTGCGCGATGTGAACATCCACTAAATGTTATTATCAAAAATACCGCTCAAAAAGCTGGCTGTAAACGTACTCTGAAAGCACCTGTAGAAGTGGCGACATTCTTTTCGAGAAAACTATGGTTATTCTTTTGATATAATTCTTCATTCTGAAATGTGCGCGTGAGCTGTTTGACGTAGACCGGCAAGCTGCTTTTCTCTTTGTCTGCCTCAGCCTGTTGTTTCTCAGCGTGGTATAGTTGCTGTTGACTTGGTATAAGTAGGCTACTTGTAAAATTGCACGTGCATTATAACACGAATGTGCTAATCACAAGTAGGTTATATTCGTACTTCCAACCCAGATGCCCTTCTTACTTCTTTAAAGAGAGGATGTACTTCAGCTTAGGTTTCTGTAAAGCTTTGAAGTTGACTTTGCGCTTTAGTGCGAACATTGCGAAGACAACACTTTACTGCACAGCAAGAACTGGAAAAATTTCCACGTTATGTTTGAACAGTTTAACGTGCATTTGCTACCTCTCAGATTACCATTCTCTCGATTTTCAACAGCATTGGTAAAATACAGTTGTGATTTGTACACAGATTTTTTCATAAAAAATGTCCTTGTTTCATACACAGCATTGTTCGCGATTGATGATGATCAAATGAAACGAATATTGTTTTAGAATAGTTTCAATGAGTAACATTTGGTGCATTGACTGTGACATCTGAAGTTAGGAAATTATAAGTGCTTTCCAACAATATCCAGAACAAGTTATGCTATCATATATATCTTTTTACAGAAAATCCTCCATAGAAAATACTTATAAATGCCTCAAGCAACAAAATAGAGGTTGTTAAACTGCAAACATGCACCATGTTATGGTTTTTTATCTCTCTGAATCTGATGCACAAGCGTTTCATATGTCAGATATGTCACAAGTCCATAAAATGTCTATTACAAAACATAAAGTTACAGAGCACCTGCACGAAAAACTAGCAGGCTTGCCAGGTTTAGATGGACCAAATACCGTACGCAGTTCGCTACACAAATTGCCTAACAGCTTGCATAAATGCTAAACAAACAAAAACAGACCGAAAAAAGGTGGACAAGTTGAAGATCAAAGCAGCCAGATTTTTAGAAATGTTAAACGTTTTTCTGCTAAAACCGTTAAAAAACCAAAAGCATACCAAATTATGACCTACATTCCAAATAGCGGTTTCTCATGTTAAAACAACTTTCAAAAAGGTCAAATTTATGAGTTGAGTTGATTTTATTTGGCGATAATTGATATTCAGCAAGAATAACACAAATTAGTGCAAGGACGCCAGGGCATTGAAGGAACCCGAAAGTTATCGAGTCGNTGCCCCTCAGTANTTGAATTAGCTTTGTTGCTGTCCAGTTTCAAATCGTGGTGTTGCACATACGTGGNAAAGAGCTGTTAGATGATCAACACAGTTGCGCACGGAGTTCTGAGTTGCAACCGGTCTCCCTCGGTAGGTGGGGTGCTCAGATCCGCAAGGATCTGGTCATGGCAGAGAAAGTATAAATCCAGCTAAAATGAAACTCTGCCCAGGTTGTCATAACCCTTTCACATCTGGCAAGCTTTACAAATTTTTTGCAGCGTTTTTTGCATGTAAATGATGGTTGGAACTCTTGGAATCAAATCTGCAGAGATGTAACGTTCGAATTTCACTGTTCACCACGCAGAAGTATTCTCTGGGAAATGACGCGCTCTTCCTGCAAAACAAAAGGACACCAGCAGCAACAAGAAAACCAAATCACAAATACACAAACAAAAAGCAAAACAAGAAAACCAAATCATACATAAACAAACAAAAAATAAAACAATCAAAACCTAGGACGCAAACACAACCTACTGTATATGTGTAAACTGTAAAGCAGTGGTGCTCAAACCGTGGCCCGCAAGGCCCTCTGAAGTGGCCAGCGAAGCAATTTTCATTGGAAAGAAAACTTAACACTTTAATCATTTAAGATAATCTTTTAGAGAATTTTTATTGAGATTATTAATTCTTGTGGCCCGCGACGGGTTGCTGAAAGACAAATGTGGCCCACGAGCCAAAAGGCTTGAGCACCACTGCTGTAAAGAATGGGAGTATGTACAATAGAGTTAAGAAAATATGGAATGAAGATAGCCACGGGAGAAGGGAATATGTTCAGTGGGGAATGTGCAATTTGAAAAGAAGTGGACTACAGTTGAGATGATGTGGGTTACAGATAACATAAATAACTCCATGTTTCAGCACCATACTATCTGTCATCATATGCAGAGATAAGTATATCTCTGCACTGTTTCTAAATGTGAGCGGGGAGCTGTCGTGTAGAGAGGGATCAATATTGTTCCAGATCTTAGGGCCTGGATGCTTCAAAGACCTTTTTATATTTATGGAACTTGACATTACCAATGACAACGTGGCAACCCTGCTAGAAAGAGGAAGTCAATGCCTGTAGGCTAGAGATGGCATGAGCCACCAATGGTCCAATTTTTGGGCGGGCCACTAACGATGTTTTTAACTATTAGATTTCGCCGAGCCGCTTGGACCCACAAATATTGAAAAAACTTTAAAAAAAAATTTTAGTTAGGAGAATCACTCGGTGACATGAAAAATATTGAGCACTGATTTATTGTTTCATATGACTCAGCTACTAAACACAAAAAATCCAAAGAGCCATCGCGCAAAAAGGAAATCAATTGTCAGTGAATATTAGAAAATATAGGAAAATATAGAGTGGCATTGTGTAACATAGGATTGGTGAAGTACCATGGCGGTCATCTAATCAACCAACCCTGCTTATCACTTTTTGAAAGGTGTTGAAAAACAAAAGGTGGATACCAAATAAGCACCGTTATAAAAAACAAACAAACATAGAACACGGTTTACAGATGGAGAGAGCATGCCTCGTATGTGCACAAAGGAGTGAATCAAATTTCATTGAGGAAATTTTGTGTGGTCAAAATGTTTAAACAAAGTATAAAACTAAAANCATAAAAATAATTGATGAGCTAGAAAATAATACCAAAACAGAAAGAAAAACAGACTATGTANTATAATTTCATGCCAAAAATGCGATGGGCNTAGNAACGAACGAGAAACAGAAAGTAAGAGTACATAAAAAACAAACAAAATTACATTATTTAAATTACTGTAACTTCCAGCACTTGTTTTTGATGATTGAAATGTTGCTAAAATATATTACTATGTATCTTTTGGATGTAGGAGGTGTTTCTTCAGTTTCCATTTGATAGTAAAAGTGGCAGAAGACTTAACACAGTCTGGTGTTGAATACCACCTTTGGACCAACAAATGTTAGGAAGCATTTCCTGAAGAAGTATTAACCCCACGTAAAAACAGGTTGTTAGAAGTGGATAGTNTTGTGGAGTAAGAATTAATTGAGCTGATTGGAATAAAATAGTCATCAAAGTGGTTTGGAACAGACATGGGGCGATTACATCACTAATGCAATCGATTACGATTACTTGCCACATTCTCGATTACGATTACGCTTACGAATAAACAAAATCACAATGTAATTGATTACGATTACATTAAAAGTAATCACGATTACAATCGCGATTACATGTGTCTTGAAACATCTTCAAAACGAAACAAAATCAATTGCATGGTTTGATGTGAGTATACTTTCAGACAATACGATATGAATGAATGCAATAAACGAAATTACCAATCTGTGAGGATTACGCACCGGAAAAAGAAAAATCACATTAATTGTTTATTGAGATGTTTGTGCAATCAACAAACCAATGGCGTAACTAGCGGTTTGAGCCAGGGGTAGAAAAACTTACCTGAAAGAGGCCCATTAGCGAACACTTAGAAAAAAAACTTGAGAAATGATGGTGAATCCGGGTGTGGATGGATATACTTAAACCCTAAGTCAACGGAAAATACTCCGAAAAGTGCAAAAAACGGAATCCTACTGAAAACCAAAATAATACTAAAACCGAAATATAAGCTATGTGGGGGTCCGGTTTTTACATTTAGCTCGCCAGGGGGGGCAATTCACCCCTCTGACCCCCGTCAGTTACGCCACTGCAATAAACACTTTAATATTGATTAAAGAAAAATAATAAATGTTTAAAAACATTTGTTGCGGTTAGTAAACATCAACACTTCAAATCTTTCATCAGTCAAACGACATCTTCCACGATTGAACACTCGTCCAGCAACGCTGAAAAGGCGTTTGTTAAATATAGATAGGCCTACAGAAACTTCAAAATTGTAGTCATTTCCTTCAAACTGTGGGTTTTGTCAGCTGTGTGATGGCCTTGGATCGTCTGCAAGCGCAGCATAGCATTGTGCAGCTTTACATTTGAAATGAAATGAACAGTGATGCCAAGAGATAGCTGCGCATCTGTCTATTGGACCAAACGCCAATGGTCCACAAAACCTCACCGGTTTCGTTGAGTGTTGTTACCAATATCAGTGGATGATCTTTGTTGACATTGTTAGTTATCAGCGTTGTGGAAAGGTGCTTTCGACTTGATTTAAATTATCTGATTCCTCTGAAAAAAGTTCATTTATATAAATTACTGTAGGCCTTCTAATTATATACATAGCCTACGCCAGCACTTACATTCACATGTTCACTCTGAATATATATAAATAAAACCAACACTTCTCGCAATGTACCGTTATCTCTTCTGATGCCGAAGTGCCAACCCCTTTTGAAGTGAAGCTCTTATTTTTGTGGCTACGTCTCACTAGACTCACTACGTTACTTCTAGCGGCCAGCAGGAAGGCTAGCTGGAACAAATCGAGAACTTGCTACAAACGCTGTGCTTGCCGCTGGACTATCTGGGTTTATCGCACAGATGGGCAAATGGCCCACCATGAAACATAACCATGACAGCCAACGATAAAGGATGAAACCCAGCCTCCAAAACCGCGGTTCATCTCAGTCACAGTGATGCACCGTGAAGAATTCTAAGTCTAATCGCAAAAGTAGTTGTCGATTACGAAGAAATTCGCAATGTAATCGATTACGATTACGATTTCATGTCATTTTTGCTCAGTTTAACCGATTGCGCTTACGATTACTCGAAAAACTGTAATCGATTATGATTGACAATTACGTTTACCCCATGCCTTGTTTGGAATCACTTTGTTGTAATAAGAATGCATAAATTTACCTACTGATATGATAAAAAGTTGGGGAAGACATAAGACGTGCTGGGTTCTTCCAGAGATGCCGCGTTAGTTGGTCTTATTAGTTTTATATCTTTGTTTTGGAGTTAATAAGTGGCTAAATGGTTGCACCTGAAGCACGTCCCCAGTTGAGAATTGAGTAAGGTAGAGATGGATTATTGCATTATAGACAACTTTCAGTACAGATTGGGTTGTGTAATGTTTGAGTTTAAATAGAGCTCCACAAGCTCTTGTTAGCTGAGTTTTCAACTTTTTTACATGAGCTTTCCAGCTTAGCTTATCGTCAAGAACACCTACTTATAGTGTGGCGTGGTGATTCGCCACATGCAACGTTGAATTCGCACCAGCAATAGTGGAGTCTGCATGGTAGAGTGGGGAAACTCTATTGCTGTTACGCCGACCGCCGGTTCGACTCTCCATTCAGGTGGCGATGCAGCATTATGGCTGCAAGACTGGGTATATCAGGTTATCTTTGGGGTAAATGCTGTGGTCATTTATAATAACTTCAAATGAAGTGGGAACGCGTATTTGACAATTTAATAACATGAAATTAGTCTTATTGCAGGAAAGTTTGTTGACTATAACGTCTAAGCCAGTGGTCCGTTTTACGTAGTTCAAGGTTGACAGTTGTCTGAAAAACATGAAAACATGAGTTTGACATATAAAGATTAAATATCAGCATGCTTTAGGTCAGTGGTCCTCAGCCTCCGGGCCAGTATCAATTGGTACAGGGCCGCGAAATCACAAAATCTATACTGGTGGTGACACCGCTCGCTATCTGGGCATGTGATTGATCGATACTTCCTGTGGAAGCGCTGTAGAGTGAGAACGATGGACCGTAAAGTGAGAGTGTTGGGAATGGAGCGAAGCTGTAGACCAGTGGTCGATATCGACCCCCAGGGGTCAATTGGATCACCCAAGGGGTCGATAAATATTCACGGGGTCGAATGGGGGCACTGAATGGCCAGGGGATCAATGAATAACTGCTGAGGTCTACTGAAGCAATGAAGCCTCCAATTCAAAATTATTGTTAATCGGGCAAGGAATGCAAACGGCGTTTTTCAACAAATCAAACAAAATTAAGAGGGCTGATCAAA
>JGI24159J19872_10004521_pt1 | contig 17746 bp, 17 predicted proteins | sample Ectturendosymbi4_FD_19872 | JGI IMG/M metagenome (IMG submission 19872) | reverse complement strand
CTTGACCTGAGCTGCCATGAGATGCACGAGCTTGTTTCAAAGAACAAGAAGTTGTTGGAGCAGATAATCTCTGGCGATAAATACAAACAATGATTTGGCACTTCTCGTTTTAATACAAAATTTTTTTCTGAAAAAATGTTTGATTCTTTTTCGGTAGAAAAATCGTATTTTTTCCAATCGTCCTTATTTTTGGTTCAAGATCGATGGAAACCGACGGTAACCGATGGAAGCTATAACGTATAGCTCTTTGGGTCCTGCTTTTCCGGCTTAGGGATCGCTACTATTAGTGCTCTTCTCCAGATCCTGGGGATTTTGATTTGGCGTGTGTAGGAAGTGAGGAAATCGCAAAACCAAGATTTGAGAGCCGACCCGGTGCCGAGAGTAAACTCCGGGAACATAGAATCCAGGCCCGGAGACTTTCCTGGGTTCAGGCGCCAGCAAGATCCTCTGCCTAAAAGGGACAGAGATACTGTTTCTCTCAGGTGTTGGGCCCTTCCATAGGTCGGACAGCTTCTTGTTGTTGAGCCTGGTGGACGTGCGGCTCCAACGGTGTGCCCCGTTCTTCACGAGTTGTGAGGCAATGGAGTTGGCTGAGACGGGGCACAAGAGGGAGGAGAGTCCAGGCCTGCCAGTAAGTTTATTGAGGGTGCTGCACGTCTTGCGTCTGGAGTACGAGAAATTCATGGAATTGACAGCTTCCTCCCATGGCTCCTGCTTCTTCTGTTCGAGCCGAGAAAGTAGGGACGAAACGACTCTATCAGGGTCAGTCCCCACTGGGCCTCGGATGAAGGAGCGTTAAAGGGTCTCGCACTATTTGCCCCAACGTGGCACGTAGTTCTTGCGACGACCACGCGGGATTCATTGTTTAACCGCAGATAGCATGCTCTCCCAAAAATCTTGGTATACCTTCTCGATGTTTGTTGTGTCCGAAGGTGGCAATCTCTCAACAGATTGACCTGTAAGAAGGCACAAACGCTTCCAATCAGCCTTACGAAAGTTCCAACGCTTCACCGGATCGTTGTGGGCAGGAACTTTTAGTCTCGGTGGCGTTATGAGAGGGTCGATGTTGTGACTGCGGGAACTTTCCTAGACGTCTGTCCGGCAGTTGCTTGTCCTGGCCGACACTCGCAAAGGCCAAGTCCGGGTTGGTGCTGACGTTCCATCGGTAAGAGGAAAAAGTGGCTGCTCGGGTCGTACAGCAACCCAATGTTTTTGAAAATTTTGGGTGGTGGCAATTGCCCGGTTGGCCCCGGTGTTTGCGGGCCTGATCGTCATCAAGTAATGCAGCTAGTTCCACTGGCGCGTGCTCACAGAAGAAAACGGAAACTTTAGCGACAAGTTCTGCAACACAGGATAGCACTTTTCTCCGGGACAAGGGTGACAAAACCAGATCGGTGCTAAACCGATCCCACGGTTTCGAATTTTCACGAGGAAATGAATCGACAAGATCAAAGACGTTCTTTGCTATAGTTCTCTCCATCATCTCTTGGCAAAAATATAATCTCGTCAACAAACACGTTCCTTTTAACAAATCTCACGAATGCCACTAATTGGCTCATTGACTTGATATGCGTTGTTTCATCAAATTGAAGACTTAGCCTATTCGACATGGGCTTTCTTGGATTTACCTCCGAAATCATGAGTCTGGCGTAACTCCCCCTCCGTGCTGCACATTTAATACGCTGTGTGTTGCAAATTTTTAAAAATAAACTCTACAAAACGCCTCACGACATAGTTCGAAACAGCTGGCCCGTATGGACGGGGGGGCACTGCGCCCCCAACTTTTGTTGTGCTTAGAAAACTTTTTATTCAACTTATTGCCCCGTGAAACAAAAAAACAATAAATATTGCCCCCCTAAAAATGTGCTTTGTCCCCCGAGACCTTGAAACCTGGCTACGGGCCTGCCTAGCATTAACAACTAAACTTGTTTTTGGAAATTTCGTGGGGAAATTGCCCGTTTTCCCATCTTGCTTTGAAGCATCTCCTGACAGCCATGACCAGCAAAAACTGATTTATCTGCGAAAGCTGCAGGTAAATAACATAACGAACACTTGGCTTTTCAGCGCTTTGAAGAACATGCGACCTTTTTCCAATAAATTGCACACATAGTATCGGAAGCTTTTGGCTTAAACCAGGGGTGGGCAACTAGCGGCCTGCGGGCCACATTTGGCCAGCGGAATAGTAAAGTATCAAAATCTGGAAGTTCCTCAACTTACCACTGTAAATGTTATTCCTGAAGCTAATTTGAACCAAGACTTGCTTCTATTTCCATTAGATTAAGAAAAGCGACCCCACTAAACAGGGCCTTAGCAACGTGCGCTTTGAACTGCTTTTACCCGGGGTTCCATCGGGACTGCGAAATTCGCAAATACCTTATTTTCACCGGCAGTTCGATCCTCCTACGGTATCTTTACCGTGTGTACACAACGCGGGGATATCCTCACTGTCCGTGCTCAGATATTAGTAAGTTTAACACTGCGCCTTGTCCAGCCTGCCACTGAAAAAGAAACACTCGAACTTTCACCGAAAACGCAATCCTAGCTATGTTGGCGAACGACACGCATCAGTGCACAGCGAGGAAATGACGTGCGGCTTGGTTCCGATTGTTCTCAGTCAAGGCAAAAAATCTGGTTTAAAACCGGCGTCGCACAAAGTTGTGAAAACATACGTGGTCGCTCACTGGCGGGTCAAGAGATGTAGCCAGGGGGCCATGGCCACCCAAATTTTTAGCATATTTAGCCATTTTGTGCTTTGAGAAGCGGTGTCTCAAACAACCACACTGTTGCTCGCTGAAGTCGAAAGTCAAGCATTCTGCCCTCCCAACTTTTGGGCTGGCTACGCCACTGGTGCAAGGGGGCAAAGCACTACACGCATCAGTGAGTTTAGAACGATCGCGCAGACTTAATTATTAAAATCGTATGTTTTTACACCAATTTTCTCTCGCAAGAGAAATTTTACTTTCTGGTCATGATGTCCCATGCACGGGGCCTGCGGCCATTAACTGTCTCCCCCTCCCCGGCTCGGAAAGATCACCAGCACATTGAACAACGATAAATTGACAAGTCCGCCAACAAACACAATAACAAAGCGAGCAGGGGCGTACCGAGGTTGGATGACGCCCGTGGCAACAAGTAAATTTGGCGCCCCCATGTTCGGACCTGAGGTCTTTTGGGAGTAAATTCACGGTGTTGAAGAAATTACTTGACAATATTGGGACTNTTGGCGCCCATCGCAGTCATTCGGCGTCCCCATAGTGATTTGGCGCCCGGGGAATTGTTCCCCCCTCGTTACGCCCCTGTAAACAAGGCATTGTGCGTCTTACGGCACAGTTGAGGATCACCAGCCATACTTGACGTTATCAGATTCTACCCATCGCTGTGTGAAACAAAAGTTTTCTCGTAAACAGACAGAAAATTTCGAAAATAATTGCAGATAAAATAATAAAGAGTCCGACACGCTTAAAAGAGAAGCAGGCAACTCCACACGAACACACCTACCTTTACACACTGCGACTGTAAAACAATATCTCAGCCCACTGCAAGAAAGCGATTAATAAAATTGCGGTTCTCCACATTTAAATCAGAGTGATATCAAATTTTGTTTGGTAAAAATCCTAAAAACAAAACGCAGAAAAAGATACGCTAGCAGTTTCCAACAGCAACCAAAGCGCAACAAGTGTTGCTTGCTCTTGCAGTGTTAAGAAGTTCCACCTGACGCCCATGATTCTCAATAAAAGATGGGACGAAATAAAAAGGTACGCAACATGTATTTACAATAATTCCGGCCATAAAGATGCAAAGGGTCAAGCGACAGTGACAGCACGAAGAACAACAATAGCCTTTGCTGACGTTTGGAAACGTCACAATAAGGCAGGACGAAACGAAAATCTCCGCACGTTGCGAGAAGTGCGAACGCGAGAATGGCAAAAAGAGAAAAGAACAAGAGAAGTGATTAAAAGGATTACAGGGGTTGTGAAGGCATTGGGAGTAAATGCAACGCGCTACAATGCGACAAGTAACCGTGAAAGATTACAAAAATCTTTACCGGCAGTTTTTTCAGTGGGTTTTCTCAGATTAGAGGGAGCAGTAAAAGTTCAGTCGAGTGCGTAATAAAATATAGAGCCATACGTAAATCAGCATCGTAGATCGCGCGATGCGTGAGATTGTTACATCACGCTTTGGATGTTCTTTCGCGTTCGGCGCTTTTTCGGCTTTCCCGCTTTTTTCTGTTGCTGCGCGGTCGCCGCGATCTTAGCACGTGACGTCATTGGGTCATCTCCGCGAAGAGGCGGGCTTCGGATTGGCTGACGACTGACGACACGTGACTTCGAGCATGAGATCTGCGAAGGAGTCGTTGAGACGAGAGCAGTGTCTAAAAACGTCTGGTACGCGAAAAACATACACAGCGTGACTGGTCCGCAACCAGCTGATATTTTCGGAAGGTGGGCAAAATAATTACAACTTGTTTTACATGACGACTAGAAAAGTTTTTGGCTCTTTCGAAATGTTTTTGAAAATTTCGGTGAGGGGAGGCGATTGGCCGGTTGCCTCCTCCCCTGATTGCGGAGCTGCAGCGTGAAATTCGCCGTTTCGCGATGGTCGGGGAATTATTACGTCGTGCGGAGCAAGTTTTCGTTAAGCACTTACATCATAAAAATACCGCTGTGGCCGTCAAACTGAGAAGTGACCTGGAAAGCCCGACGTCGAGACAGGGGTTTAACAGGTTACTTCTGCCTCGACGTTAAGGATTAATCTTTTTGCACAGCCCAACCCTCCAGGCTGACACCAGAACTATCGGGAGCTGGTTTTTGAGCCCCCCGTGGTTTAAATAAGAGAAGGTGTTCTTTGCTGCAGATGTAGTGTATCTTGTCAAAACAAGGGCGGATCCAGCCAGTAAGGAAAGGGGGGGAGGCGATTTCAGTAATATGTGGAAGACAAGTCTCACAACGGCTGCGCTACTGTAAGAGACATGAAGTACAGTATAATTCACAACACTGCTGTGACAAAACTACGGACGACAAAATGACCTTATACAGTGAATACTGTTTTCCGAATTGTACAAAATTATGGTGAATAAAGTCACTTTCGTAGGTTTCAGAGGGGGGCGGTCGCCCCATTCGCTCCCTTTAATCCGCCCCTGCGTCAAAGTCGACAGAGCTGACGTTTGATTGGTGATCTTAGCTATATAACATATTACGTACGAAAGCGCAACACATGGATCTCACTTTACCGAGTTGTTGCCACAAGCCCGTAGCCACGGGGGCACTGCCTTCCCAATTTTTTTTGTGCTCCCATTTTGTCGTGTCCACAAAAATTTGCTTTAAACATAATAAAAACAAAAATCTTGCACCCCTAAAAACTGAGTGTTGCTCCCCAAAACCTTCAAACCAGGCTGCAGGCCTGTGTTGCTATGAGAACGGACAGTGCAGTCACGATTGCGTGGATTACATCCGCAGTGCCATGCGAAGTAGTGCATGGGGTTGCTGTTACGAACAGATGTCTGACAGGTCGATTTCTTCACGACCGATCCGTTAGTCAGGCCACATCTTACGCATGCACCACTGAGACCACCACGAGGCCTTGTCCTGACTTGGTGCCGATAGCTTCCGGAAAATAGGGTCACCAGAAGTTGGACACAGGAGCATAGCAGGAAATTTTATGTCCTTGAAATATCAGCGCATACGCTTCTATCGAAGCCCTGAATCTATAGTACGAGAGCTACTCCGCATGCTTGTTTCAGGTGCTGCGCAACTCACCGGCGCCGATTGTGACGCTCTGCCGCCCTTAATGACGTCACTTCCGTCGTCAGCAGACGGATTCGGGCACATGGCACCTATCTTGGGGAATCCCGGAGAGTGGGAAAAGTCAAGGTGGTCGTCGCTGTTGCTTTCCGAGCTGCGAGGAAACGGTTGATTGATCACAGCGGTGACGTACATGCACGCGAATAATCAAAATTGGCGCCAATCGTTGTGAAAATTGCGGTAATGCTTTTTGTGTGGAAAGCTAGGAAAATCTTCAAGCTGCACGATTTTTAAAAGTCGTACGGTCGACGTTAAGGATTAATATAAAACAGCTTGTGAACGGCTGCATGTGACGTAACAAGCGAATAATTAAAATCCGGCATTCGTTGTGATAATTGCGACAATGCTCTTCAACAACAGGCGCTGAACAGCTTCAATTGGCAAAGCAGTTCGACTGTTTCGTGCGAATGCAACAATTGCGTCACACGTGTAGCTGCTGTCGACAGAACAAGCTTATTTGAGATTTTCTGACATTGCAGCTTTCTTTGTCAAAGCACTTGTTGTCGTGTTGCAACGTTGAAAGCAGATGTATGAAAGCTTTGGAAATTTCTGATACAACAGCTGTCTTTGTCAACAAACACACAGCACATGCGCGATCGTATTCTGAAATTAACAATATTCTGATCGAAAGAATACTCACATGCCAACACCTCGTTCTAGATGGAAAATTAATCTACGACCCGCCCCCCCCCGAGATTAATGATTGTATATTGCAAATGAAAGAATGAAAGGAAGTACGGCAGAATACAGATGAAGTTAATGCACAACCCACGCGACGGAATTAGTAAAGGTAACGCATTTTTCTCTCGCGTTTGGCGGTAAAGCTATTGGAAGCAGGATACTTAGTTTATGCATCATAGGCTGGCTGTAAAATCTTAGATCTATTTTCAAGGTTGACAACACTGAGACATGTGCACTGATATCTTGTTCCAGATAAACTTCATTTATGTTACAAGACATTGGAAATTATTGAGACAACTATTGTCACGCGTGAAAAAGGTAAAAGGCATAGCTGATGATTTAGTCAAGGAAAGGTCGAATTACTGATAAATAAAACTGATTTGACCTTTAAGTTACAACCCAAGGACACACTCGCATTCACGTGAGCCCGATTCGGTAAATTATCACTCGCTGTTTTAATTATGGGCAAACTCACAGACACCGCCGCTGATAGCAGTGTCGAAGATAATCACAAGATCTGCTGCTGGTATTAAAAGGATTTCTGATTCAGCTACAACCAAGAAAACGATCCATATGAGCCAGGCCAAACGCGCAAACCTTCCTTTGAGGCAGTGGTCATCCACGCCTTCGACCTAACTATGTACTGAATATGGAACTTATGACGTAACAAACACCATCAAGAAGTACAACGCGAGCTTGGCACGTTTCCACTAAGTGTTCTAACCACCCACCTCGCTGTTGCTTCTTCGGGGGAGTAGTTCATCGGGAAGCCTGGGGCGTCCTCGAAATGGCCTTCGTCGTCACCCAGTGCACTGCAAAGCAAGCGTCTGCTGAACCTGGGTTTGGAATACGTAGCTTTGGAGCCTAAGGTTGCGGGTTCGGGCTACAATGGCAGGTAGTGCAAGCCGTTCCTCAAAGCATCGTCTACCTCGATTTTAAAAGTCCACGGTTTAACGAGAGCCAGAAAGATTGACAATAACCAGTATACCAGTAAGTTTCTTCTTGTTTTTTAAGGTAGAATGCCGAAAAAAAGGCAATTGAAGGTTAAATTAACGATTTATTTTANCGCGAATTTTTTCCTTTTTTGCGCTATTATACTTCGATTCCACCAATATCTGGCCTCCTTGTTCACAACAATCAACTTCCGCGTCCAGGCAGCTCGCAAACTAAGGTGGTTAGAAATGCAATCTCATCGTCCTGCGGCAAAAGAGACAACAACGCATGACACTCACGCAGCTGCGTTGTAGGCTGGAAAGTCGGGGTCGGTGGCTGAACCGGCTGAGTCATCTGAAAGCAAGAGAATGCGCTTTCACCCAACAGAGCTTTCAAATTGTAAGTTTTAAAAATTTTTGTTCCCGTCGCGCGGGACGCATCAAACGATCCGCCTGAATCGTAGATTTATGAACTCTTAAACGCCAGAAATTGCTCTAACCGCTGTTGTCAGTCACAGTAACGAACAGTATTCCATCTAGGAAAACTACACTGAGAAAGTGTTTTAATGAGTACGAATGTTTTAAAGCTGAGTTGGCAGAGTTCTAAATGAAGTACAAACTTCGTGAATTATTAGATTATGTATAAAATCTTATCAAAATACGAAGGAAGTACACATTTAAGTCAAACAACTTCTTGTTTTCCTGTTTTTTCCAATATTTTGTAATGTTGCAAGTGCGCGAGAATGAGATTTCACTGCGCAAACGATCTGGTGCTGGCGCGCACTTTAGAAAGGAACATTGGTAACAAACCTTCGGCCGAGCCGCCGCGACGCAGGAAAGCCATGGCGCCGGTGACGTCCGTCGAGTTGTCGATGAACTCCCGAAGCTGAGCCTTGAGCATCTGCACAGGGGAGGACGCCAGGTCATGGTTCGGACTGTTGTTGCCAGACCGGCGTTGCACACAGGGCTGTGGGTGCCAGAACCAGAAACTTTTAGGTGGTGGAACCGGAGCCTGGAATTTGGCTTCCGGTTCCACAAGCGCACTGTGGTTTGCGGGGAAAGCGAGTTGTAAAAACTTTGCAATGGTTTTTAGTTTTCAATGGACCAAATCGTTCCAGAGCCGGAGCCAAAAATGTTGATGTCTGGAGCTGGAGCCTGAATATTGAGTATCGGCTCCACAGCCCTGGTTGCAATGACGGACAACTCGCGTTACGCGTTTTCACATCGACTACTGTTACGCAAGCGAGGCGCAAATAACACTCAGCGAACGGACTTTGGGGGGAACTGTTCTGCTCTTTCAAAACAATTTCTAAAGAAGCTTTAGTAACGCTGGTTTCAAAGAAACCCTACGCGTGCAGCTAACAACTCACCTTGTTTTCGTCGCTTAGCAACCGGCACTTCATCCCTTGCTCTTCCAGCTTCTGTTGCAAGTCCCTTTCTGTTTCAGTAGACTTGGAAATAGAGGACTGGACCTTTTTCTTTTCGTCCTATACCACAAAAAACAATATTTAAATTTACTTGAATACAACGTTCTTGCTATTACTGCTTTCTGATAAGCAGAGGCTTTTACGTCTAACGTTGATGTAGCCAGGTTTTAAGGTTTGGAGGGGCAAAATGCACATTTTCAGGGGGAAAGACTTTTTTTTTTATTAAATGTTAAAACAATTTTTTCTGGGCACAACACAATTCGGGAGGACAAAAAAAAATTGGGGGATCACTGCCCCCGTGGCTACGGGCCTGCGTTGATGCCAAACGGCGTAAATTTTTTATCTGCGCAAAAGCTTGCGATCCGGCCTCTGGCGGTTTTCGCCGTTGACCTGCTTTTAAAAGTTCCCACGCAGTTCGACTAGCTTCTTTAAAAGTTCCCGACGTCGGCTGTTTAGATGTTACATTCACGGTTCATCGAAGGAACATGGTTTTAACGCCTCTGCCAGCAGCCGACTGGACAACATGGCGAGAGCTGTGCGAATAAATAGTTCGTTTTTCAAATAAAAACATTTACACGTCATAGGGATGAGCATCACGACTTAGAGATGATTATGTGGGTCAAAGCCAAAACAAGGTAGGAAACATTGTTTGAAGGCAATCAGAAATCAAAGTAATAGTTTCAAAGCAATAATACAAGAAATGTAACTCTTCGTTTTGAGGTGGACAACCGCATATAGCTTCGATCCTTCAATCGACGCATGGGGACACTTACGTGGTAAAGTTGCTTGTACTTCGTGTAGCGGGCGTGTTCGGCCTGCACGACCTTCTCCATCTCATCTAACTTCGTTTGCATCGACCGTGCTTGATCCTGCGTCACAAAGTCAATTGTTTCGTCGGGAGGACGTCACCGTACACCGCTGAACTGAATGTGCGAAGCGCAAGAAACCCGGAAGTGAATAAGGGCTCCCTTTGACTACGCTACGTCCGAATTCAGGGCGCAGACATGGAAAAATAATGGGAAGGTCTTAAGGGGGCGCAGAAGGTGGTGGGTTACGGTCACAGGGGAGAAGGTGGTTGGTAACAAATATCGTAAAAAAGTCGATCACTACCTGTCAGCTCCACACTGAAGCAGGTAAGCAATGCCTGGTCAAGCACTCCTTCAGCAGTTTGCGCACGAACTGCATTGTTTTGCCACTTAGTTCAGGGCCATTAGACAGTCCTCGGGTGCCGCACTATCTTTGGTTGCTGTTTTGATTTTTGTACCTTATCAACGCAGCGCCAGAAGGCAACGCCGCAATTTAAAACTTGCTTTATCAACATTACCATTGCTTTGAATCACTTTAATATTGTCCAGAGCCACCGCACAGGAAACATGTGCTTTTAGTCGCAATTGAACAGGTTGCGACGAAAATTAGCGGCAGCTGGAACCAGAACTGTCGCCAGAAAGTCCTCAATAGGGGGGCTTTACGTTTGTGCAGGGGGGATTGGCGTTCGGCAAATCTGATAAAAGCTCCACTGAATCATAGTGTTTCATACTTCAATTTGGGGGTCTTGGAGCTTTGTTTGGGGTGTGGGGGGTAAGCCCACAAAAGACCGTGGCGGCGCGACTAGCTGGACCGCAAAAACATGGCCTATAGGAGCCGGTGGATTCGCACATGTCAACTGGACAAAGCTTTTCGATGTTCAAGAATTTGTAACCGCGTCAACGTCGTCGAAAAGCAGCGAAAACCTGAACCCAGCTTTAAAGCACCGTTCCTAGCTCACTCACTGTTTCCGGATCGGCGATAGCCATCAGCAGCTTGCCGATGCTGCCCATGAACCCGGGGTTTTCCCCTTCTTCGGTAGTGGCGACGCCAGTCGTGAGTTCGGTCTGAACGGAGGTGGATGGTTTTTCGGCGTCGACGGCTTGGTCCTCGGCGGGCGCGGTGGCTTTGGTCTGCAAGGGAGAAAAAAAGGGGGGGTCTTTAGGATCACAGCGGAATCTCCGTTCTTGGTGAAGTGCATGATGCGACAGGATAGAGTGCAAGTTAGTGCAAACGATAGAAGCATCGCAGTGGTACAACTGTTCTGTTCAGTTCAGTTTCGCTCGCACTCGGTTTGTGTACTCCTTTCGGAGCGTCACGCGTAATCTGCAGGAACCCATCTCCGCTTGCTTGCGCCATGGACCACGCGGCTGCTTTCGCAGTGATTGGACTGACGGCGAGTCAAGCATCAACGCCAAGTTTGAGGCTGGACAGACCGCAAGTACCGTTTTTCAAATGACCCGATCGGGAATCGAACCCAGACCACCAGCTTTGGTGGCGCGTGGTAAACCAACTGTACCATTTAGCCGGCAAACAATAGTCGGTAGCTAAATTCACTTTCTGTTTGAAGGCCCGTTATCTTCTGAGGTCACTAGGGGGGTGCGCGAAGCACTGCTGTTTTTCGATCACATCTATTCTGTTTCTTAGCTGAGATGACAAAGCCTGTAGAAAATACGAAATTCGAGAAAATTTTAATCAGCTACAAACAACTCGAACCCAATCCATTCCCTGTGATGTCAGGGGGAGTTTTTATCTTCCGTGCATAACACAGAAAAATGCTCGACGTGTTAGGCAGGATTTTCCGGAAACCGTGGCCGCCAAAACGCACAATTTGTTTCACTAAACCAATGATAAAGTATTGCGACTAGCCAGGCAGACGATCATGGCAGCAAGAAGACGACAATGCTGCTTAACGATGATTATGACACTTTTCTACAAACCGGAGAAAAAGACCCGGATGCCCTCATTGCCATGGCAACTGGGTACAAGATCGTTACAGAGGGCACACACAGAGAGAAAAACGCAAGCCACGCACCAGCCTTTCCAGCTTTTTCGTCAGTTTCTTGACTTTCTTCTCCAAATCACTGCACTCTTTGCTCTTTTTCTTGTAAACGTCAGCGCCCATCGCCAGCCTCTTGCTGTAATCATCGACCTGCCACGACAACAGTTCGAAGCGAGTCGTTTCTTAGATCGCGACGGGGCAAGCGTTTGTACTGAAAATTGTACCGAAATCACGTTTGTACCGGAAACTATACCGAAATCACGTTTGTACCGGAAACTGTACCGAAATCACGTTTGTACCGGAAACTGTACCGAAATCACGTTTGTACCGGAAACTGTACCGAAATCACGTTCGTGCCGAAAATTGCACCGGAACCTTACCAGGCCACGCAAATATTTTCCGCGATAGAAACATCCAACAAAAAACAGTTGCTGTTCAGAAAATAGCGCTGAAGAATGAAACGGCTGAAGTGACTTTGCTAGCAATTTTCAAGGAAAAAACGACGTGCTTTGAAACAAGCGAACGTTTTGGTGTGCATCTGCCCGAGCTTGCGTAAGAGGCATAATCCGAATAGCTCAAGGCATTGAAGTTTTACAGACTGGAGATTGTTTATAAACACGTGGCAGAGGATTTCGACAACACAAGGAATGAACGTAAAATGGCATCACCACGAAGTAAAAAACATGCCGTGGAAATTCGTTCATTTTTTCATGCGATATGTATCGAAAAAAGTCTTTGCTAGCCACAGCATAGATCAGTGGTTCTTAACCGGGGGGCACGCCTCCCCAGGGAGAAGTCAATAAATTTCCTGGGGGAGCAATCCCCTTACGCGTTCTACATCAGGGAATGTTTTTGAACGGCAAGGTGTCCCCACTGATTCACTCATTTAAAATCAGGGGGATTGCAATAAAGGACAGTTACTCAAGGGAGGCGTGGCAGAAACAAGGATAACATTCACTGACATAGATAGTCGCTAAAGCCTTGGGCTACGTTTAACAGCAGCATGCGGAAACCTACGGCGGAACAGGCGTGCGACGTATTTCAACAGCGATGAAAATCGATTTAAAGCAAAATAATGGCAATATTCCGCGCGCTGTGAGCAAACCCCTGTGGCGATAAATCGATAAATGCTCGGCCATAGGTGGTGCACAGACATTCAATCCGCTGTGTCTCTATACAGCGGGACAACAGGCTTACCTTGCTGGTGAGATCGTCGATGGTAGCCTCCTGTTCGGCGAGCTTTGCTTCAGCGCCACTTTCCACATCGCTGGTCTGCACCTACGCGAAACGTTAAATTTGCGCGGGCTCTTCGTTTTATCAGCGGTTCGCTCAGAAGCACACGCATTAACGTCAGTTCAAAATTATCAGCTTGCCGTATTCTTGCCGCGCAGACGCGCCAGAGCGGTTTCTATAGCAACCCGATGATTCTGTTGCATTTTAAACGTTACCATGAGAGAGTACTTTCGAAGTAAATGGACGACGATGTATGTTTTCACAAAAACATGGAGAAGGCGGGCGGAAGAGGAAATTAGGAAAATTGGTCTGAGTCTAGCTAGAGGACGCTTTGAATCGATTAAAGTGGAAAGGACTGAAATTATTGGCCATGAGGTTACTCCGGCCGCCTCCGTATTGGGGATAGAACCGCATTTAAAAGGTGGATCACTACTACTTCTAGTAACGAAATGTCCTCACTTACGGAAAAAAGGTCCTCGTTCGCTTTTAAACTGAAAATATGGACTCACCCGTGTGCGATTGCAGTTGTGGTAAATTTTTGTGTCACTGGATCATGAGCTGAGGAAGACGGTAGAGGCCAGTTGCTTTACTTTTTACTTTCGAAAGTTCGACACAGCGAAAGATTGTCGCTCACCTCGGCGCTGTCCTGGCGCTGTTTCTTCGTTTGAGTCCTTTGGTCTTTTGTGACCATGATGGCAGTTTGGCCCCGCGCAGCGGCCTGGGCCACAGCGTTGTCCGCTTCTTCCAGTTGCTGACGCAACAGCCTGATTTCGTCCTAATCATAGCAAGCATTATGATGATTTCAACAATCATTGTGACGATCTCATAACAAACATTGTGACGATGCCGAGTAAAAGAGCAACGCAAATGCGGTCGGTGGGTACACAAAGCGCAGCAGGCGGAATGCTATGCCGCGCCACGCCGTTGCGTGGGTGTTGGCCACAGAACGCTGCTGAAAAAAACAGAACTGAAACGATGACGAGGTCTTGCAGATAAAGACGTCTAGGCAAGCATTCCTGTGAGCAATATTTAAAAACATGTAACACGGATGCGGTTCCCGTTTCAAGGAGAAAACGCTTAAAGAACGCGCTACATTGGTTATTAGCAGCATGTCGGCATATTGCTCTTCCGAAAGAGATGAGCTGACGTTCGGTGGTTGGCGGAGCTGATTGGCAGCTGAAGAGCACCGTGAATCGCGAACTGACGACCGCAAAGTTTAAATTGATATTATACGCAATAATTTTTGAAGGCACCTGCTAATCGTGCAATCATAACGACTGTGTGTCGGCAAACGATCGTCCATGTGTCACGGTTACTGTTTCTGAGTCTGCGTCTGCTGTGGTCGTTAAAATCAAGAATGCTGCTCTGTTCTCGGCTATGGCGTAGCCCCAGCTACCGAGGTTTGAAAAAGCGCAAATAGTAGCTTTGAAAGTCAGGGTATTTTGATATATTCACACGCAGTCGCAACCGAAAAGCTGCTGCCTTGTCGTTTTATTCTGGCGGTGGTGAAACCGCATGAAAAAACCAGCGGCGTTTGTTTGGATGAGATGTCGAGGTCTTCGGTTCGAATCTCAACCCTCTGATGAAAATGATGAGCTTCACGACTGATTTTTTGACCATTTGCAAAATTGTGTTTAGTGCTTTGTTCTGGCTCGTTTAAACTTTGCAAAGCACTTGCAATGAACAAAAAAGGAGTTTGTAGTGACAAGTCGGCCGTTGCCATGGCAACTAATGATGAAATTCAGGGTCGGGACGATGTTCCTCCACCAGAGGGACCAGATGAGCATGAATATTTTTTCATGATCGTTCAACATATGAAGACCAAGTCTCCTTGCCAAGGATGACCCTACTCCTTCGATCGCGTGTCGAGCATTTTACAGAAGGTACTGTGCGTCTCTCCCAAACTAATATGATAACGGAATGAGGTTCGCAAAATACTAACCAGCATTTCGCGTTCGGCCTCTTCAGCCTTGTTCCGTTCCAAAATCACCCCATCCTCGCACAGCTGTACTTTCTTCTCCGCGACCTCCAGCTTGTCTTCGACCGTCTCGAGCTGGAACTGGAGGGCGGTCAAGGTGGAGCGGGCGCCGCGCAAGTCTCCGTCGACAGCTTCTTTGTTCTGCAAACGTTCTCCAGCCGTCAGTGCGCAGAACATTTTGCGTGACGGGACGTTTTGCGCAACCAGACGTTTTACGTAACGTGAACATTTTACACGACAAGACGTTTTGCGTAACGTGGACATTTTGCACAACGGGACGTTTTGCGCAGCCGGACGTTGTGCACAACGGGACGTTTTGCGCAACCGGACGTTTTGCGTAACGTGAACATTTTACACAACAAGACGTTTTGCGTAATGTGAACATTTTGCACAACGGGACGTTTTGCGCAGCCGGACGTTTTGCGAAACGGGACGTTTTGCGTAACGTGAAATAACGACAAAGTGCGGTGAAGACGCGAATACCGCTGCTGTCAGGCTAACTGACAAAACAGACGGCGGACGCCAAGTGGCACCTTTTTCGGCACTCGGGAGGCGAGACGGCGACCAGCAACAGCTGTGCGAGCGAACATGGCTTTTGTTCACGTTTCTCACAATAGGGTTACAATACATCGCCTTCTTAAGAGAATGTGCGGAGTGGAAAGATCGTGTGACTCCGGCACAAAGAGCAGGTTAAAGTTTTTATTCAGTACGAGCTGCTTTGTTAAATGGCTTAAACAGCTTTGTTTTCAAATCCATCTGGGCATACGACGTGATGGTTGAGATACAGTATCAACGTCTACCTGGCACGCAAATAAAGATATTTTTTGCGTTAGTAGTTACCATTTTTCATACATTACAAAACAACGTGATGCTGCGTTGTCCAATATGAAAGTAACTCGACATGGTACCAAGATTTAACACGTTCACTTTGTCGTCATTCGAATACAATGAGAAGACCGCAATCAGGTCTGATATCAACAATGTGTCTCCCATTGCTACAAGATTTGCTGCTACCCCGTGGTCAGCGTCTGACACAACATTTGGGGCAAGAGAAGAAATCGTTTAAGCAAATGTGAGGAGTTGAGTTTGCAATGAAAGACGCCAATCTGTTTCAGGGGCGTAACGAGGATGGGCAAAGGGGGAACAATTCTCCGGGCATCGAATGACTGAGAGGACGCAGTAAAGTCCCAACAATGCCACAAGTACTCTCCTTAGATACAGTACATTTGCTTCAGAAAGAACCTACTGCAGGTTCGAACATGGGGGCGCCAAACTTGCTTCTTGCCCCGGGCGTCATCTAACCTCATTACGCCCCTGATCTGTCTTTAAGGCCGAAAAACGTATGGTAGCCGATTGGCAGTCATGACTGCTTTCACAATCGAAGGGATCAACGGTTCAACCACAGATCGACTGAAGCGTAAAAGCAGCGGATACTGTACCACATGGTAAAATATTAACACTTCGTTGCTAGTTCACCTTCTTCAATGCGTTGATATCACACATGAGCTTGTCCCGGGCCTGAGTTACGTCAGTCAGCTCGTTACGTAAGAGCTTCTTAGAAGTCTGCAGAGCGTTGACTTGTTCCCGGGAATTTCGAACGGCGTCGGCCATCTTGTTCATCTGCGAGAGCATCAAAGCAAAAGCTGAAAAGCGCGCTATTTGCTTCGACAAGACCGAGGTTGGGCAGAGGCCTGGAAATTGTCTTTTTCAGTAAAGCAGACCCTGTGTTGAATTGCTGAGAGGCCCAATTTCCATATTGATACATTTTCTCTCGAATTTTTTTGCAGTAAGGCACCTACAAATATGCGGCTTTGCGAAAATTTTACTGTGTGGCTTAGTGATGAAAAGCACACTGCAGCGAACATAGTAAACTTCAAGCATCACGCCGCTTCCTCCAGCTGCGATACCATGCAGCCAAGGTGGTAAGGGCTGCATCTACGAACGTATATTAAAAATATCGAGCAAAAGGTTTTGTTGAAATTACACCAGTAGGAGGCCAGAAACGGACGAGATCCCTGTTGCAACGATTATTACGTCATTGCCCTGCAGGCGTCGTCGCGCGGTCTGGAATAAACAGAGGAAAGCTAAAAAGCGTGGCTGAGAAGACTTAATGGCGTTTAAGAACTAAAGCGACTACTTTTTCGTTGTTCTTGTGCAGGAAACGCTGTGAGAAAAGAAAAGTCGTCTCGGTTTAAGAGTTTTGCGCGGATTTCTAAAAATAAAACTAAGCACTTTTGATGGCACTCATAGCTACTCGCGATCTAAAGAACACAACGCACAAGATGTTTACTTTGTGAAAATGTGTTGCTTCAAACTCCTGCAGAGCAACAAATGCGTAACTCAGCGGCAGTCATCTATAAGGTTGTCGTTGATTTTGATCATATTCTTGACAAAAGATCGTGTCTAACATTGGAGCCACGGTTGTCGCCGGTGGTTCCGACTCCCCTTTGCAGTTGATGCCCACCATTCGCAGGTGATGATGAACCTCCCTTTAGTTTTTCGCTGAATGAGCCTTTGTTTTTATTTGCTCCCCAACAAACAAAACCTGGGGAAGCGCTCGAATGGAGGTCAATACATGGGGTTTGGCAAGCTACTGCAACACCGCTGGAAGTACCCGTGCGTGAAAGGCTTCCTTACCGCAGGAAACATCTACTTTTATCGTGTCTTACAGACTAAAGCACTCATGCAGCTTGTCAGCAGTGCTTTGGCTGGGCGCGGGACTATAAGTAAAAGCAGGCACGTTAAAAAGAGTTCATAACCTTCATGCTGCAGGTGAGCATAAGCACAAATCGTTTTTTTCAGCCTGTGAGTGACAAACGAGTTTTTTTCAGCCTGTGAGTGACAAACGAGTTTTTTTCAGCCTGTGAGTGACAAACGAGTTTTTTTCA
>JGI24159J19872_10004520_pt1 | contig 17747 bp, 16 predicted proteins | sample Ectturendosymbi4_FD_19872 | JGI IMG/M metagenome (IMG submission 19872) | reverse complement strand
AATTGTGGCTCAACTTTTATTTTACAATGCGAACTCTACTTTGTTTATGGCTTGTTCTTCATTACGAAATATACGGTCTCATTTGCATATTCTTAATTGGGTGATTTTTGGTCAGCTGATAAAAAACAAAATATGAGCTACTATGTTTCACCAGATAGACTGAAGGGCATTTTGTGTTAGGTCAAGCGTATCGACGTATTTTCGTCTTTTTAAGAAACCTGCTCCCCACACATCCCGATTGTGTTATCTGCCTCTGAAAGTGGGGTTGTTAATCGAAGCGGTGCCTTTAAAAATATTGAGATATCATGTGTAACATTTTACTGATACAACGATAAATGCGTGTGTTGTTACAGTATAGCACACGGCTCCTAAGGGCTATTTGCTCACGTCTCATGTGGTTTCTACTATAGGTAACATGCACAAATCGTTTACAATTTTCTGTTGATGAGTTTTCATACAAAATCGAACAAAAATGCAAAGATTTACTAAATTCCTACAATTTCACGTTATTCAGGCAGCAGCAACACCTTTTATGATAAACAGTTGATTGCTTTTCATTGGTCATTTTAAACAAATATTCGTATAAAGCGAATTACGCGGTTTTCATTTTTGTAAGAGCAGTAAATGCCATTTTTCGTGAATTTAAGCAATTAATTTACATGTTTTCTGTTGCATTATCTGTTGCATCTCTGCTTCACATATTGCTAACATCTTTTCAAATTTAGTTCCTGAAGAAGATTTGAAGCCTTTCGGAAACAGGTTTAATATCACTGTGAAGATCGGAAAATCACTTGTTTACCCAGTCGGCTATGTCGAAATCGTAAGACCAATCTCAACAGCATACATCGTTGTCATCGTTGTTGTTGTGCTGGTAAGGAAATTTTGAGACGAGTCCTGTGCGATCTTCATTAAATAGACAGTTTTTGAAGTCGTCTAGCTCGGCGGATTAGAAGTTACAGCAAACCTCGGGTAATCCAGATTCGGCTTGGCAGGCAAAGTTATCCGGATTTGGCTAAGATCTGGATTAACCGAGGCTTACTGCATCTTATTTTGGCTGTCTAAGAAAAAGAAGGAAAAATCCTTGAAAAATCCTGAAAAAAACTGGGATTGCCAACGCCTAAAAGTTGCAAAGCTGCGTTTTTTCTTTATTTTTGTGAATATGCTGTTGTTAGGACGAAGTTAAACAGCCGTCTTCAGAAAAACAGAAACAGCTGTCCTCGTTCAGAAAAACAGCTGCATTCGTTCAGAAAAAAAACAAAAGAAAATCGCAAAGCATTAAAGTGCAAGTTGCTTGAAACGTCGCTGAAAATCAGGCGCAAATCATATTTATGAGTTGCCGTTTTGCATAGAGTACCGATCCCCGTCAGTTTGCAGCGTCATCAATGACTCCGTGTGATCGCATCTTGTGATGATTTTTTAGTTTCCTCATACTGCACCTTCGGCNGCGAGAGCGCGCAGGTGAAACCCGAAAATGCCGATTTTTTGTCAAAGTCTTGGCTTCGATTGCGCTTGAAGTTACTTTTCAGTACGACGAAAAACGCCTGTCCGCATTCATTGTTCTCGCGCTGCTTCACGCCAGCTCTTTGTACAGGTGCTCGTCCTCCTGGTCCTCATCGTCGGCGTCTGCTTTTGGCGCAGAAATATTGGCGAAAAGGATTATCCGCCCGTTGTCTTTCATTCCGGATCGACCACCGAAAATCCCTATGACCACGCGCAGTAAGCCTTGTATCTTACCGAGAGGGTTGTACTCGCCGAAGTCATGTAAAAGGGTTTTTTATTGATTGCTTTTAATTCTTTTCGTTTGTTTTTTTGCTTAGTGAAAGAAACCCGCTTCTACCCGGCCGATCGATATCCGATCAACTCCCACCGGAGCTCCTGCGCGAAATGAGTCCTGTGCTAATTTCCCGAGATCGTCTGAAAGTGGACAAGAACGCCGTTATAGGTGAAATGCGACCTTTGGCGTGCATACGTGAGACCAGTGGTGTGACTGGCGGGGAGGCAGAGTGGCGACTCGCTCTCCCTGGCAAGCTAAATGTAAAAATCGGGCCCCCACTTAGCTTGCATTTCGGTTTTAGTATTCGTCTGGTTTTCATTAGGTTGTGTTTTTTGCGTTTTTCGGAGTATTTTTCGGTTATTAAGGGTTTTACCATATCCATCCATATCTGGATTCACCATCATTTCTCAAATTTTTTTCTGAGTGTTGGCTAGTGGTACCCTACAGTGGCCAGCGGTCCCCTTTCAGCTAAGTTTCCACCCCTGGCTCAAAACTCTAGTTACGCCACTGCGTGAGAGGCGCGCAGTTGTCGTTCAAAATACCGGATTCGGCCTTGTCCCAGTCAAACCAATTGTGCGCAGCTGAAAGCCTTCTGACTCATCGATTAGCGCATGTTTGTTTTGGTTTAGCCGCTTCTGCAAAGTAAAGACCAGAAAGACTAGTCATGAACGCTGGGCGCACTGGCCCGGTGCATTCGGTCACGGATGAAAGCTGGGTGTGTCTGTGACAGTACGATAATGAATAGTGTGCAGTTACGCACCTCACACATAAAAGCAAAAAGCATCTCGACGTGTTTTCGCTGTTCACCGCTGTATTCTCGATTCAAATATATTTCGACTCGTTCCGACTGACCTTTGTCTTTCGTGTGCTACTCGCATCGGGGTTCGCATTGTAATGATGATGATGACAGTCAGCGAATGGCAGTTTGCGTGCTAATATTTTTCCAATGTTGCACAAAAGCCAGGCGCGTTGGCGAATCTTCAGCCAAAACCGCAGGCGCCTTTGGCGGATCTCTGTGCTGAGCGTGCCGCGGATGCCAAAAGCTTGGCGTGACGTTGCGCGAAACCCAGGAGGCCGCAACGGTTTCTGTCAACGTCAAGGTTGCAGCGATAGTTTGACCTGATTGCACGCATCAGGTCAAAGGTTACAGCGATGCCTTGACCTGTACCTGATTGCGCTCGTTTCAGGCAAAGGTCATTTCGGCACCGTGTATCACGGAGAATACTTGTCGGCCAGTGTGAGCGAGGTAACCGGCAACAATGTTCACATGAAGGTGGCGGTGAAGACGCTGTCGCGAATCGAAGACCTTCAAGCCGTTGAGCACTTCTTAAGAGAGGGTGAGCATTTCATTTAATGACTAGAAAACAAATTCTTGCTTTTGCTTTTCGCGTTGTGTCGCGAAGCGTCTGTCAGCGAGAAAATTCTTGTAATAAGGAATGGCGAAAGACGAGAGTGCACTTGTTTACTTGCTGCGACATTGAAATGGTGCTTTGTTTGCTTTAAACATTTAAGCCTTCTACCGTCGGACAGTGCATTAAATTGAGTGTATGAATAACGAAATACAAGAAAGTGTGTTGGCGATTATCACTACATAACCGCCGGATCACTAACCCTTGTTATTCTAGTTTTTCATGTTTGTGTTATAATTCTATTTGAATAAGAACTGAAAAATCTGTGACGCCGTAACAAAAGATCCTTACCCCCAACAATTGGTGCCATCGACCACGGAAGTTGTCGACCACTGTAAGACATCCGATAAGCAGTTGAAACATTCAACTGAAACCTTCAACTGCTTTTCGGAGGTCGTGCAGTGATCGACAACTTCCGTGGTCGGTGGCACCAATTGTTGACGGCAAGGATCTTTTGTTACGGCGTCACATATTTTTCAGTCCTTATTCATATAGAATTAAAATACAGTATGCGTTGCTAGTTCTTGTGGTGGTGTCAGTTATTTCGTAGCGTTGCTTGTTGTTGATGACTAAAATCACGCATAGGCTTGATGATGAAAGAGTTCCAGCACGAGAACGTTCTCACCTTGATCGGCATTCTGATGGATGATGACGCCGGAACTCCAATGGTCGTCCTGCCGTTCATGAAACACGGCGACTTGCTCAACTTCGTGCGCGACCTATCCACCAAGTGAGAAAGAAACGTTCGGTTTCGGCGGCGAATCGTGCCGTAAACTTAATTGGATTTCCAGACTGCCGCTGTCTTTGTTATAATAAATTTCTAGCGTTGTAGACGTTGCTCGCGATAAAAAAAGTTGTACAGTGCGCCTGAGCCTATTTCCAAACCTGAGGGGGTTTACAGCAAGAACTCAACTCTATTTTGAAAAGTTTTTTCTTTTCCTTAAAAACTGCGGCATGACCCAGATACTGTCCACTTCGCGTTGCAAAATCTTTAAGGTCGCTTGTTTTTACACGCATTAACTTTTATTACCTCTCGCCGCAGCAGAATTAAATCAAGGGCGCATCCAACCGACATTTGTACGTCGCTGTGTTTAGACCTACAGTGAAAGACCTCATCGGGTTCGGACTTCAAACCTGCAAAGGAATGGAGTACCTGTCGCGGCATCGCTTCGTACACAGGGACCTGGCCGCAAGGAACTGCATGCTGGACGAAAATTTCACCGTAAAAGTAGGTGCTTGTGGTTTCATAGCGAAAAAAACAATAACAGACGCGAACGCCACCATTGATCGCGAAAGCGCCGCCGCGTCGCCGTCTTTGAATATTTTCGTGCGTTTGAAAAGGTGGCCGATTTTGGTCTGGCGCGTGACATCTACGAGAAGGAATACTACAAACCGCACGAGAACGGCGGTCGAATGCCTGTCAAGTGGATGGCTTTGGAGAGTCTGCAGCAGCAGAAGTTCACCATGAAAACGGACGTCTGGTCGTTCGGCATCTTGCTGTGGGAATTACTCACCAGAGGTGTCACGCCGTACCCGGACGTTGACGCTTTCAACGTTTTGAAGTGAGTGTCTGCTGGCGCGTGGCTTCAATTTTCGGGATTTAAACGACCGGGCAGACTTCACAGCGCAGTGAGGCACGTCGTGGAAGCACTCTAAGCTTCCAGCTGAGATACCTCGAGCTGAACGTCCCAGCCACAGCAGCGCCCTGCTTGCAGCAAAGCACCCAAAATCGAGATTATGGAGCCAAGCTGTCGACCCGCAGTTATTCGGCGAAAGTGTTAACGCGTTGTGCATTGCCAACGCTCTCTTCCTACCTTTTGCCATCTTGAAACTTGCCGGCAGTGGTCGGCAAACTGTGGGTTTCGCCCAATTGTTGGCTGTTCAGAACTTTTTATTAGGCCGCACAACACTTTCTATTGTGGGCCGTGTTGTATCTAAAAGCTACAGTCTTGCGCCAGATGTGTGGGCGAGAACGTAGGCCACTGCAACAAATATGGAACATTGATTGTTTGACGCAAACATAACGTTGTTTTTGCCACTATACGGTCTATGAGAGCAACATGCCATTGTTATGTAACAGGTAACTGAATACAGCATGAGTTTGGAATTGCGTCTTCAAAAATAAGCATGGGCCTTTAAATACGACTGAAAGGATGGTTTGGGCCGTCATAACGAAAGTTCGCGGATTACTGCTTTACAGGCTGTGTAATCCGCGTGAAACTTGTTCCAAACTTTTGTTTGCTCTCTTCCGTATCAGAGGGAAGCGATACTGGTGAGTCAGTGTGCGCGTTTTTGTTGCGCAGCGATTTAAGCGCTTTATTTCGCCGCGCCAACGCTTTCCGTTGCCCCTTCCAGCTACCTGCTCGAAGGGAGACGCCTCCGTCAGCCACAGTACTGCCCGGACAACCTGTACCAGCTGATGCTTTCCTGCTGGCACCCGGCCGAAGAGTCTCGGCCCAACTTTGCTCAGCTCGTTGTCGACATCGAAAGCATATTCGGCAGCATCCACGGCGTGCACTATCCATGTGAGAGACGTCTTGGTTCTGTACACAACTAACCCGCTAGGCTGCTTGTTCGTATGCTGTTGCGCGTCTTTTGAATTACGAAATTCGGCTGCGTTTACTGTATTCGCACAAAAGATTTGAGGAGTCAGCAAATAAAGCGCACTGATACTGCGCGTAAGATTGCGGCCGTCTTCGTGTTTTATTCTCCACTGCTGCGTGCGTTCTTTCAGCTGGTCTGAGTTTCGGCGAGACCGTTCAGTGTCGATTGTAACGCAAAACTTTGTTTGCGGAATTCTCTTTACATTATTCCGGAGGCGGCGATACAAGTTGGTCTTTCCACATTCTTGTGATACCAACCATTGGGCTCAATTTTGTGGGGCGAGGTCTTTCTTTTGAAAATAATGACAGGAGTTGAAAGCAATTATGACGCGTTTCGATACAATAGGTTCGTCAGAGGGGGATTTATAAATACAATAAAAACTTTTAAGATTGTCTCATGAACTTATTTAGTGCATGTGTGTCTTTAATAAGTGTTTTCGGTGTTTGTCAACAATGACGTTATGCACAGTGGAGTAGGCTGTGTGATATGCAGTCTTGATTTGCGAAGTCGTGTTTCCATTGTACGGACTGTGACAGGACGGTTCACGCGAAGGTTTTGGTATTCGACATAATGCCAGCGCGAAGTTTCGATTTTCGGCACAATTTCGCTTATCTCATCGTACACTGACTTGTACGTAAACACGTCAGGTTGACAAACACTGAATTATCCGAAAATCTTATTTGACAAGTAACACTTGCTGAAGAATCCCAAGCTCCGAAATAGTGTAAAGGAAGCAACCTTAAAAACTTCCGTTGGATTAAAAAGTTGAAAAGCTGCGACTAAAACTTTTGCAAAAATTCCCGTTGGGATGAACCCATTGTCCTTAAGTCGCTCAGTTTCCTCATAAACTCGAAAGTATGCTGTCCGTGCAAAAATGAGATGGTCAGTTAGTATCACAAAGATGTGGAAACGATGTGCATTATTCGCAAGAATGTGGGAAGGATAAACAAAATAAGACTTGCGCCGATACTTCAGCAGCGAAACCTTAATGGAAAAAAGCACCTCACTTATGCGTGTCTTGCAAAATTGCCTTTGTGCACTCAGCGGTCGACGTGAGTTACATCAACGTCAGTGACGTCCACCCCTACCCGTCGCTGGTGCGAACGTCGGAGAGCAGAAGCACGGGCGGATCGTATTCGGCGGACGTCTTCAGTCCGGGTGAGGCTCGTCGTGAAGCACAAACAAGACTTCTATTCTACCCTAGGGCACTTACGACGTTGTTCGGTGTGTTTATGATAAAACTCGGCTGGTGAAAAATGTTTTTCTCTCCAAATACCGGTTACTGTCTTTACCGGCAACTAGAAACGATATTATATTCGCTGAAAAATGAATTTTTGGCGGTTTTATTTGTCACATTGGCGATTCTCCTTCCGCTCAACTGACCTATTCTCGCAATTTTCAGTTCCGTTCAGTCCAAAATCACAGTCGATGAGAGACGACGTTCCGCCGGTCAGAAGCATAACAAACGGATACTCCGCAGATCCGTTTGCCAAGACTGGTAAGTTGCTTTGGTGAATTTCATTGCACTTTGAACATTGGGCTGTTTGAAAATTACACTCGTCGCTGCATCAGCGACTAAGGTCAACTTGCCACGAGTTGCACCGACAAGATGCACTCGTGTCTGACGAGCGTTTAACAAATCCGACCCGTGGTGTGCAGTTATGTTGCAAGCAAATACCAAACCACAACCAACCGAAGACTCCGGGATTAAGAAAATTGTTTTTTACCGAAGTTAACTTCGATCAACCAAAAACTTCTAAAACGATAACTTTTTTAATTTTTTGTACGAAGGTTGCGTTCGCTTGTTAGACCATGTCAGTTGTCGATCTATGCAACTGTATATCCTCGTGTAATATATTTTAAGTTAATCCTTTTCCTTCTGTATCCCTCGATTTTCACTGTACTTCAGCCGGGTGGCTTTAGGCCGAGACAGCCATAAACACAGTCTTGTGAGATCGCCGTTCATGTTTTCGAATCGCGCTACGAACTTACTCGTCAGCGTTTCCTGAAATAACAAGATACGGTTTTCATAGCTTCCTACATTGTTACGTAAGTCGATGGCTTTATTCGGCAATGTGGTTAGCTTATTGTCATGCTCATCATGTGATCCCGTTGTTTGTTGACAACCATTCGTCTATTTAAAGGTGGGGAAATCACCGAAACAGTTCCGTTCAGCACAAATCTCTGAGGGCGACGACTTGATTTCTCGTGACCATACGGTGGTACACAGCGGTTTGGTTCGCTACAGGCGAACTGCTGTGTCTGTTACGTATTTTTTTTCTAAAATGGCGCAATTCAAGTTCGTCACCTTCAGCGTGACGTGCAAAAGCTCGCTGCTTGATAAGGGCCGTTCTGGCTTGAGACTTAGGTTAGCGACCTCCTTGTTAATGAGAATTGGACACCTGCTATCCTCATCCGTGCTTTTCTCCCTACACAATAATGACGTTTTGCATCGTTTAAACTTCACNGGTGTTTAAAAGCTGACTTGCCTGCAGGCGAAACGCCACCGCGCATGTCTTCGTCCAAGNATGCCTCGAGCGAGAGCGAGTTCCTGCAGCGAGGCGACAGTTTGCCAACAGGTAATCGAGAAATATTCTAAGTGTANTTTCCTGAGTGTTTTCTGCGAAAGAAGTTTATTGTGCGATCCGTGGAATGTTTTGGGGCAATTTTTGTGTCTTTTTGCTTAGCGTTTTTTTTCTGCTTGCCTCTGCGTTACCTACCTTCAGAAACGTAATTCAAAATCCTTGTCACATCCGGGGCACACAGGAAAATAACGGTCGTGTCAACATGACGCAGCATTCCTGTGGTTTTCCGCAGAAAATTTTTGACGCTTTGTTTCTTTTGAAAGAACCGCAGTGCAGCGTCTCGCTATCAAACGAAAAACTAGTCGGTTACAGTGACTTGCACGGTGTTGGACAATTTTGTTGTTGTCATGCATTTCGTAAAGTTGACTGTTGCTTGTGCATGAAAGGCTCGAACCTCACCAAATGCTTTAGTTTTAGTTCCAGCGTTGCTACTTGCCGGGAACGTAGCGAATGAGGCGTTACTTTAACCCCTGCTTGAAATGGGTGCGTAAATAATATTGGCGCGTTTCAAACTTTTGATGATATATCATTGCTGAAAAAAGTCACAACCCGCCTACTGCTCATTGCGCTTTCACTGACCAACTTCGATTGTGATTGGCCCTCGACATCAGTCACCATTGAAAGTTTTCCTACGCTTTCTAGGAAACGAAGCTCGGGTGCGTTACCAATACTTAAAAAAAACACCTGCAAGGCCGAGCAACTTTGCACCTGTCAAAGGACAGGATGTGCGCAACATGGCGGTGTATCATAAAAAACTAGGTTTCGGGAGTCAACAACCGCCGAAATCGATTGTGAGTCACGTTGGTTAACTACCCAATAAAGTTTGTCCCGTCTTTGTGCTCGCGCTGGCCCGTAAACGGTGTTGCTGCGCGGATTGCTCGGCGCGCTTCGATTCGCTTTGAAGCGCCCGAGCAAACGTCTGCGGTCAGCTCCCGCGTCACGGTCCGCTGAGCAATCGGATGAATGCCGGAATATGACGTCCTTGCTCCGGAGCAGCAACAGTTACATGCGCGTTTGTGTGACACGAGATCTTCGCGGCGAAAAGTGCACTTTGCCTGTTTTCCGCTTTCAGACGACCAAGGCTACCTTCTGCCCGAAACTCCGCTGTCGGGCGGCGACTCGTCGCGAAAAGCGAAGAACGCGAAGCCGCCCCTGGCGAAGCTGCGCCACCACCCGAACCTGACCCAGAAGGAAAGTCTCGAGGACCAGGACGGCTACCTGCTGCCGCAGGAATCGCTCGATTCCGCCGCCGCTGAGTCATCTCCTCTCGTTTCGGCAAAGTAAGCAAGCCCGGACACAGAAGGGCCGGTGTTTGTCCTGCGCGACTGACTCGCTGCGCAAACAGATATCGCGGAAAGCGCGGCCGATTCCGCTCGGGTTGTTCGCGGTGCGCCGGCGCGGGTTGTAACAACTGTCAGGTGTTGCGCGACACACTGTGATTCGTAAACAGTCCGGCGCAATGACGTCATCTTTGCCCCGCCCAACTGACGACACTCGGCAAGTCACGTGCTTCGAATGTGGTCTTGAGCAGGGCGTACCGGTAGTTGATTGCTGGCAATTCGTTCTACTTTGCGGGCAAGGTTGAAGTTCCTCATCGTCTAAGCGCAGTGCGCAAAATCGACCCTTTGAGCGCTTTTTTTGCGATTGGCTTTTCTGCGAATATAAATGACCAAAGCGTTTGAGCCTTCACCGTTGGGCGCTTGTTTCCAGGTAAATGTAGCTCTGGTGTTTGTATCGTTCTCTTTGGATCTCGAAGGCGAGCGCAGAGGAATGTGACTCGGCAATTCGCTTTAACTCAGCAATCGCCTCTGGGTGGTCTGCGCTGCACTGTTAATCGTCGGAATGACGGTGAGCAGAACACGGAAACGCTTATTGCCGAGCGTTAGTTCCGCAAAAGCCATTGGTTAAAGACCTGTGCCAACAAAAGCGCTCGCGGTCTGAACTTGCTTTTCTTAATGCTTCATTAATTGCAGAGACACAAAAGTTTCCAGAAGACAGAAACCACTTCCGGCGCTGCCGCCGTTGAACACCAATCACAACAACAGCAACAACATCCAGAATCCTGAATATTTCGAATCGCCAAAGATAAGTCCAGGTATCAAAGTTTGTACGTAAACTGAAAATCAGAAGTCGGTGTGACGTTTATTTGAGAGAGGCCTGGCGTTGTGAATGCAACTTGTTTGCTGCAATTAATCAACTCGGGGCCGTGACCCTGCGTTCGGCCACGCCTGCTCCGCGTGCTGAGTCCAGGTTGCAGATGCATGAAGCCAATCAGCCAAAGGTGTCGCTCACAGCTTGATGGTTTTCATTGTCGTGTAGCATTTCGATTTGTTTCAAGGGATTCAAAACTGTAATCTCGTCGCACGGCATGCCCTGCTTGGAGATCATTGCTTGTGCATTCGCGAGCCTCGGCTTCCGACGCTTACGTACCTGTCACGTAATTCCGTCCCAGCGTACGGTTATTGTTTCAAACCCGATTTTTTGTCCGTAAATGGGACACGGGAAGCTTTTCCACGTCGCTTCCAAAACGGTAATCCGGCTTAAGCTTTGCCGTTATCTTTACTTATCCCGTTTTCTTTCCTGACGAGGTCTTACTGAAGAGATGAGCCTACATCAGTGTTAATTTAAGTTTTTTAAATTCAAGCGATAAGTTATATCCAGGCGAAATTACAGCTGATCATCGATCCGCTTGAACAATAGCCGTCATAAAATCATAAACCTTTCTACTGTATTACAAATTTCACCCTCGGCTATTTTCTTCCGCAAAGCCATCGCCTTTATTCACTAGTACTGCAAACGAGCTGGCTCATGCCGACGTTGCATGGCGCCCATGCACTGCAGCGAACGTTGCGAGGAACATGACAACTGGTTGTTGCGCGAAGCTGTCGCTAATTTATTGCTCATCGCAAGTAGACTGCTGCGTCCACAACCGGTGTTGTGCTGCACAGGGTCTTTCACGTTTGGTTGAACATTTTAAAATTCGCGACGCAGATCAGTTCGACAGTTTTCATACTCGGAAAATATGTCTTCGCTCTGGCGTGTTTTCGTTTCATTAGATGCGTGCTTATTTAACATTTTTTGCCAAAATTAAATCGCGCCCCCAATTGATTGCCGTGCAATAAGACAGCCTTATAGCGAGAAAGCTGCACCTATTGACTTTAAATTGCCGCAACTGAAGGTGCAGATGATTAATGCGCTGTGACGTTGATTGCCCCTGCGCTGTCTGTGATTTGATGGAAAGAAATTCAAATGTAAACACCACCACTGTCACGACCAGAATGCTGCTTTTTGTGAAAGCACCCATTCATGCACATGTTCCACGTAAATTGTTTTTCACGTAACGAACGGTGTTGCTCAAGCAGTGCTCAACTCACCGTCGCTGTTGTGCGCATATCGACTGGAAATTTCCCACTCGACCGTGCGTGTTGAATCGTGTGCCCTGTGTCACGTATATACTGGCCGGAAAACTGCAAGCGAAAGGACGGTGGTTAACAGTGGCTAACCATCATTTAAGCACCGATATCGCAACTCGCCGTCAACTGAGTTGTTCAAATGTAATCAAGACTACAAAAGCGAAGGCCTGAGAGTGTCAGCTACTTTTGCGCGGCCGAGGGGAAGAAACAATACAATCGTCGTCAAGNAGGGCTCAGCGCAAAAGCAACATATTCTTCACGCGAGGTTTCAAGGAGTGAACATTTTTCTCTGGAGCAGAAGTTAATGTCCCGGGTGATCANCACTGGCTTCCACCAAGTGCGTTATGATAAACATGATTTCAATTCCAATTTCGTGAAACAGCCACTGTTTATGTTGACGAATGGTTGGCGGAAAACTGTCCAGGACTCTTTAACAGGTGGAGTCTCTTCGATTATTTCGTAGAAACGTCCTGCACCACAGACGTACAATGTGGTTATACAAACTTCGGGCCTACTTTCTACACACGACAATCGGTAATTTGTAGTAGAACGTCTATGTTTTCTATAGACTTCTTTTCGTGACCAAAGCTATAGGAAACTGTCAGTGTTCCCCAGCGAACATTTGCTTGTATGAAAACGTGTAAGGAATGGCCACGACGGCAAGTGTTAGCTTAAACTGTTATTTGCTTAATTAGTATGTTCACGCCGACTTCTGTCAAAATGTGTCGTCTTTTAAATCACCACTGACCCTGCGAAATGTCGGAGACTCAATCACGTCACGTGGTCTTTGCTCGAGATCTGGTCGCTTTCCCGTGGGTGTAGACTGGCCTTGCCAATCTTCATTTTGGTCACGTGGCGGCACCACCGTAGCTGCGCATTTTGTCGCGAAGTGTCACGCCACGAACTCTTTGCAAAAAATCCCAACCTAGCAGCTTGCACTTGAGATAGCAATCTTTCAGTCATCACCCAAGATCCATGGCCGCAAGTTAGGATCGGAGCAAAGAAACTAAAAGCTGTGCGTGTTTGAAAGCTCCGGTTTCGTGACCNCGGAGCGATAAAGCTNATGTAATGCTGCGTTTGCTTTACCAATCCACGAATCAATCTCCTTGTTCTACCTTGCGTCACGCTTACATATCACCACAAGGTGCTTGAAATTCTTGACCTATTACTGCTTGCTTGCAGCAGACACTGACTTGGGCTTCTGGAGAGACAGAATGCCTCGTTTTTAGGCAAATTTTGATTCCCGCTTCGTCGCACGCAGCTGCAAAACGATCAAGTCCACACACATAAAGCAAACGGTTGATCCTGCAGCTTCCAACAGTGACGCCTTCGGCTTTGACTGTGTATCCAACTCATGTCGCCCATGAAGAGCAGACCACACACCCTTGTTGGAGTGCAACACCCACGATGAACGGTTGTGATTTAACTACGTCGACAGTGACAAACTTTTCGGCAGAAATACAATGACTTGACCACCAGTAAGAGACGGCCGTCAGCACCGTACTCCTGCAAAACTCCCTGAAGCTTTTTTCGAGAGACTCAGTAGTATGCTTTTTCGATGTCAATAAAACGAGCGTAGACATCTTCAGCATACTCCCAAGATTCCTCGAAAATTTGTTGGAGAATGAAAAATTTGACTCCTAGTAATCCGGTCAAGAAGAAAACCCCTCCAGGCATCCTCCAGCTTTGGTTCAATTATGTCTCGGCATCTTTTTCATTTGACATAAAATTTTCATGGGAGGCTAAGGAAGCAGTACAGTGCATTCTCTCCTACCTCCCGTGTATGGATATGGTCACACTAGTTTGCCAATCTTTCGGTGGCCTTCCAGAACGTCAGGCCATTTGACACGAGTAAGCCAAAGGAGTCTTCTAATGAAGACTTTGAATATTTCCGGTCGGGTTCGATCACAAGCCTGCAGCCATCCCAACCTTCAGTGTTTTGAAAGCTAAGAAGACTTCGGTCGCCGTGGTGGTATTTCCTCCCCCAACTGCATCTCTTGTGTGTCTGTTGGAATGAAAGTGACCGCGTTCAAAAGATTTTTAAAATACTCCCTGCATCTTCCAAGCATGCCCCTTCCTTGCTAAATAGGACGTCATTTTGATCCTTGATGAATCGTTATTAGATATTTTGTCACCGGGTGGTTTGTCAGAACAGTTTGTTGGTTTCTCAGTAATAGGAACGTAGCTCATGTCGGAAATCCTCCCCAAGATCGCGTTTTGGACTTAATTGCCGCTTGGACTGCAGACTTTCGCTTATCAGCGTATCACGAATGCAAAGATTCGGCTTTGTGCTGCAGCCAGGTCTTGTCGGTTAATTTCTTTGCTCGAATAACATCTTTATCCTCCTGGTTCGACCAAGAGGTTCCTCTCTCGCCATCTGTCGCCACCGCGCCGAGTCGTTTCTATCCACGATGCCGGAGCAGCTGACGAGTTGAGTATCACAGCGACAGCGAAGTGCGGGAACGACAGATGATCCGCGGACCTCCGGTCGAGTAATGCGCATCCTCGCTGACGTGTTTGTCGAAAAGCGCAAAACAAACCATGAGCAAGCGAACTAAATAAAAATGTGCGCGGTCGTTTGCTTCAGCGAGGCTAAAGAGTCAGGTGAAGAGATGCTCTAAAATTTTTAGACCTCTGGCAATGAAACCGAATTCTTCCCATCGTCAAGTGCTCAGCAGAAATAACTTTCCTGTCTGCGAAACTCAATGTGACGCTCAACCTTACGGTTCTCACCGTTGCTTTAACCTGCGGAAAAACTTACATGCCTGCATTGGACGTACCTCAGGCGGATCGTCGTCCGATTGCAAGGCAGCTTTTTACCCAACGTATTCTAAATGTCAAGCGACGTTAATGACAATAGACTAGATTAGCCATTCTCAACCCTGCCTTTACGCACTCAGTTGTGTCGGCGGAGACTTTATGGTGAGTCCACAGACTCGTAACGCAAGAGAACAACTGAAAACATGTTGGTGTGCAAGGGCAGTTTTTGAAGTGACGCCACCAATGAAACTTCCACTCACTTTGTGCTGGTTACGTAACGTGCGTCCTCGAAGGCTCTTGCTTGCAGGAAAGTTAGAGAATCATTGAGTCGATGTTAAGCACTGACCTGTCATGCCTATTCAAGGGTTCTCATGAATACGTGAAAGGAGTCTGAAATTTTTGCTGGGTTCTATTTTTGGACGCTATCTTGCGTCCAGGACATAAGGTTGGTTTTAAAGATTCACCTGATGCATGCATCATCTGCTAGGTTTTGCTGGAACTCGCGATTGAACAGTTCCTCTTGATTCAATCCTTCAGCTTTTGGGGTGATTTTTAAGGAAATCCTATCGTCTTTACCAAATTTAGTCTTGGCCCAAACACCCTCAATCCTAAGCGCTTTGTGGGTCGCACGCCAACAATAGTCGAACACACTACAGTCAGACGTGGTTTGCCTGCAAGTGACATAGCAAACGTCGCATCATAGCCTCGGGTGCAGGCCTGGCTGGTTATCGCTCACACATCAAACGTGACCTGCTTATTTTTCTTCTTCGCGGTCAGAAGGAAAAATACCAGCCGTACAGCCATCCGAACCGGACGCTGGATGTTTGGGAGCTTGTTTTTCAACTCTACACAAGACACTGACCGCATTTAGTCACATGCGATTTCGTAAACTTGATCGAAAAGCATCTTGCTTAGACTGGTTTTGATAAAGCAAGCTGTGTGTTCGGTATCGGCAGGTAACAGAATCGACTGGTGAACATTGCCTAACCTACAATTCCAGAGCATACTAAAGTGTCCCCTACTGAAAATGGTCTCGTTTTTTCGTCAAACACCCCACCCACCAAAAGATGTGTCATCCCCAGGCCTTCCAAAGTTACGTGAAAAGCTCGAGTATTTGGTTATATCAACAATTCACCTTGTAGTATTTACTGCGTGTCACTTTAATTGCTCGCTGTTTCCCTGCCGCAATCGTACCTCTGCATCCATCCCTGCATGTCTGTAATTGGTTCACTGTTGCTTGCATCGCTGCTGAACATCATCTATACTTGCATTGATACAGCGCAGCCCAATAATTATACCGCGTCGCAGAATCGTAGCGGCACCTTGCCGACACGATCCGGAATTGAGCGGTCGAATCTGGATCCGACTTACACGCCCATGGCAAGCCTGGAGGATCTTCTGACTATCGAAGGCGATACGCAGCCGACGTACATGCCAATGAGATCAAACACCGTCACGTGATTTCGGAGATGATTATCAGCCGTGTTTGTCGACGTAGTAAAACTGAACACCTGGTTGTTTTGAAGCTTTTTCATCGATCGTGTTTATTGCTTCGATCACTGACCTTGTACCTTGCTGGCTGACCACTCATGTACAGCATGTTGCTGTGCAGCTGGCTCTTTTTTACTCTGTAGTTCGTCAACGGTGCTTTGTGGTGCTCCGTTCAAAAAGGTGCAGCCGCGTTTTCGTTTTCACGGTACTATGTGCGCATTTGTCTTTTCTGATACACGTTCGCATGCGCGCAAAAGGCGCTCGATCGCATCTTCGAGCTCTCTCTGCTTTGTTTCAGTGACAAGAAACCGCGCTTAAACATGGTTTGTTTTATGTTCAAAAACCCCCATGTTACATTGTCCGGGTAAACTTTTCGTGCCGCTCACAATTTTTTTTTCTGCCGCCGGTCTTGTGTGCCGTCGGCGTCTGGGCTTGGATGTTTGTAACTGACCGTCGCTTGTCTCCAGTGTCGGTGCGCACTGATGGTGTGCGGCAGGCCCGCAGCCACGGGGGCAGTCCCCCAAATTTTGTTGTGCCCAGAAAATTTGGTTTCAAGCATGCAATAAAAACAAAAATCTTGCCCCCTCTGAAAATTTATTTTGCCCCTCCCCAAACCTTGAAACCTGGCTACTGGCCTGGTGCGCGGGCTCCGTAAAAGTGGTTTCTCGTCGAAAGTTGTGAACTCGGGGTCTTGCTGGAAATATCGTCTTTTTTTAAACTACTGTTACTGCTTACGGTGCCGGATGTCTTTGAGTGCAGTATTTCCCACGGCTTGAATGCATATACCAAGTATTTGTTTGCTACGTTGGTGTGCCAATTGCTTTGTTTCGCTATTAACCATGCCTGCCCGTAACCATAGTTTTGAATACGCGCGTGACGTTTGTGGCAGGTTTCTTGTGCGGACCAGAGCGCTACCTATCCGTGGCACCGATATTTTGACGCATTGTGAATCTTTGCCTGTGCCAATAAGTGTTGCTTCCTTCGACAAGATGGCCTTGTTCGTGCACTGCCAAGGCTTCGTGACAAAGGAAATGAATGCTGTTGTGCTTTGATGAATTGCTGGTACTTTGCGACCTCCCTTCGTAATAAGCGTCTTCTTCCAGTTAATTTGTGTGCTGTGATATGCATTGCTTGGGTGGGTGGGAAAGTCAGTACATCTTGGTAGGGCCGAAAACCAGCATCCACTCAGTTGTGTTACTGCTTTGCTGCCTCCACTGCACAGCTATACGCGTGTCCGACCTTTTGTTAATTCGATTTGTCAATTTATAATTTTACGATTCTTGTTCTTACCTTGAATGCTCTCGTCGAATCTGATCACTTGTGGATACGTGGAGTCATTCGTTGCTGTCGCCAGGCGAGTCACGGAATGCGTTCAAGTTAGGTTTGGTTTATCCGGATTACGGGTAACCGGTTAACCGACATTATTTTTGCTATACGATATCCGGATATTTTTCTGTCGGTTAACCTAGGCATACCATATTTTCGTGATTGGAAACCGGGACGCTTCAGAACGAGCCTTCTCAGACAAATGTAGTTCATATCTTGCTGGGAGTGTGTCGATGTTTTCGCTGAGTAGTGCAACAGTTTCACCTGACGCGATTTAATTCTGAAAGCTTTGCTTTCACACCGACATCAGGTACAAAGTGGCGAACCACAACGAACGATTTTGTCCTCTTTTCCAGGAACGTCTGAACAGCGGTAGGGCGGGGGG
>JGI24159J19872_10004519_pt1 | contig 17747 bp, 14 predicted proteins | sample Ectturendosymbi4_FD_19872 | JGI IMG/M metagenome (IMG submission 19872) | reverse complement strand
AATGTTCGCTAACGATTGGCTTACTGCATGCGATGGCTTTTATGATGCTTCTGCTTGTTGGCTGAGTCATATGAAACAATAAACCATTGACCATGCGCAACTTTTTCCAAGAGTGTGAATCCTCGAATCGGCCTATCGAGAAAAATGTTTCGGATATTCTTATCCGTATCCGGTTCCCGTTTGAAACAGTTTTTGGATATCCGTATCCGATTGAAAACTCACTATCCTGCCGGATATCCAACCGGCAAACAGGTATCAAGCGAAATTTCTGACTTGCAAAATTTCTGACTTCATACCATGTGCGCATGCACAGAGTAATATTTTACATACCAAATACGCTGATAAAAGTGATTTTTTGGGCTTAGGAATTCGTGTTTGTGTAAGTGTGTCCAGTTGGGGTTTGCGTTAGGGTGAGAAAAAGAAAAATAATGGGGGTCAACGACTAAGTCCGATAATTTCAATGGTTAATGTTCTTCCGGTGTTGTAGCTTGTAGTGGGTACGTGATATCTATCAAAATGTTTTAATTTACACAAGACACATCAAAAAGTAGTTGCCAGACTTTGTTTCTTCCTTCCGAGAAGCGAAATAACTGAAAAACAATAACAGGCCAGAAATTTCGCAGAGGTCGGAAATTTCGCCTGACACGGGATAATGATCATCTCTGTTCTCCACTATGATAGAAATAGAAACTCTGGTCTTCACTTCTGCAAATTATCGTAAATTATGACGTCATATCGAGCCAAGCGTAAAGAGGAGAGAACTTCAGAGCTCTGAAAAGGAGCTTTTCAAGGTTTTACGGCAAGCGGCAGTAAAAAACGAAAGCTTCGTGGAATGCAAGCTAGGCTGCATTGCGAGGAAGTAGTGCAAGGTAATAATTAATTGCAGCACCTGCGGTATTATGACACCACGTTTGCTGAAGCTACCATCTAGGCGTATAGTAATAATATAGTAGACTAGTAGCCTAGGCTAATGCCAAAGCTTGCAGTCAGTCAGTGCAACAAACGATGAACAAGAGTGCAATGCTTCTGCTTCACTTGGATGCCTGACAGTCAATGGAATCAACTGTCAAGTCTCAACGATCGTGCTGTAGTCATTGATTGTGTATCAACATCGTGAACTCACATGAACTGTTTACTATTTACAAGATAGATGAAAACAATGCTAACAGCAACAGCATTGTTTGACTATCAGTTGAATTTATGGTAATGGTAATAGTTTATTGTTTCATATGACTCAGCCAATAAGCAGAAGCACCATAAAAGCCATCACATGCACTGCAGTAAACCAACCATTAGCGAAAATTAGAACAAATGAAAACAAAATAATGGCATAATAGCTGATCGGTGTAAATAAAGACGGGCGCTGTGTCATATAGGATTGGCGAAAGACTGACGGTCATCTGGTCAACCAACCCCGTTTATCACTTTTTGACAAGCGTTGAGAAACAACAGTAGGAGATCAAATGAGCATAATGAAAAGAAAACGGAAGACGAATGAACGTAGAACATGGTGAAGAAAATGTACAGGTGAAAGCGCATGCCTATGTACATAAGATGAGTGGATCGAATTTAAGTGAAGGAAATAGGTGTGGTTAGAGTATTTTTAGCAATACAAAGAAATTAAAAAATAGTAATATAAAAAGTAAAAATGTTACAAAAACTTATTAATGAGGTACAAAAGAAAACAAAGCAAAACAGAAAAAAACAAAGTGTACTTCATGCCGAAAAGCATAGAATCTGCACACAGAAAATATGAAAAAGTAGATACACACAAAAAATAAAATGGAGTTACAGAATACTAGAATTCACAGTAGTTTGTTGGACAAATTAAATGTTGCTAAAGTTCATAGTTGGGAATTTTTTTTATGTAGGAGGTGTTTCTTAAGTTTTCATTTAAAGGTAAAGGTGGATCAAAGTTTAATATTGTCTGGTATTGAAGACCATGGGCCAATAAATTTAAGAGAACATTTTCCTGAGGAAGAGTTAACTCTAGATAAAAACAGGTTTTTAGAGGTTGCTAGGCCTAGTCTTGTGGAGTGATAATGAATTGAGCTGAGTGGAATGAAATATTCATCAAAATGATTTAGAAGCAGTTTGTTATGATAAGAGTGCATGAATTNGCCTACTGAAAAGCTATATAGTTTGGGAAGGCANAAGATTTGTAAGTGCTGGAAATGGTCTTCTAGTGATCCCATGTTAGTTGGATTTATTATTTTTATAGCTTTATTTTGGAGCTTATTAATGAAAGGCTGAATGGTTGCATTTCAAGCACGTTCCCAATTGAGGACTGAGTAATTAAGGTAGGGATGGATTAATGAGTTATAGACAACTTTCAGTACAGGTGGTGATGTATAATGCTTAAGTTTCGATATGCACCAATAAACTGAACATTGAGAATTGTCATTTTGTTAACACAATTTTTTATTGGTTGACACAAGTCACTGAACTGGCTACTTATTTTTTGTTTTATAAGTGGATATGTGATGATAATGAGCAGGTATATCATGGCAATATGAATGAATTAATTATATATAAACCAAACAATGGGAAAGAATCCNACAGCAAGTTCACACAACAACCGAGTATGCAAGAGCAACATCTGGTAATAAAAACAAAGGATTGACAGAAACCGTTGCTTTCTGAATCAACCCTTACGCTGGTGGTACAGTACAGATAGTTGCTTTTTGAAACAACCCCTATGCTGGTGGTACATCCTACACTGGAGGTACATCCCTACGCTGCTGGTGCTGATCTTTACTCGCCTGTCTAGCACTGTCTTTGTAGTGGCCCCAAGCAAAAGTGTCCACAACTTTTGCCTCCCGTACTACTAGGCTTGGGCCTCTGTACCAAGACCCCAAAGTCAGTCTATTAGACCTTTTTCTGTCCCCTTTCAGTGTCAAGCCAACAGGCTCCAAGATAGAGGGGAGATTAATGTGGGTCAATGATCTTTTCACGTTTGATAATGGAGTTAATGGCTGAATGTCTTGGGAAGGGGCCTGTGAGTGTTCTAGCAGGGTTGTGAGTGTGTTGTTAGTGCAGGGTTGTGAGTGTGTTTTTAGTGCAGGAGAGGCCATGCAGCCCTAAGAATGAGAACGAGTTAAAACACATACCAAGCATTGCAAGAAAGGATTTGTATATTANTTAATAACTTGTTTAAGCATAAGTTGTAACAATGCAGAAAGAACCTGCAATTGTATTTGTCCACCATTAGTCAAATCAATGCTTGCCAATCAGCAATTGACAAGATCGTACAAACATAAAATGAATTACATTTTTTGACATGAACTACAAAAAAAAATCAAAATGGCAAAACAAAGATAAGCCCAAATGAAGACAATTCAACGGCAGTCATACAAAACAATTACACCTAATAACAAGAGATACAAAGATATTTAAAAAGAAACACTAGTACTGAGTAATAACATATATCATAGATCATGGTGGGCAAGCAATGGGTGAAGATAGAGGTTATGAGGCAGAGAGCAATGCAGCAACCACAACATTACAGACCAAAGACACATATTAGAAACACAAAAATAATGTTTATTCACACAAATTGTGAAGAAGCATTGCAATTACCCAAACCCATGGACCACGTAGTACCACAGTTGCATGTGTATCCCCTTGGACACATGGCGATGGCATCCCCTAATGAAGTTTAGAAGGCATGGTAAAGACAGGTTACAAAAAGCTTATCAATGTAATGTTATCCAATAATTGTTGGTTATATGAAAAATAAAATAAGGTCAGTTGATGAGTAGAGTAGATATATATATTTTAAAAACAATAACATTTAATTCATAATGGCATGACATAAACCCACGTATCGCACACCTAATATTGGAGTCATGCCGAAAATCAGTTTTTTCTAATGTTTAGATCCAAAACAAATTTGGATGGAAAAAAATGTGAAAAATTACAAAGTTGGCAAAACAAATAGTTTCAACAAGTTTTACAGTTGCAATAAATTTTGCAGTGGCAGTGGCACCCTTTGTGCTCCTGAGTAAGAGAAAGAAACAATAACAAGCTCACGGAACTGTGTAGTGATGTAACAAGATAATCCGAGCTTGCTGAAGCCACTATTGTGCTAGGCACATGACATGTTGGGCCATAACTCAGCAGCCACTAAGGCTAGAGAGCTGTTCAAACCCTTTAAAAGATATGGGAAGTCTTACAGTTTTGATGAAGAAAAAATACTTCAGAAGTTTTGGATTCGAGTCTTTGTGGGTGGCGTCATAATTGGAATAGGTTCAGTTTTTTTAGATGACAACATTGGGCCCTGGGCCCTTACTCCAAGAGGTTATGTTTTGTGTCTTGTAAAAAACTAGGCAAATAATCCACATCATTAAAGACCTTAATTGGCCTTCCAGCGTTTGTGGTTCGAAAGTTAAGGTTTAAAAACAGCAAATGAACTAATCCCATAGGGAATTGATTAGATTTATCAAGTTTTGGCCATAACTTCCCCTAACTAACAAGTGGTTCCTGAATAGGATTCAATATTCTGGATTTGATAAGATTCCAGAACCTTCAAATGTTCCATATTCACATCCCCAAACATGACATTGACATGGTTCTCCATAATTTAGCTTTGTAGAATTGTGGTGCTAAGAATTAGACTGAAGTCGATGTCCGTGAGATGCTACTTAAAGGTGACATTGCTCCATTTGCCTTGAAAGCCTCATATTGCAGTACAGGTGCTCCTTAATAGTACAAATCTGAGCTTTAATGTATGTCATGACAGATGTATGTGAATCCCTGTGTTTTTCAGCTTTTTTTCAGCCAGTTTTTTGTTGACCTTGGTGCATCCTGGTGCCATCCCAACACTTGTGAAGGCAAGGGAATTGAATGAACTTGTCAAATGTCAATCACTCTTTGATTGTACTTTTCCTTCTCTTTTTCATGTTTTTGGTAGAGTTGTAAAAGTGACTTATCAGAGTAACTAATGAGACAAACGCTGTGCTGGGGCTAGTTTCCCTTTAGTTGAACACGATTGGTTGAAGTGGCCACATGATACAAAGAGACAATGGGTTAGAGTTAGGGTTTAAGGTTTGGTTTTAGGGTTAGGGCTTATAATTAGGGTTTGGCCTACAGTTCAACAATGCAAACAAGAAACCACTAACTAATACTTCTGCCCGCACTGAAACCATGACAACACTTGTCCATCAAATTAAGCCATTACAGACATCACAGTCAAATAGCACATCATGTGCTCCAAACATGTCATGTGGTTATGTGATTACTTCAACCAATCGTGTTTGGCTAAAGGCAAAATAGCTGCAGTAGCGCTTTTGCTTCATGAGCCAAAGTAGACAGGTCGTGCCGCCTTTTTTGTTTAATGCCATATTCAGCTCAGGCACAAATGATGGTCAGTATAATTCAAAATGAAAGGGATCAGTAAAAGAAGTCATTAATTGATAGAAATCCTGAGACGTAACAAATCACAGCCTAAGCAAACAACAAAGAGTGGTGAAGATGGGATAGAGGTACAGATAGAGACAAGCTTTGCACATGCCATGGGTAAAAGAAGTAAGTGACAAAATGCAGGTTATGTATTAACAGCCATGCACTGATAGAAAAGCCATGATGATAAAAATAGAGTACAATGAGAGTGTGCATATTGGAAGAGCATGGTTAATTGTTGGCTGGTGTGCAAGGCAATGCTAAAGTCTGACTGAACAAACACTGCAACAATACACTATTTCAGTATTAACTTTTACATTTCAGTCATAAAAACGTTGATGTAGTGATAGAAATATAAGATGGAGACTTGTGAAAAGCATCTGACATTTCGGATGGATAAAAAAGGAAGATGAAGATGCACATTGAACAAACATTTGCAAATTATTTTAAGCAAGGCATCAATATGACAAAACAAGTATTGTGATGTGGGCAAAAGCACAGTATGTTAAGGTTTGCCTTATTATTAGGGTAAACAAATTCTTTACATAAACAAAACCTTGTCTTTACAAATTTATAAATTCTGGTCTTTAGGACAAGTAAGCTTCAAGCAATTTGGCAAAATTTTTTAGGCATCCCAAAATGTGTACATACTGTATTTTTCGGACCATGGCATAAGGCGTACTTAAAATCCTTTAATTTCCTCAAAAATCAAAAGTGTGCCTTATAATGCGGTGCTCCTAATGTATGAATCTGGTTGTGCTTTCTCACCTTGAACCAATTTTATGTGGTAAACGGTACTATTTATTTAATTACTAGTTACGATTGTTTTGTAAACAGACCATCGTGTTGCATAATACGCCAACAACAATAGCAATGAGCAGCATCCCAGAGTAGCTAGCACATACCTCAGATCGTATTACTCTGCGGAGCTCCTGACTAGATTGCCACACACCGAATCAAACATGCGCACAATTATATTCTATTCGTGTCTTGGGGATTAGGCATGTGTGACAGATTACTCCCTCGTATGTAATGACATATTAAAATCCCAGTGGCGACTCAGGCACTCGAGAACAACTGTGAAAGAGTTGAATACAATTTTACTTAGGTAGGTTTTGTTTCATTTAAAGCACCTAATAAGCTGGTGTGCATTATATATGACAAAAAACAGCTTGCATTCAATTTTTGATACTGCGCCTTATAATCCGGTGCGTCTTATGGTCCCGAAAATACGGTACTTGTTACATTTTTCTAAAAATTACTTGAAAAGTACAGCATTGAATTTCAGTTTTACAACCAATATATTGAAAAACTATTGCATATGTGTTTTTTCCACTACCATAAATAGTTTGATCCTTTTTAATCTTGTATGCTCATAATGCTTCTTTAGTCAACTTTTCAAATGCATGTTTCCAAAGCAAAAAATGAGCAGAGCATCCAGATTTTTTCACATGACTATTTCTTTACTTATTTAATGGTATGTCAACACAAAAAAACACCACAGTAGCTTTTTCTGCAGAATTAGCAACAGGAATTATTAAAAAAGGTCTGCATACTTGACTTTGCATTTGAGAAGTTTCTTTAACATTTCTACTATGCTACTGCAATGTGAATTCATCAACTTTTGGTCACATGTAATGTGCAGTCACAGAATATGCAAATAGTTTACTTTTAATTATTGAAGTAAACCAAGAGCATGTCATTTAGTGTATGATAAACTTTAAAAGAATTTACTAGTTTTAGCTTAAAACAAGTGTATGATGAACTTTAAAAGAATTTACATGTTAGCTTAAAACGAATTTTGAAATATCAGAGAAGCTAAAACAAACTTTTTTTCTAAAACTTGTTTTTATAATGGCGTATGGCTTGAGCATTTACCAGAACATGCTTAGCTTGATTATCACAGTAAACCTTGTTTAACCCAGATTCGATTTGACTGACGATTTTTTCTGTTTTAGGTAAAGATCTGGATGAGCCAAAGATGGTCATTTCTAGCCTAACGTCATCTAAGTACTGAAATATCGGTGAAAACCACCTAAATTGACACATTCATGACCCAACATCAGACTTTTGCAAAAGCAAAACGAATTTATTGATATGTTTACAATGGTACATCAGACTAGTAACATAAGATTTTTCATAACTGCCTGGGTATGGCGGTTGCTAGTCTGATGTCGCCATATCCAGGGAGTTATGAGCAATCTAGTTAATAATTTTAGATTACTTGGCTGTGAATAAAGCAGGGATTTGGACTGACGCAAAGATTTCTGCAACTGGTGCATAAGCAATACACTCAGGGATAATGCTTTGCAAATGCGCTCAACACTGATCAATAGACTGAAACCGTCATGCTGCGGCATGCGTTTGAGCGTAATGTTCAACATAATATGCTGTGCCCGTGTGTGACGTAATAATAGTTTCTACGATTGGCCGAATATTGCATGCAGTTGTGGCTGATGTTATCATAATTCTAAACGTTCGTTGTTTATCGTGAACATGCTTGTGTTTCATCTGAATACTAAGGAATCTTTCCTAGGGACAAGTCAGTGCACTCAACACCTTAGCTGTCGGTAGTTTTGGGTAAAATCCCTGGTTTCTAGCATAGCAACTTCATAACTCACCAGGTGATTGTGCTAGAGAACTATTCAAACCTTTAAAAGACTCTGCAAGTTTTCGAGTCTGCACTGAAAAAAATTGTGGTTTTGGGTTTTAGGTTTTTTTGTGAGTCACGTCATAAATGGGATAGGTTTTTGGCCATTTTGGCTCAGGTTACCCAACCCTGGGCCCAAACCACCTGATGAAAGTAGTTCGTTTAACTTTTTATTAGAACCTAGGCTAGAATCAGAGTCTTTTGAGCCCTTGATTAACTTTCTAGGGTTGCAGGATCAAAAGTTATAGCTTGAAAACAACAAAATAATTAATCTTCTAATTAGGCTAATGAATTAATTTGTTGTTTTTATGCCATAATTTTTGAAGCAGAAACGCTAGACAGCCAATCAAAGGCTCAAAAGACTCCGACCTTAGCCTAGTTTCCAATACAAACCTGAGCGAAATATTTCCTTCTTGCAGTTGGGCCCCTGGGCCATGTAACCTGAGCCAAAATGGCCAATAACCTACCCCACTTATGGTGTCACTCACAAACAACCTGAAACCCAAAACCAAGAAATGTTTTTTTCATTGCAGACTTGAAGATTTGTTGCATCTTTCAAGGGTTTGAACAGCTCTCTAGCACAATAGACCGGCGAGTTATGGAGTTGCAAAGTGGCGTGAAAATAGTGGCTCATGTGAGATTTCCAGATATGATATATATATATATTTGTACACTGGCAGTGAAGGTGTTAGGAATACTACTGCGTGAAAGTACAGAAAAATCTGGATTACAGGTTGTGAAAAAAGCAGATTTTTATCTGGAATTAATGAAGAACCAGATCAAAAAATCCAGATAAACTTGAGATTTTTCCAAAGTAAAATGTTAAAAATTATTCGCACCACCAGTTTTCGCAAAAATCTGGATTAACTGAGGTTTATTGTATTCACACCTTCGGCACCAGTGTATGAAATATTTGTACTTCGAAATCACGCATTGAGCACATGGTTTTTACACTATTTTCCTGCCATTTTCCAACTCCATAACTTGCCAGGTGATTGCGCTAGAGAGTTGTTCAAACCCTCAAAAGATGCAGTAAGTCTTCTAGATTGTAATTGAAAAAGTTTTGGAAAGTTTTGGATTGCAGGATTTTGTGGGTGACGTAAGTGGAGTATGTTTTAGGCTATTTTGGCTAAGGTTACCTGGCCCTGGGCCCCAACTGCTAGATGGAATTTTTGGAATTTTGAAGTTTTTGTTGGAAACTAGGCTAGAATCTGAGTCTTTTGAGCCTTAATTGGCTTTCTGGGGTTTCTGGTTCAAAAATTTAGTCTAAAAACAACAAAGAACTGATAATTAATTCCCTTGGGGATTCATAAATTGTTTCATCTCTGTCTTTCAGAATTGGGACAGATTTTGTAGGTTTTGGGAAATAAAGCTTTTTTTCTGCAGCAAATCTCAACGTTTTTTCATGCCTTTTAGATGACCATCTTCAGAGCTATCATTAGCAAAACACACCTGTTTTACATTGTCATTTATGGTGACCTTGATGAGTTCTTGTATCAGCGATTGTGTGCAGATGAATACATTGCCATTACTGCATTGTTCCATTTTGATATACCCTCTTGTAACAAGATGATGATGGTATATATACATTCTTGCTATGTGGTATATACAGGTTTTTTTAAGGCGTTTTAGGGACCCGATTCGGGAAATTTACATACCATGTGGTTTAACATCACATTACGAAACACCATGCATTGCCACATGATGTGCTTGCTAGAAAAACAACAACAAAGCCTGCACTATGCACATGCTTTAATCATATGTTGTCTTGTCTGCATGTCTTTTCAGTCCCGTTTGTAAACCTGCTGCAACACTTTTGAGAATGTCTCATATCACATCTAGAAATGTGCCAACGCATTCTGTGCATTTTTTACCAATGACATAGAATGTGCAAATGCATTTAATGTATTAATTGAGCATTACCTCTTTATAATTTGGTTTCTGATATTCATTGTGTTCCAGATAGATAGCAAAGGTCTCCGTTTTTTGGTTTTATGTTTGCAGTGAATGCAGTAGGTAACTTAAATTTTTATGAAGTAGCCAATACACCTGTGGTAGTTGTGAAAATTACTGCTAGAGGATGCCATTGACAAAAACTGTTAATTTATAAGGTGACCATACGTTCAAGTTGTAGTAGGACAGGCTACTGGTAGGTCTTTAGGAGTTGTGTCACAACCATTTACCTTTTTGTCCTGGAAAGTAAGAAGGTGCTGACAACAAAGTGATGGTGCCTTAAAAATGAAAAATCATGAAGTTTTAACCATCATTTGGATTTTAGTTAATTTTAGAAAAAATGTATACACTTTTTGAATATCACATTCATTTGCAGACCTTTTTGCAATGACGCAATTTAAAATATCAAAATTTTAGTCTCCTATTACTGTATCCACTCTAAACAATAGTGTAATTCTTGATAATGCACAGGCTTGCTCTTCATTTCATATAATTTTTAATGTTAACAATTTGCAATAAAAACAGTTCATGAAAAGAATATACCGTAAAAAATTCAGAACAGTTCTTAATTTCACTTAGTGGTTTATATTTAGATATCAGCATACATCATCCTTGTAACAAACCTATCAACTTAATGCAATGCTTGCGGTTTTATGTTCATAAGTGCTTGTGTGTAATTATTGTTGGAAGTAGCATACTGATTCTGAAATTAAGTGCAACAAAGGATTCACCTCATTTTTTAAACACATGTTTATGATAAATACCAAAAGCCTGGTAGTACTGCAATTGGTAGCAAGCTTTCTCTTTGTTATTCTTAACCATTCTGTAGTTTTCATAGATTGAAAGCTGAAATCTTTTAGGGCTTCAGACAGAAAAAGTTGTAGAAAATTGTGACTTGCTGAAAAGTTAATGTTCCAAATGAACCTAATGCATGAAAAGGCCTGTTTGTAGAATCAACAAAAGTCAGCGTAAGCAGGAAAATGAGTTATGCTTTTAATCCTTTTAAATACTTTTAATTCAAACCTGATTATTTGATGTCGCTGTTTTAAGTGTGATATGCCAAAAAGCTGGTCAAAATCACAGATTTGTGGTCCTAACATTGGTTGAAAAAATGTACTGCAGTATCAGTTTTGCCAAGTGTAACCTTCAATCTGCATCTACTTTCTCTAATGCTTTTTGATAATTTTGTAAAACTTAAATATCATCATCATTACAGAGTACATTTTTTAAATCAAATGAAAAACTGTATACTACATCTTGTTGTGATTTCTCAAGGTTTTATCGGGTTTGACTTCGCAAAAAGCATTTTAATAATATTTTGAAAGGTGTGCTTCTTAACTTGTCTGCACTACGTTCTGCAAGCAAATAACTCTGTCAATGTGGTGCATTGATTGCATTATTGTTATAATCAAATCATGATTCAGTAATTTTGTTTGCACCTAGTCTAAACTGGATATAGACAAGGGTGCTTAGTGTAGCTTGTTTTGGTTGCTAAAACTTGTCAACTTTCTATCACTTTTTCTTATTGCTGCATTGTGTGAAAGGATGAGTATGTTTAGCCAATGACATTGGTAGCGGTGCGATAAGGGTGCCTTATGTATTCCATAGATCTGTATCCACTGAAATTGCTGTTTTTATGTTTTTTTCCTGTGCATTCATTTTAAATACTCTTAAGCCTCAGAATGCCTCTGCTGATTGTTTGACTGCATTTTACTGACAGGATGCAATGGGTGGATATCTTTTATCAAGTGGAACTTTGTGATTATTCACCAAATTCCATCACACTAGCAATGCAAATGTATGTATCGTAACTTAAGTGCATACACAGGGTCACATCCAAGGTCTGTTTGGCTGTCATGACAGGCCGACATGTTCTGTAGGTACTCAGCATTAACACCGATCAAATATCAAACACTGTCTATGCAGGTCTCTAATGTGGGTGCTTTGGAATAGGCAACAGCATTTTCCATCTAACATTGTATAGGATTATTACAAAACAACAATGTCCCTGCCTTGTCGCAATAGTGCTTGCGGAATGACATGAAATAAGACATGAAACGATCTATGCTTTAAACAGTCTAAATTGATGCTGCGTCAAACGCACTTGCTTTGAATTCTGCTACTTTTCCAGTGCCTGATGCAAGCAAAGCCGTCAGAAGCATGTACACTTCCAGACACGCACAGAGCTGTTTTGTAATATTTCACTTCATGGCACTTGAGGACACAGTTCCAAATTGTGATTGTTTAATTTTGTTGTAGGACTAAATTTTATCTGCTGTTTACACCTACTAAGTTATGATAGGGTTTAGGTCTGCTTTAATGTCAGGCCAAATAAGGAGGGTCATTTCAACTAAAAAGCTATGTTTTGCGACAGATTTCTCATATTGAATGGCATGACTGCTAGCCTCAGAAATTGTCACCGCATTATCTGAACAAAATGCCAGTCAAGCGTTGTATTTCAAAAGCAACTCCATTGATACGAAGTTACATTGTTGTTTAACTGTGCATGAAGCCTTATGCCAGTTTGTTGTAATTCACTTTTACATCATGATGCAAAATCATCAATTGTACTCAATTGTTCTTTTCTGCAGTGAATTTGCAAGTTCATTTTTAGCACTGTCATCTTGACAGACACTGCTCCATAGACACAGTTGTGCAGTTGATGGTCAGCATCAATTTTATAAGTGCATGTACTATATGTTTAGAGAAACAGAGTTATTGTTGCTATGCAGCAACGCCGCACAGCCTTTTGATTACATCAAGTGGTGCATATTATAAAGACTGCTGCACCATCATCCCAATAAATTGCTTTATGACATACCATTCAATCACAGGTTTTTATGCTATAAGTGGATTATGCTATAACCGATTGGTATTGTCTATTGGAAATCATCGGTATTGGCCCAAAAAAGCTTTATTGGTGAGCTTTGCTTGTACCCATGGGCATTGGAAAGGGAGTCCAAGCCCTCCTCTGGATTTTGAAATTTAACATTTTCCTATTAAGTTATAGCAAAAAAAGTTGTTTTAGTTTTGAGTGGGTAAAATGAAATTTCATCACTTTTGGTCCCCTTTGGAAAATCTTCTTGGCTACCCTGGAAAAAATCCTTCCAATCCCATGCTTTCCAGTATCCTTCTGTTACCAGTATCCAAAAAGCTAGTTGTTATAAACAGACATGGGGCAATTACAGCACAAATGTAATCGATTACCACAATTGCAATTGTGATTACATTTGTCTTGAAACATCTTCAGAAAGAAAACAAACCCATTTACATAGTTTTATGTAAGTATTTTTTCAGACAACATACGATATGAATCAATGCAATAAACGAAATTACTAATCTGTAAGGATTAAGCACCAGAATAAAGAAAAACTATTGATTGTTTACTGAGATCTTCATGCAATCAACAAACCATGTGGCGTAACAAGAGGTTTGAGCTAGAGGAGAAACTTTGCTGAAAGAGGCCCACTGGCCTCTGTAAGGGACCTACTAGTCAACACTCAGAAAAAAACTTGAGAAATGATAGTGAATCCAGGTGTGGACGGCTATACAGCACTAAAACCTCAAATCAACGGAAAATACTCCGAAAAATGCAAAAAGACGACACTGTACTAAAAAACTATTAAGAGGATACTAAAACCGAAATATAAACAAGTGGGGAAGTGGTTTTTACATTTAGCTAGCCAGGAGAGTCAAATCGCCCCTCTTCCCTCCCATCAATTACTCCACTGCAACAAACACTAAACAATTTTGATTAAACAAAAAATATCAACGTTTAAAATCTTTGCTACAGTTGATAAACATCAACTCTTCAAATCTTTTACCAGGCAAACGACATCTATCAGGCTTAAACATTCGTCCAGCAACGCTGAAAATTCATTTGTTAGTAATTCCAAAATTGCTGACTATTCTTCTAACTGCGGGTTACAATCGTCTGCAAGCCAACACAGCAGTGTGCAGGTTTCAATTTGAAATGAAATGAACAATGATGCCAACTAGCTACGCATCTCTCTATTGGACCAATAGTCAATGGTTAACAAAACCTCACAGGTTTCATTGCTTTTTTTTCACCGGTATCTGGTGGATCACAGTTGACATGCTAGTTATCAGTGTGGCGGAAAGGTACTTTCAACTTGGATTAAAATACCTTATTCCTCTGAAAGAATTTAAATTTAGTGTATATAAATTACTGTATTGATTATAAACATAGCCTACTCCAGCGCTTGCATTCACAAGTTCACTCTGAATAGGCTATATACAAATGAAACGAACACCTCTCCTCGTAATGTCCCACTATTCTGTTGCTGAAGTGTAAACCCGTTTTTAAGAAGAGCTCCTATTTTTGTTGCTACATCTCACTAGACTCACTACGTTACTTCAGGCGGCCAACAGGAAGGCTAGCTGGAACAAAGCGAGAATTAGCTAGAAACACTGTGCTTGCCCCTGGATTGTCTGGATTTAAACCACAGAGACAGGCAAATATCCTCCCGCGAAATAATTACCACAACAAATGATGGAGGAAATGCAGCGACCACAACCGTGGTTCATCGCATAGTGATGTAGGGTTAAAACTTCCAAGTTTAATCGTGAACGTAATCTTCGATTACAATTAAATTGGCAATGTAATTGATTACATTTCATTGTTGGTCGGTTCAATTGATTGCGATTACTCAAAAAACTGTAATCAATTACGATTACCCCATGTCTGGCTGTAAGCTATTAGGTCTTGGGACACCTATAGAAAATCTGGTTTCATTTTGAAAAGTATTATCAAAAGCTGTGCTTCCACAACAGACTCCCTTTTGCCAGGCTACATGCTTCACTGTGCATACACCAGTACCTTAGTGCTGATGATGCTCTACTCATGTGAGCTTACTAAGTCTACACCCAAATTTTATGAAACTACTGTATATGCAAAAACAATGTGTCTGTGTACACTTGCCTGATTTTTGCATCAGTCTTCAGAGTTGATTCTAGATGTGATAGTGTTACTCAACTATAAATAACAACAACAGCAAAGGTATTGTAGTATGTTTATGTTGTAACTCAACCATTGATGTTGATAGTGTAGGTCAGGGCTACTCAAATAGCGGACCGCGGTCCGAATTTGGACCTTTGGATGGCGACGCCTGGACCTCGTCAGCCTCTCAAAGGTGGATTCTATACCCAGAAGTTTTTATCTCAAAATTTTTCGCTTTTGCTCGTACTTCTAAAGCATTTACTCCTCGCCAAATGTGTGATTGTCAATCAAGCTGTTGTTCAGCTAAATTGCAGTGCGCACCTGAGTTGGGCAAGCTACAATTTTTTGGTTCAAAGTAATTGTTTCGTCATAATTGTTCAACAAAAGCTCGTAACTTCAGTGTTTATCCTGGTGAAAATAGTGGATTCAAGGCTAGAATATAGCAATGAAACCTTTTCTTTCTGAAAACACAGTTGGCGAGGATTATTTTTTTGCGAGAACTCAACAAAATGTGAAGAAAAGCTAAGGTGTTTTCAGCTTTTTTAGGAAATGATAAAGTAAGAAACTGTTGAATTTTTGGCTGACATAGTGTAACACCTCAACGACTTGAATTCAAAACTTCAAGGAGAAAAACATAGCCTACTACTTTTGATTTGATCACTACTACTCGCCCTTTCCAGAAAAAGTTTAATATCTTCAAACAAGTCATTCAAAACGAACTTAGTCATTTTCCGAGGCATTTGGTGAAAATGAAAGCAAGAAGATTCCAGATATATTCAACTTACTGAAAAGTATACTACCAACATTGTCGAACAGTTTGGCGACTTTCTTTTCGAAAACAGTTGCTGCTCTTTCCTCAAAACCCTTTTTAGTGACAGAAATTACCGAATTCTCAACTGAAGCAAAAAGACACATGTACATGTGTGCACCGGAGATGAAGTGGAAATTTTTATACGTACCGGAGCTCTGCTGGGCATCTTCGCTTATATTTGTAGGCAACGACCCATCATTCACTGATGAAGGTGGCGGAGCGGAGCTCTGGCAGCTTGACACCACTGGTGTGGACACAGCCAAAACGCAACTGGAATTAATTGAATCCCAATAGAATGTAGCTGTGAAGGAAATATTTTTTGATGGCACATCTGAGAACTTCTTGTCAAAGGAAGGTATCTCAAATTTTTCCACTCCTCACAAATAGTCAGCGGAAATTCTTACGGTTTTTTGGTCTACCTGCTGCTGCTAGAGGGGCGAATTGTCCCCACCTCTCAACTACAGTAAATGTAAAACTCAGGCCCCCACTTGGCTTATTCTTTAGTTTTAGTATTTTTTTGGTTTTCAGTAGTTTTTTCGCGTTTTTCGGAGCATTTGTTGGTGATTCAGGGTTTTAGCATAGCCATTGACATCCGGAATCACTGTCATTTCTCAGGGTTTTTCTTAGTGTTGCTAGCAACCCCTCTGCCAGACTTGGCCAGCTAAATAATTCTAGTTTTCTAATTCAATGAATTAGTGCGAAACAAGGACGTACGTAAGGGGGGGATTGGGGTACGTAAGGGGGGGATTGGGGTTAACCCCCACCCCCATTGAGCTTGATATTTTACAAAAATTTTATTACCTACGCAAAGGATATTAATTGTTTTCGCATACTTTTTGCTTGTTAATTTGTCGACTTAACGCAAATACCACAGAATCAATTTGCATGCAAATTTCAAGGAGCATTGTAAATGCTGTTGTAAAAGCTGTGATGGGCCAAAAAGTAGTAATTAGGTTTTGGTGGGAATCTGGGTTATCGTCTGCGTACAGAAACCATCTGATCACTTTTTGCAGACTTATCGCTCACCACGCATGTTTAAGATCATGTTCCGCGATAGTTCATTTTATCCGAAACAATTGCATTTATTTTGTCTGCTAATGCTGATCAGCGCAAACACTCAACCGCATTGACTTCATTACCACTTTCTGTTGTAGCAGTTGTTAACGTAGAAGCATTCATGCATTTGATAATGTCTCAGCAGGGCAAAAGGAAAACTAAGTTTGCTGGACTTTTATAAATAACAAAAAAAGAAAGTTTTCTTGTGTACTTTATGTGCATTCGCAATTCTTGTGTAGTTTAGCAAGATTCGAACTTGCAAACCAGGGTGTGCACCAGCCTGTCCAGCCGTATACTTTAAACACTCGACTGCTCGTTTTCGACAAATGCAGTTGTAAATTGCTAAGATATAGTTATGAGTGTGTTTTACTCCCCTGTTTTAACGCGCAGCCTGATATTTTTGCAGTTATGAACTGCTGCGTGGAAGCGTTTAGTTCATTTTCCTCCGATAGCCTAGTTTGGAGCGCTAATAGTTTATATTCAGTGCAGTGACACAAAATAAGGGGAGTGGATGTAGAAAAATATGCATATTATGTCAACAAACCTCGCCAAAATGTTGCTTTGGAAATATGACTATGACGCCAAATTGTGACATCACAAACAGCGCACATCAAATACAAATGACCACCATATGCCACTGAATAACCTCCCCCCCCATGAAAAATTACTGCGTACGCCACTGGCGCAAAATGATGGCAATTCTAACAGTAAGGAGCCACACTTCCTATTCTTCTACCATTGAGAATCAGATTTACTTGTGCGTTCCCACGGAACAGCGCAGGTTAGTGGTGAAACGTACTAAAAAAATCTTACAATATCCATATACAGTATAATCGTATTAAATTCTCATATTACGTTTTTTGTTAGAAAAATCCAAGACATGTCACATTTGCATGATTTTATGGGAGTGACCGGAC
>JGI24159J19872_10004518_pt1 | contig 17751 bp, 11 predicted proteins | sample Ectturendosymbi4_FD_19872 | JGI IMG/M metagenome (IMG submission 19872) | reverse complement strand
GCTTTCAAATAAAACAAGAATCAACTTCATACCAGTTGACCTTTTTGAGTTATAAGCAATTGAAATATGGTCATGCATGAGCGCACACAAAAACTATGTCTGACTTGACCTTGATTTACATAACTTCAAAGGTCATAAGGAAAAGGGCAATGATCGATGTTTAATAAACACTCCTGACAATTTCTCAAATTCTACTGGTCCGATTTAAAAAATTCAAGATGTTTTGAAATCAGAATGATGGGATCTCTGCTTATGAAATTTCATGGATTTTGCTCATGGTCAGATATATAGCTCTGGATCGCCTGGCATGGAATGATCCTTTTAGAACCAATCCACGTTCAATTTGAATGGCTCATACCATCGTGGAATCCTAAGTTATTAGATCAAAAAAGTCAAAATTTATCATTCCGTCAAAATCATTAGGTCAAAATTTTCTTGCAGCACAGTTTTTTTTCTGTTTATTGAGATTTTATTGAAACGGCAACAACAGATAGTGACATGCTTTTATAAGTTTAGTTGCAATCGTGTAATAATAATGGGCTTGTTGCAATTTATGACGTAAAAATGTTGTTTTGACCACTACTGGACAATTGAATATTATGTAGGATAGGCGTGGTGGGCAAGAAATGTGGTCTTACAGTACTTGTTTCTTGTAAATGCTCAATCCATTACGCATATAGTGTTTCAGCTTTATGATGTTCTCAGGTTTGACTCTACTATAGTTATTAATGTACTGATCAATATACTGTATCATCCCCAAAGTTCAACAACCAATTTTTTCTTTTTATTTCCAAGCAGGAGGCATAAATGTGCTTCTGCGTTAACCTCAGCACCAAAGGCTGAATTGCTTTGCAGTTTCAAATGCAGAAAATTTATAGGTCAAAACAAAGTCAAAATTTGTAATTTATTAAGTCAAAATTTTAAGTTTTTAAGTCAAAAAATTTGTTGCCCTACTTGTTACAGTTAACTGCAAGCTCTGCTTTTGAATTGAAGTATTCAAAATTTGAGTGATTATGCTAAAGTAGCTCTTGATTTTTTATGCACTTTTAGTTAGGTGTTTTTGAAAAAGAAAAAACTTTGGCATTTTTCTGTCATAAGTGACAAATTGTGAAAAAATAGTTTTGAATTAATTGCTTTTTGTGGAGGTGCTGCAAGTACACGAGATGTATTTTTATTTGAGTTGTGAGGAGGCAAATATTAATAAATTTGGCTTTGTCAAGTGAAGGGTTTGGCTGTTTCTTGGCCTTTTTTACTGAAGGTTTGGTCTTTTTTGAAAAAAACAAATCTGGCAACGCTGCCTCCAGTTTCAAGGAGCACCTTTGCTGCAATAAGACTTTCAAGGCTAAATGGTATGGTTGAATCATGCATTTTTATGACTCAAATCACAAAATAACATGAATGCAGCAAGAGGAAATACAATAACATCAAGGATCACTAGTTGATTATATAGTGATGAAAATATAAAAAATATGAAATTTCAGGTTTCGCAACTTAATAATCATGTTCCAACATGTTGAATCACGAAGGGTTGGCAAAAAACCAACTGGGTAAAGTTCTCAGCCAGTCTCACTACGAGCAGAAACCAAATCTTAATTGAAGACGTTTTACAAGTAATAATGAAAGATATAAAAAGCATCAAATCAACCTCAGGTAAAATAAGCATAAAAACAAAACCAAAAAACAGTGGGGAAAAGCATGCATATGTACACTAGGGGTGGGGTGAGCAACTATAGAGGTAGATAGAAACGAAATTTGTGGCATCAGCACTATATTACAGAATGTGACAAGCATATACAATGAGGATCAAATTCTGGCAAGATAGCAGGACTTCTTCATGTTATTTTTTGCCAAATTAATAAGGCGAAGATTTCAAAATTTCTGGAATGTTAGACCAAATTTTCGGAACCGTAAAACGAAGTGATGTTCACCTCTATGATCTCACGGACATCGACTTCAGTCTAATTCCTAAACCCACAATTGTCTAAAGCTAAATTACGGAAAATTGTGTTAGTGTCTTGACTTTGACGCTAGTAGCTTTGTGATAGGTGGTGGATGTGTCATGATGTGAATGAATTGTAAATTGTTATTATTTCTAGCACTGTAGAATATGATACTCCCCTCATCAATTAACCGTATTTTGTTTTTCAAGTGCCCAATACTTGTGCTTATGGCTAAACCTTGCATGATCTCTTTCCACCCTTGTCTCTACAACCACATTTGGAGATACTGCGTGTCCTAAGGAACACGCATGCAAGTGTATGACACTCCTTATGGTCCATGGGTCATTGTATTGATTTATAATGATTCATGTTGATTGATAAAAATTGGGTCAATTTAAACTGAACACCAAATTGGAATATGGTGTTAAAAACATCTAGGCTTCTTGTTATCACCATGTACTGAAAGGAATGTTTGCATGAAACCAGCCGGATGTTAGTATTTGTGAAGTTACGTGCAATGAATATGTCACCTGATATAACGTAGGCCTACCTCCAGCAACTGAATGTCTGGGGAAGCAGCCTGAGCCTGCGTTCTTGATGCAGGAGAGGCCATGGACCCCTAGCCTATCAACATATGGAAGTGGCTAGGAAACTGCCTCGCATGACACTGCTCTAATAACACACTGAGTTTGTTACTCAAGCGCCACTGTCATAGCGTAGTGACAGCGTTTTCGTCTGCTATGCCAATAGTTTACAATTTGACTCTCACCTGCCGACTTTGGTGTTGGTAATAGTGCTTGCGTGTTTCAATTCATGAGATTAGTGTTTCTTTACTTTTTTCAAAAGTTTCTAAACTTTAGGGTTGGGGTTAGCGTTAGACATAGGTGTCAGAAGGAGGGGCAGGGCTGTCTGAGGCCTTGCTTGGATTTTGAAAATTGCAGCAAAAAAGGTTATTTTCCTAATTTCCTATGGGAAAAGCTAAATTTAACCACTTTTACTTCCTCCCTACCAACATTTTTTATTAATCCCCTAGTGCCCCCCCCCCTGGATAAAATCCTTCTGATGCCCACACGGCTTTTGGGTTAGGTGTTAGAATTTACCTTTTAAATTTACTACGCTTCTACCAAGCCTACTGCACTCTTGTCGTGCCTTACTGTCATGTTGCAGATGGTGGTCGAATAAGGTTTCTAATATTTGAAGATCCATAGGCGGTTCTATAGCCCTTTCCTCAACAAATTTACCACAGCAGTTCGATTAGCTCGATGTTTCCAATGATGCTGTCCAGTATTTTAGTTTTTGCCTTCGAATGTAGTGGGGCAGATTCCTGATGCAGGGGTATTCTAGTAACTGCCAATGATTGGGGTCAGGTATTGAGAGGGATGTATTTGGTCCTGAAAAGCTTGCTTGTTTGAGGCTTGTTGTTTGTGTGGTTAATAAAGAGTAGCTCGCATTTAGATTTATTAATCTCCAGGCCAATGAATTGAAGCTAGACTAAATGGAGCACGGCCTGTGGGTCACCACCAATAATCTAGCATCAAAGCACCTAATGTTTAGGTTGGCTTCAACCTTAGATGTTACTTCATGGATGGTAAAGGCGAAGAGGACTGGGCCAAGGGCTTCACCTTGTTCCAGATTCCAAGTGTAACCTTACTGTAAAACCCAAACTCTAAAACTTAAGACCTAAACCTAAGACCTTAAAGTAAAACCTAAGGCCCTAAGCTTAAGACCATAAGCCTAAAACCCTGACACCCTAAGCTAAAACCTTGCATCCGCAGATGCAATAACTCAGCACTTTTCATGCAGGGTTGTCACTACCATGGCAGCTGAAGTGGTTGAGGTAGGGTACCTTAGGCAAGGTGAAATTTTCAATGTGTGTAACTTTGTAAATAGGCCTACTCACCTCCGACGGCTTTATTACATATGTTTGTTGTCAGTTAATCGTAATGAGTTCAACAACACGTTCATTAGCTTTATTTTCTGATTTGGTGTTGATTAACATTTCATGAAAAATTGTTATGTGCCTGTACTATAGTACATGCCTCTGTTTTGTAATGTCATGGCTGCTGCATTGTTTTCTGCCTCGTAACCTATGCTGTCACTTACCTCTTTCACCTTTGTGCATGCCTTACTAGTTAGTAATTACTCTGCAATGCAGATTCGGCATATACCTCAACTTTTGATTTATTGTTTATCCATCATCAATCATCTGTGCTAGATGTTTTGTTTGTCAGTCTTTTCTACCAGCTTGGCATTTGGTATCTCATCTGTTACTTTATTTTGCTTTTGATGGCTTTGGTCTGTTGATGATCCATGATATTTTTTTAATTGTGTTTTGATGAATGTGACTAATTCTTATGTCTCCACACTTGTACTGACTAGCAGATGGTTCAGCACGCGTTCACAATACAGTTACCACTCTGACACACTGTGGGCATAACTTGTATTAAGAGAAAAACAGTAGACATACATACATCACAGTCTGATGCCAAATGCAAACTGCCTTGTCACACGAAACTCATGCTTTGCACTTAGCATGCTATGCCCATATATGGTTACATGATAACCCATGCATGTCTGGAACTCGTGACATCACGACAATATTTAACATGACTAATATAATGGAATCTGTGGCATTGATATTGGGCACCAGTTGATTATAAATCTGTTTCACCATGCAATGCTGCCTAACTAATCCAGAGGAAAGATTTGTCTAACTTGATGTAGTGCTTTACAAATTGTTAGGCGGAGGCATAATGTATGTATACTGTAGTGTACTAATCAAGATAATCAGAACTGAGTTGTGGAAACCTTGACATTTTTCTGTCATATGGGACATATATTCTTTATGAATAAATTTCTTGACAGCCACACAAGGATGTTTTACAGTTTTTATTGTCTTGCCACTTTAAATGTAACTGAATGACTGGATGCCATCACAAAAAAGTGTCTTGTTCTTTATTAGCAAACAAACTTTAACAAAGTTTCAACCAATTGGTGCTTTTAGGCACAAATTGGTCTTGCTGAACAGATGATAACTCCAAATCCAATTTTACAAGCACAGGCAATGACACCCTATACTATTGCTTATTTTATCATTGTGGCAAGGGCATAGGAATTTCTGTTCTTTTTTATCATTATTGTGAAAGAGTTAAAAAATGGATCAGATTTTATCAGGTATAGAGTTCTTTCATGATTTGAGTGAAATGGAGAACTGCAAAGTGCACAGGTGGGATTCTGTTAACATTCAAATCCTAATTATCATTGTTATTCTTGATGCTTTGAGAACTCATGGTTCTTACCTAAACAAAGAGAACCACAAGCGGTTTGGCATTATTTGCAGGGAATGTACAGTACGTTGCAGCCATTATGAAAAAAGCTTAGGACCAACATTCTGGGTACTCTTTTCTCATCCAGTGTGTTTAGTAAGCAGCTTTAAACATCACTGGTCAGCATTTGAAAACAAATAACTTACAAAAGTATTGGAGATGATATCATCCATGCTTATGAATGATCCATGTTTTGCAAGAAATTAAAGTAAGTAGAGAAGTACCTGTACATGGTTACATAGTTTGTATTGCTGTGTCCCACAATGACATTCATAAAATATAGTCTAGATGAAATCATGCAGTAAAAATTGTCAGGCAAACAGACAAACACAGCAACATGGTTTTAGCAATGCATGAAGAGTTCGCGAATATACAGATGAAGAAGTGAAGTAGACATGAGTGAGAAGAATCTGAGTTGCAATCGCGGTTAGGATTCAGAAGGCTATGCAGAACCCATGGCATCACATTTGCAATGATAAATTTTGGCAAGTGCAAGACATTAGGCAAAAGTAATGGCTTAACTGTGTACAGTATATAGATCAGGTGTGTCAAACTCAATTTGCTCAGAGGGCCAAATGAAGTAAGCTGAGGGCCATGTTACGAGGATGACCCAACAATGGCGGTGCCCGAACCTTCCTAGAAACAACTTTAACATTTATTTCCTGTGAAAGGTATCTTGAGTTATACAGGCAAATCATTTCCAGCCGTCTCTATTTTCATTTAAAATGAACTTGTTCACTCATGAGCAGAGCACTTTCAAACATTGGCGAATAAACTAAGTAACATAAATGTTAATCTTTTGAAAACTCCCAAAAAGCATTATGAGCCCCGCAACACTTTTTGCAAGCCACATTCGGCTGTCATGTTTGAGACCCCTGGTATAGATCATGCTGAAGTACAACAGTTTTATCTATATAAGCAGCAGGTTTCTGATAGTGACCCCAAGGAAGACTATTACAAGAGTGGTATGTAGTTGCTTTAACCACTCAAAGGCATCAGGACCAGCAGAAGGTTTCATAAGGCCCTGATTCCATGATGTGTGGTAGGCAAAGATCCTTGCAGCCACTGTAGTATGGATTCTGTCAAAAAAAAGGTGAATTAAGTTCTATTTTAAATAAACACCATGTTTGAGATAAACCATTGTGTTTTATAAGTGATAATGCCTATAGGTCCACCAGCCGGTCTTTCATTTTTAAATGTAATTCATCCGCCGTCTATCATGTGACACAAACATCTGTGTCAACGGTGAGTGTGTGCCAGACTGCACTACACTTGCCAGTGTTGTGTTTGGAAAGCCCGAGCATCAAGTGTGCAAAGCATCACACTTTGGCTGCCAGCAACAATAGAGATCATATGCCACAATCACTCTTCACATACGCTAGCTGTTGCGTTCAATCATCCACACATTATCAGCAGAGATTACACACCACCATCACTCTATTATTGCTTGTTGCTGTTTTTCGCACACATACCATTTGTGGTGAATCACACATTCAATGCCAACGGAAAGGTTGCAACAGTGGTAATGTACTATACTAAACCCTAAACCAGTGCTTCGCAACCTCTTGTGTACCGCGACCATTTATAGCAATGTACTAAACCATTGACCCCCATCTAAAACTTGAACAAAGGAAATGTAATACTGCTGTGTACATAAAATATCTATTTGGAAGCCTTTCAAATATAGTTCACAACCCCTCTGGGAGTCACGATCCCCAGTTTGGTAAACCACTGCCCTAAACACTGCCCCATTGGTTTACGAGATATAATTTGTTTTTGAATGATGAAAACGTCGTCCTTCTTTGGTTCCTAAGACTCCCAAATCTTGGACCCTGTATACCTAAGAGATTTTTGTGTGGTAGCCAGCCAATCTTTTCCTGTGTAATATACATTCCTGACATGTTTTTGCATAGGATTATATGAATAGAAAATTGTCCAACTTTGTGAATATCAAATGCTGATGGTAAACAGCTCTAGTTGAATTGGTGCATCTTTTTAGCTATTTGCAACTTATGAACACCATTAAAATGAAAAATTTTAAGCTGTGCATACAATTTTTCAGCATTGGCTCTATATGGACTAAATTTAATTTATCTTATAATTTTATTTTGTATTGCTTTTATTGGTTCAAGTAGGTATGGTGAAACGGATCCCTAACTAGTTATTTAATATTGAAGATAAGAGTAGACAAGACTATAGTACAATGTAGCTGTTAAGGAATTAGCGGGAAGGTAATGTGTATGCCTGGAAAGATCTCCACACCCTTTGGATATTTGTTTCTTGTGCTATGTGCACTTCCAAGATAGCGTGTTGCATGATTCTACTCCCAAATATATCATTCTCAACTTTGGATATAACATGTTTAGTAATACTCATGTAACATGTTTGGTAGTGTCAATCCTCTAAATACGGTATTGCTTTTCTAACTTCTCTAAAAGGTTTTGATGGTTCGCAGTGTCAAATGCTTTGGATATAGCTACAAATACTAGTTAAGTTACTAATCCCTGATCTAACGTATGGAGAGATTTGTAATATATTTTTTTGACAGCTAATTCAGTGGATGTCCTTTCTTGACATTCATACTGGCTTGGAGATAATTACTCAATTGGCTCAGTATAAGAATGCAAAGAGTACAAGTATTTCACTCAAATTTTTATTGAAAACTAGCCCAGAATCTGAGTTTTTGAGCCTTTGATTGGCTTTCTGGCAATTCTGTTTCATGTGTCTAGCACTTGCATTGAATGAATAACACACACGAACCAAGACTCAGATAAAGGCATTGTTGCGATTGGAAATCCCGAGCGGCATGTGCGCAAAGCTTCGCACCGTGGCAGCAAGCAACAATAAAGATCATGCGCCGCAATCTCTCTTTACGTATGCTAGTCATCATGTTCAATCTTCGTTCATGCGTTAATATCGGCAGAGTTTCCACGTCGCAATCTCTCTTATTATTGCTTGCTTGCTCCACGCATACATTTTTGTTCTTCGCGCACATCCCGTTCGTGGTGAACGCAACACCACCGGAGAGGTTGCAACAGCATTATTACTCAATGAAATGCACGCACCAAACGCCTCAAATGATTATGCCCGCAAGCGCAGTGGTGCACGTAATTCACGTAACATTTTCCTTTTTTTACAGTAGATGAACTCCACCAATTTCTACACTCACATTACTTTGCGGGAAGGTAATATGTCACATTACATAATCACTATATCTTTGCGGAGGCTGTATTACTCTGGTGCGTGAAAGTTTGGCGTTGGTACTTGACTCGCACAGGAATGTCACAATTCAAATTAGATTCTACTGAACGCTGTGGCGAATCATTAACATCGTTACATAACTTTCTACCAATAATGCTGTCCAAACCATCATCAAAATCACTGACATAACGTTCTTTAATTAAACGCAAGAACCTATGATTACGGCGAAACACTCTGCCTTTAACCAGATACGAGCGTGGCGTTACACGTTTTATCACAGTCGCAAGAGACCATTGTCCTTTGTTTCTTCGGCTGCACCCGCACTACATCTCCAGGTTGCAGTTCGCCCAATATTCTGGACGATGTATCATATCGTTCTTGGTATGTTGTCTATTTTCTCTTATCTTTGACCACGCCCCGTGCAACTTGCGGAAGTAGAAAGCACGCTGACGTAGGAAGTAGCGTTTTCATGCGTCTTGACATCAAACGTTGAACTGGACTGCTGTTCAGACCTGTTGGCGTATTTCTCCATTCCAAAATTGCAATGAATGGATCTGATCCGTCGCGAAAAGCTTTTGTCAGTAAACGTTTTGCAATTTTGACAGCAGATTCGGCCTTGCCGTTGGATTGACTATGATAAGGGGAAGATGCAGAATGCTGGAATTCCCACTCAACAGCAAATCTAGCAAATTCTGCCGATAAAGACTGAGAAGCATTACCTGAAATTAAAATGTCACAAATCCCATGACGACTCAATAGCTCTTTACACAAATTAATGACTTTTGTCGCTGATGTCTGATGCAGTTCAGTTAGCTCCCAGTAATCAGAGTAATAATCAACCAAGATGACATAGTTCTTGTCGTTGAAGACAAACAAATCTATAGCCAACATACTCCAAGGTCGCATAGGAATCTCGACCGGAATCAACGGTTCTTTTTGTTGAGCAGCCAGATATTCATTGCAAACACTGCACATTGAAATCGCATCTCTCACCTCGTGTTTCATGTTGGGCCAAAACAAAATCTCCTTAGCTTTTTGCAGACACGCTTCAGCTCCTTGATGAGATGAATGAATTCTGTTGAGCATTTCTTTTCGCATGGACTTGGGGATGATCACACTGTATGCTTTAAATACAATACTATCTTGCATTGTTATTTCATCCCTAAATGGCCAATATTCACGAATGCTCAAAGGCGTTGCGGACTTATGATCAGGCCATCCACCTCGAACAACTTTCAAATGGCATTGTAGAGATTCATCTACAGCAGTTTCAGTTTTTATCTGCTTCAAATGACGGTCTGTAACACTCAAATCACAAACCAGATCAATATTTTCAAATTCATTGAATAAAGCTTCTTGCTGACACACGACAAAAATTGGGAAGTTAGGAAGCTCAACTGACGAATTACAGCAAGGTAGAAGGGCTCGAGACAAAAATTCAGATACATACATTTCTTTGTTGTGTTTAACAACCAGTGTGAACTTCTGCAATCGTAGCAACTTTCGTTTTAGTCTTTTCGGGGCCGAACACAAAGGCTCTTTGGATATAGTCTCTAAAGGCTTGTGATCTGTGTGCACTGTGACGATTCGACCATAAACGTATTGAACAAACTTTTCACAAGAAAATACTATTGCTAAGCATTCTTTTTCAATTTGTGCATACCTTTTTTCTGCTGATGTCATAGATCGTGATGCAAAGCCAATTGGTTGTCCATTTTGTAACAACGCAGCTCCTAAACCATGTTGACTAGCGTCGCACTAGATTGGGAGTTCTTCAGAGGCATCATAGAACTTCAAAACAGGAGCTTTTGCCACAAGCTGTTTAATATCTTGAAACGCATGGTCATGCTTTGATGTCCATTTCCAAGTAGCTCCTTTGTCTGTTAATCTACGGAGCGGCTCACATTTCTGAGAAAGATTTGGCAAACATCTGGAAAGATAGTTAACAAAACCTACAAAACGTTGCACTGCTGTCACATCAGTTGGCTTAGGCAATTTCAAAATCGCTTCAACCTTCGCCGGATTGGGTTTAAGACCTTTTGATGTCAGTAGATTCCCAAGATAAGGAAAAGCTTTTATGCGCAATTTAAGTTTTGTTTTGTTGAACTTCAAGTTTACTTCTCGCGCTCTCTTCAATAGGCTTTCAAGATTCCTATCATGGTCGAGAACAGCCTCTGCATCTGTATCACCTGAACCACACACAAGTATATCGTCAGCAACAACTTCAACACCATTCAATCCTTCAATGATTTCACACTGATGCCGTTGGTACATCTTCGGCGCTGATGATATACCAAAAGGCATTCTAAGCCATCGATATCTACCAAATGGGGTCCAGAAAGTAGTTAAGTAACTTCTTTCTTCGTCAACCTTTACTTTCCAAAAGCCATCTTTAGCGTCTAACACCGAGAATACCTTCGCTTTCGAGAGACGCGGCAAAACATCGCCAATAGTGGGCATAGGATAGTTCGGTCGCTTTATTGCAACATTTAAATCTTTAGGATCCTAACAAATTTTAAGCTTACCAGGCTTCTTCACAGTCACCATACTGTTAATCCAATCCGTTGGCTGTGAAACACACGCTATGACTTCCTTCTTTTCCATGTTGTCGAGTGCAGTTTTCAGCTCTGACTTCAGCGACAGCGGTATTCTTCTTGGACAATGTTTAACAGGCGTAACTGTTGGGTCAAACTCAATATGGTAATCACCAGGCAAACAACAAAAACCTTCAAAAACATCACTATACTTATCTATTAGATGTTCATTGTTAACATTCGGCTGTTCCACTTTGTCGACAGCAAGCTATTTATTAACAGTAATAACACCTAGTTTCTCGCAAGTATCTGAGACCAGTAAAGTCACAAGGTTTTTTTAACTTCTTCGAATTTGAGGACTTCTGTCACATTTTTTAGTTCACATTCAATTCTGGCTTGGCCCACACAGGTTTTATTACTGTCCCATCATAAGTTCTCAAACGGACTTCACTTTCTTTTAATCGAGGCGGTGAATTCTCATACAAGTTGCAGTGCTCATCGTAGCTTATCATATTGCACGTTGAACCGGTATCTATCAAACATTGCAGCATCACATCTTTAACAGGGTTGGTTTTCACCTTTAGGACAGTAAACCATTGCTTACCTCCAGCATGTACCTTACTGATGACGTGCTCTTTATGTGTCTGATAAACAGATTCATCCGACGCACATTCTTCGACGTTTCTCACACGTATTGCTTGACAACACACTTTTTCAAAGTGATTGCGCTTCCCACATCTACATACTGCTCCAAACGCTGGACAGCTATTCTGGCCTTTATGCATTGTACCGCAGTAGCTGCAGTCCATTGTCAATTTTGGTTGATCTTGACGTTCCTGTTTAAACCTTCTTGACAAAGAATTGATTGAAGTATCACCTTCATTCTTGCACAATGCGCCTAATTGCTGTCTTGTGACCTCTTGCGACCGGCAAATATCAATCGCTTGGTTAAGAGTCAGCTCGGCTTCTCGCAGCAATGCGGCTCGAGTGCCATTATCACTGATGCCCAGCACAAGTCGATCTTTAAGAAAATAATTTCTTAAGTCACCAAACCTACATGTTTCGCTCAGCTTTCGCAACTTCCTTACATATTCTTCAATACTTTCGTGAGGCTCTTGTTTGCCCATGCCAAACACGTAGCGTTCATATGTCACGTTTAAAACTGTTTTGAAATGAGCTTCCAGTGCTCCTTGAATTCTAGTCAAATCCTTTTTCTCAGCTTCCGTTAGTGGCAAGTGTCGATATATGTGAAACGCATCACATCCTAAGACCGATAAAAAGCTTGCAACTTTGTTATCAGCAGTATTCAAGGCAGTAGCAATCTCATAGCTCTGCCATTGCTCGAAGAAAATCTGCCAACCCTCAGCCACATTACCTTTCGTATTCATTGGTGCTGGAGTCGGATATTTGCTGAAGGACTTGCCATTTTCTTGTTTCGTCTTCTAATCAAGGATCATGCCGTTAACTTCTGACACCGTGTTTCATGTGGCTAGCACTTGTATTGAATGAATAACACACACGAACCAAGACTCAGATAAAGGCATCATTACTCAATGAAATGCACGCACCAAATGCCTCAAATGATTATGCCGGCAAGCGCAGTAATGCACGTAATTCATGTAACAGGTTCAAAAGGTGTGAAAAAAACAAAATCAGTAATTTTACCAAAAACTGGTAGTTTGACCCTAACTCTTGAACCACAAATGCTAGAAAGATGATCAAAAGCTCAAAAGCCTCAGATTTTAGGCTAGTTTCAAATAAAAACTTGAGCGAAATACTTCCGTCTAGCAGTTGGGTTCAGGGTTAACTTGAGCCAAAATGGCCTAAAACCTACTGCATTTACCACTACACCCCCAAAAAACCTGAAACACAAAACCAAAAACTGTGTTTTCATTGCAAACTAGAAAACGCATCGAATCTTTTGATGGTTTGGATAGCTCTAGCACAATCGACTGGCGAGTTGTTGCAAAGTGGTGCGAAAATAGCACTCAGTGCGTGATTTCAAAGTACGATATACTAGTACAGTGGCTCCAACTGTGTTAAGAATATATGAGACATGAAAGCATGCATATATCCACTATAAATGTTTGTGAAAAGAAACTCTTTTGGAGAAAGTCGATGGAAACCATGGAATAATGCAGAATTGTGCTAGAAACAACAACGTGTCCTGCACAACTTGGGGAGCAGCAATAGTTCAGTGGTAAAGTGTCCGTCTGTCATTTGGACAGTTTAGTGTTCGATCCACAGCTGCTGAGTGAATTGTCATAGTGCTCCTTGGGCAAAATCATTAACTTCAGCTGCCTTGGCAAGAAGCAAAATTTAGGCTTTGGATCACTGCCAATTCTGAAAAATTAACAAAAAGAGCAATGGGAAGAATGATTTGAATCAACCATAAGTAAAAAGGAGGCAGGAATTTTTGCATGTGGGCCTTAATTGTGGCAAGTAAAATTTTCATCAGATGGAGCAAAAAAGTTTTTAATTCTGTCGCATAAGCAAGGGTGTGAAGCAGTGCAAAGGCAATTATGGCAGAGCCACTGTCAGACATGACAATTATGCCATAGCCACTGTTAGACATCACATCTCAACAAAACAAAACACCATGCTAATGCAAGTTGTTCCAATTCGTTTGAGTTCTGTTTTAAACTATTCAAAAACCTTTAGAAAATAAAAAGTTTAGTTTGTACGAAATGGATTTGTAAAGTGACCTTGAAATGTTTTAATGCAATAACTCTTCTCCAAGGTAAATTAGATACAGTATGTAGCTGCATTTATTAACACAAATTCTGCTGCATTTTCATTTGTTCAAATTTGTAATGGGTGGTTCACGTTGTGCTTACATTTTTATATCTTATATGATTTTGCTCATATTGAAATGAACTAATAGTCAGTAAATTTATTTTTTTGATTGTTTTGTAATTTTCTGCTGGTATGCAAGATTTTGAGCTAACGTTTAGAGTTCGAGACATTTTTTCAATGGCATGCAATCACCAAAGTTATTAATGAATGTAATCATAATTACCAGCATTTTATTTTTCTTGTGGATTGTTTAGGTTTTCCTATCATAGCCACAAACAGTTCAACACTGAATTTAGGTAAGATACACTTAATTGGTTTTTCAGTATTGACTCTTTCGAAATGACTACATTTGATTGAAACAAAAATTAGTAGGGAGTCAAAAACTTAATTGTTGAAGATTCTGGTAGTGAATTTGTCTGAATTTTTAAGCAACAGGTGGCATTATTTTGGTTTGTTTAGCTATTCGTTTTAGGCACATACGTATGTATAACCATTTCCAAGCATTGACAAACTCGGGGATTACATTTTGTTGTAGAAAAATTTGTATTACTGTCCTCACAAATGGCGCATATGGTATTTTTACAATACTGGGATTGTGAAGAGTTCCACTAATATTTTCAGTGAATACACATTTGTCATTTCCTTGGATTAGCGCAAGGCTTCTAATAAAATGACTTCCATCCAAAGACCATCGGAATCATTGAATGCATTGGAAATGTCATTTCAATGTTGATGTGATATATTCCTATAAATAAGAATTCCTACTCGACACATTTTCAGAACCAGCATGTAAGAATTCATAACCAGTTATTGCGGTTGGAAGTGTTCCGATCGGAAAACACGAGCGGCATGTGCGCAAAGCTTCGCACTGTGGCAGCAAGCAACGCTAGAGATCATGCGTCACAATCATTATCTTATTGCTTGTTTGCGCCACATGCATATGATGTTGTTCTTCACGCACATTCCGTTCGTGGTGAACCGCGCATTCAGCGCAATGCCAGCGGAGAGGTTGCAACAGAACTAATTTTATCATTAATTTTATTTCACTCATTGCTCTTATGTGTGGTGGTCTATGCATGTCTAACAACTGTTGACAGAGATTGACCCTGTATTAGAATTTCCAAAGTGCCTTCATATTCACTCATTTTCAGTCGCCGTATGCCTGTCTAGGTCTTATAACAAGGTCATAGTACTCAACGAAATGTTCTTATCACTTTGTCATCTGTTGTAGGATAAACTTGATCAAATATAAACTTGTATTGCTCAGCAATGACAGTTGCAAGCAAGGAAGAAAGATGTCTCACCTATTTAGATAGCATTCCGTATACATGCTATGAAGTGGCTCACTGCTGGGAGCCTTCGTGCGTCCGTGCTTCCTTTGATACCATGAGAGATTCATTCAAGTTTTCATTAAAAGTCTACCTCGCATTTTATGGGGTGAGTTTTCTGTGATAAAATAATATTTTTCATTCAAAAATATGTTTTTTGTATACTTTGTTGCCAACAGCTCTGGTGCCAACGTTAGGCTGCAGTGATGGGAAGAAAGTCTATTTATTTGCTTATATCTCAGACATATCACATGGGTATTAGATACACAAATTCGTCGTTGTCAGTACAAACTTATGTCTTTATTAATAGGTATCTATCAAGTTTATAGTCCTGTAGTATCCAAGCTAAATTATTTGAAAATTACCAAAGTTTTTTAATGTATTATTTTGAGTATAAACCAAATAAAGTGTTCCATATTTTTCAGTGAGCTGCACACTTTCACCCAAGTCACAAAACACAGATCAAAATTATTTTTTTGTCATTTCGCTGTGGGGCTTAAGCTTTTCTTTCCATGCTGACGCAAGTATTGGCATGTTCATCTTTTATTATGTGTGTTCAGATTCTGCTCTAGTCTAAGGCTGATGGTCTGCAGAAAAAACGAATTCAGCAAATGATTGTTATGTCTTCCCGCTGTAATGTTTGAACGGGCCCGCAGAAAGTGTTGGGGTTTTTGTGCCACTCGGTTAGAGAAAAAAAAATTCAAATTTTTTGGGAGCACTCTTCAAAAACTGTAGTGGCTGGCTGTGTGACGTGTCTTTCGTTTTGTTTGCATAGGCTGCTGCAGTTGTGAAGTTGGGCAAACGAAAGCCTAAAAGCTGGAAAGATGTGAGGAAGTTTATTCGTGATGTTATTCAATCGAGTATTTTCCTCAGTGCAAACGGAACGATTTTTCTGGGAACGTTTTGCTTGTTCAGGTGAGAGCACATGCCAATCTTTGCTTTCATCGCATGTGTATACAGATCCTGTGATGTTATTTGGTTAGTTGTAAGCAGGCCTGTGGAGTTGGAGCCCAAGCAATTTTGGATGGCTGGAGCCGTAACCAAAATTTTCATTTGCTTGAGCCGGAGCCTGAAATTTGGGTTCCAGTCCAACAGACATCAGTTTGTTGGGCAAGCGATTTGTACAAATAATACAGTGGTTTTTAGTTTTTACTGGACCAAATCTTTCCGGAGCCAGAGCAAGAAACTTGCAGAAGTTGGAACTGGAGCCAAAAACTTCAGATAGCTGGAGCCGGAGCCCGAAATTTGAGTTCCGTCTCCACAGTCCTTTTAAGTAGGTTATGTTTTCTGCCTTTCGCTTCTCTTTGTAATAAGAACGGTTCGAAGGGAGAAATAGAAATAGAAAAGATTTTCGCACAAACTGTATGACATTCAATTGAACAATCTTGTGAGGTCTTATCCGCTCGCTGACATGTTTGTTTTTTGTTGCAGACATATATTTGGCAAGTTTTATGGCTGGCATGGAATCGCAGCAGGTTTTGTTGCCGGCTACTCAAGCATTTTAATGGAAAGGAAATCAAGGTAAGTCAACCGCTGGCTTGTGTATCTCATGCAAGGTTCTGTTGACTGATTATCTGAAGTTGACACATTTGGTTATTTTGTTAACAGGAGGGGAGCTCTGGCACTCTACCTTCTAAACTTGGTTAGTAGTTGGTTTTTGTATTTCTAGTTTCATTGCTGTTTTCTTGTAATTTTGTGCAAACATTTTCAGTATCGTCTTTTTTTGTCTCAGACTGTAGAAATTTTGTTCAACATGTTCGTTTCTAGAGGGAAAGTGAAACGAATTCCAAATGGTGAAGTAAGCTGTCTTATTATATGTTGAGTTATTTGGTTCCTTCACTGATTTTTTAGCGACTTCTGCCTTTTTTGCTCTTTCCAAGCCAAGGCGCGACCAAGTCCTTTCGAAGAATCGTCACTAAGACACAACTAAATCGTGCAAGCCAGAACTGTAAGCCTTGGTCTTGTCCGGCGTAATTGTTTAAGCGTTTGTAACCAGCAGAAAAACTGTATCTCCAACTTTTACATGGTCATTGCCAGGGTTGCCGATTCGTAAGGAGTCGGATGTTTTTGGGTGGAGTCGGATTCTTAACAGCACTGGGAGTTGGAGTCGGATTTTTTTGGCCGACTCGGATGTCCAATTGGGTAATTTTTTACATCACACTCCTAAATTGGCAATTTCTGTTGAAATGGTACAATTTCTTTTGTTACTTTTGTTGAAGCAGATTTCTTGCTGTGCACCACGATTTCAATTGGTTTTAACAGCCAAACTTCATTCCCTTTATGTTAGGAGTCGGAAATTTTACCTCCGACTCCGCAACCCTGGTTATTGCAAGATCATTCTTTCTTTCAAATTTCACAGTTTTCATAAAAGACTTATTATCACTTGCTAACTGTTGTCTTCAAATTCAGAGTACCTTATACAAAATGCACTGTACTTTATTCGGAGAAGATAACGGTAAACAAGGACAAGGCAGACAGTCTGTCTGCCTTGTTTACCGTTATGTAGAGCTGCAGAGCGCGTATCGAATAGAATGAGTTACCAACAAAGGCGACAGTATTTAGCGACCGACCAAGAGGTTACAGAGCGCGCAAAACAAATCAACGCGCGGCGTGGAATAAATCATTT
>JGI24159J19872_10004517_pt1 | contig 17751 bp, 11 predicted proteins | sample Ectturendosymbi4_FD_19872 | JGI IMG/M metagenome (IMG submission 19872) | reverse complement strand
CAAGTATGTACTTTCCACGATGGGTGTAAGCAAGGAATCAATCAGCAAATTTTTAATAGGAAATCGATTTCACGTAAAATTGCGCATCCTCAGTCCTTATTCAAACAGAATCAAGGTAGATAGAGGCATGACTCTTATAATATTGTTATAATTATTGTAGCTTTGCTATATGCCGACGTTGCAACAGACTTCAAAACTTGTGAATAAAAAATCCAGCGTATGCCGGCCTGGCAAGCTAGCGTGTATTAGTACTGGTGAAAAAAGCGATCTTCAATGCTTGCATCGATCAATGCAAACCCTGTTTTTAAAGTTGTGTGGCTGTGTGTTTGACCCCCCGAGCAAAGTTGAAGACATCATGCTTTATCCCAGAGGCGTGCAACCATGCAGCACTGCCGGGCCAAACGCATATAACTAGGTTGGTCCACGGGCCACAGCTGCATGTGTCAAGCTCTGCGGTTTAGACAACTCGTTGGCCACCCACAGAGGATTGGCAATAACCTGTAAAACCGCAATGCTTGCATAAAAACATGGAACTTTTCACTGGCCTCAAAGTTTCAGCTCCCGGGTCACTTTTGGCCCGCGGGCCACGGGTTGCATACCCCCTGCTTTATCCTCTTGTCCATGACATTTAACTGGGATATATTCAGCTAATGGGTTTTGGGCAATGTTCGTAGCACACGGTAGATTTCAGATTGAAGTAATACCAAGCATTATACACCAACCCCGTATATTAGAAAGTACCGTATCTACCTTACGGCTTACACATCTTACGCACTGGCTACTGTCTGTTTGTTTTGTTATCATGACAATTCACGGTTCCACGACGCATTTTGCATATCGACTTAATTGCTTGATCAAAAGCGGTTGGGTCGTTGATTAGCGAAGTACTTTTCTACAGCGTAAATGACACTGTGTCTAAAAAAAGCGATCGTGTTAAAAATAAAGCAGTTGATATCCCGTCCTTATTTTGGGTGGGCTGAGTGTCGTTTTTCCGCTGGGCTGTTTACACAATGATATTTTGTTATGCATTAACCTACGCGGGTACTAGTCATCTGGAGGATTGAACGATTTATGATACAACCCTGATAATACATTTGATTTCTGGTTATCAACGTGCATTGACGTCCATGAGACAGCTCTGCGTAATATCACGAAAAAGTCTAGGCCGTCCCTGTGAGATGAAGATATTGGCACTTGCAATCAGTGGACTGAGGGGATCGCGCCAGAAATAAGACGCTGAAAAATTTGTCTTGCCAGAAGTGAGCTGAGTGCAATTTTTTTGAGTTAGCGAGGTTTCGGAACTGCACACAGGCATGTGTTCCGTTAAGTTCACCATTGTCAGAACTTTGCGGTATTTGCTTGCAAACCTGAAATAATAACCGGGCATTTTTCCCAATTGAAGATAATCTATTGAGATGTGGTAGCACGAAGTCTTTGAAGCAATGTTGCTTTCACAAGATATACTGTGCTTCACCGAGTTCGTTTCTTGCCAAACACGTAACCCACGGTCGTTCCAAGCAATGTGTGGCAAGACACGCTTAGTTATCTCCATTGTGAAGAGCGTGGGCGCGCTGGCGTATCATGTCGGCTAACAACGACAACGCACTATGACTACTTGATGCAATAGCTGTTACCAGTGGGATAGCGCTACTGGTCTGTTCATTTGTGTGCAGTTCTTTGAAGTTTTCCGTGCATGCGGTTGGGTTTGGCTAGAAGCATTTTCCATTCACCCGATGAAATTTCGCTAGACTTTCTGTGACAGGTGAGGTTATTGTTATCTTCTATTTTTCCCAAAAAAGAGGTACATCCCAAAAAAATATTGCTACTTGGGTTTTTGGACGTAAATTATTGTTGACCATCTCACTATCTTACCTGGATGGTTCTCCACTTATATTTCTTATCATAGTCTGCCAAAAAACGTTTTTACTTCTTCAAAAACAAGGATTACCATTTGTGGTTCTGCACTGCTTTTTAGCCCGTTATTTGTAAACTGGAGTAGGTGATTAGAGTCTAAAAGAGAGAAAATAGTTTTTGTCAGATTGTGTGCAGTGGCAGAGGCGGTTGGCTATGAGAATAACTTCCAAATACACGCACTTCTGAGAACAGTCAGCCTAATCCAGTATTTTTCGAACTCTTTTTACGTGCACCAAATAGCTTTAAAATATATGATATGGCCCAATATCTCGTTAGCCTTATCTACATTGCCTCCGTTTTGCTCTAGTTGAAGTAATTCATTCCAAAAAGAACTTTGTATCTTGCGCCTTTTTCTATTTTGTTTCTAAAACACAACTGCTGATGTGTAGTTCAAACAATTGCTAGTATGTATATTAATAAATGTTGTTGCGACGTTTCAACCGTTTTAGATAAGCTCTCCCCAAGTATTCTGAAATCACCAATCACCAAAACATCTTTTTGTAACGGTCGTGTTAAACTTATTTTATAGGGATGTAACTTATTGAAACGTTATGTTGCTGGCATGTGAGTGCTTTTCAGAGGGTGTTTCATTTGAAAAACTCAGGCTGGTTGCATTTACGCTCGCGATGCCAAGCCTTCAGTGAGCCATAACTTGGTGGCGTTTTTGTACCGAGCACGCACGTTTTCAGACTGCTTTCTGAAAAGGTGTAATTCGGCCCTGAACGGTTTTGTGTCAAACGTCAAACATACAATGTTTGCATGATTACTGACAGGTTTTGCTTATTGCTTAAGACCTGGCATAAAACTGATGCTGAGTAAGGGTATCGCTCAATTTTTTATTAAGGCGATTACGCGCACCACGCGAACCCTGATGCAAGGGTGAGGATGGAGTGTAGTATTTATAGCGAAGTAGCTAGCTATGAAGCGCTTGGTTGCCTGATGCTTTAATGCCTGCTGCATAAAGAGGAAGCTGCGTCGGCTGTGCATGAATAGGAAGTCTATCTGTGATGGAGTGGGACGGTTGTTTTTTTATTCAGGCCTGCAACACTCGTAGGCGTTGACACTTACAACTAATTAATTAAATACGAAAATCGGACAGTTAAGCTCTAATGTCGGTTCGAACTGTAACAGATCGTGGCATGGACTGCCTGAGGCGACCTATCTATTCATACAAGTGGTTTCGACGGGCAATCAGGTGAGACCAAAACAAGCGTTGCCAGCTATTTCTGTTTGTTTTCAATTTTCGGTGATGCAGTCCAGTTTGGCCCAATCCATTATTCTGAAAAGGGCTTTGCGAACTCGCTTTGGTTATACTGACCCGGGTCAGTGGTTCACCCCAGGATGAATGAAAAAAGAGGGGTGAATTAATGGTGAATGCAATTTCTGTTCCGCATTTTTTGTGTCCACTGATAACATGCATTTGTCTTGTTTTCTTTACCGAAAACATAGCAGCATTCGTGAATAAATGGCGACCTTGAAGCGTTCTACCTTTTGTGTCTTAGCACTCAGAAAATTCCCACTTCAAAAAAACTGTAGTGTGGTGCAATTAACTGGGTCTGTTACGTAATGGGGATAGATTTTACCGAGAGATGTCACGTTTTGAACACTAGATGCGTTACGATTCTATGAATTATGATTATTGTCACATCGGGCATTTATTCACAATTAGGTGAATGGAAATGCAGTGATCGCTGGCAGGGGTGAACGAAACCGAAAAAAGGTTAAGAAGCACTGCCTAAATGATAAGCATGCACTATGCTTATGCAACAAGCCAATTTCGATGAAAACAGGCTCGTTCAAAGTTAGTGGCAGGATGAGTTGATAAGTATGTCAGTAAACCTTGTGGCATAGAAGCATCATAACTAGGAACAAAACACGCAATGAGCACGCGTTGCAAGAACTGTGGAGTTTAAAACCGGTTGTTTGTGTCTACCATAATCCGTGCCCTTGACCCCTTTTGTGAACAGTGCCGCTCTGAATCTTTACCCGCGCTGTTGATGGTTGTTTCCACGCACTGCAATTCACCTCGTCCGAACGAACCGTGGTTTCAGCGTCTCTTTTAACGTACTGTTCCAAGTACCTCATAAGTGGTGATGAGTTCTGAATGTGGCCTAGTTACGTTTTTCGATAGAATATTCGCCAACCGCTGATCAGTCCACCAAAAACGTTTTGTTGGAATTAATGTTCTACCGTCTTGCAGTAAGCCAGTATTGCAGTTTACAACGCAGTTATTTTACTTGTCAGGTAGTGCAGCCAGCTAAATTAGGTTGCGTTCGTTCAGTGGAGTACCGTGATTTACAGAGTATTGAACCAAATGCTCTTGAGTGTTTTCTGGCGAACATTTGTTGATCAAAGTTGTGCACGATTCAGCAATATTCAAGGAAACCATATTGTTTGTTCGGAAAATTGTTGCAGTGTATAGTAACTAAGAGCGGGTGATCTCCGTAGCCTAGTGCAGAAAAAGTAGTTTGCGCTTTACAACGGCAGTGCACCATCATGGATAGGAAACAATACTGCCATTGAGTTGATTGCTATTTATAGAAAGGCAGTTGAGCGCGGAGCAAAACTGGCTACGCGTGTTTTGGCAGAAGCAGCGCATCTGAGCATGTAACGAACACGCTGATTCGCACCGAAACTAAGTTGATGTGTGTGAGCTACCATCAACATGATTTTCTTTTAAAACGGAGTGTTGTTATCTAGGCTTGGAGCAGCTTCCGGTAGTATGACGTCGTCAGGATTCCGAGCTAGCAAACGTGCATTTCGTGTTGTCATTCTTGCTGTTTATAGAATAGCGTAACATGCTGTTCCTCATAAAAACCTCAGAACGAAGACAGAGTACGAAAACAATTGCTGTGGTCGTGGTGCTGTTCCAAAAGTAGCGTGGCAACATAACAACGCTGTTAAACGTTTGCCTATCACTGGGACCACTTGCAGTGATATATTTTACAAAACTGTGGTCAGTTCGTACTTAAGCGAAATGTAGTTGATAGCAGCTATAATGTAGAAGTCACAGGTGTTTTGAGCTAAGTCGTACGGACACAAGCGTTAGGTCACATTAGTAGATTTGCCGGCAGAGATTTTATTTGACTCGTTTCAAATTCAAAGCTAATTACTGGTGTAAGGTTTCCTTTGCTTGCGCAAGCCTTAGCAATCTAGCTGTTCATGGGCCTTGCTTGTGCAGCCACGCGTGTCGATTGGGAACAAAGAGATTTGAATTATGCGTGCCAGTCGCTCAGCAAATGCTCGCGCGTCGCGCCGAAAGTCGTAATTTAGGAAGTTCGTGGGTGCAGCTATGACAATAAAAAGTATTGGAAGCAGTAGATAATTTTCTTTATATTTCTCTTGGTGACTACGGCAGGTTTCATTCATCAACCCTTTTAAAGACGTGTTGCAGTGGTTTGTGCGTGGCTGAATGTGAGAGATCAATGCCAATACTCCTTCAATAAAAAGTTTTACTGAGCCCCCAGGGCGTAAGGCCAGCTTGCTGTGCAAGGCTGTATTGAGAGACACAGATAATGATATTGCAACGTTTGAATGCGCGTCAGTCTTGGTAGTTCAGTGTTTCTCAAGTAAAAATCAAGCGATTTCGCCTAATTGCAGTGTTTGATATTGCAGTCTATGTATACTGGCGTTGATTCTTGTAGTGACATTGATTTCCTAAAGTGTTTGCTGGACAAACAATTCTCAAACGATGGCCAAGGTTCGCGAAAAAAACGCTTTAGTCAAAAGCAACAGCAATGCCGGCCTTGCTGACTGTTACTCAAGGGGAAGGACGCCCTTGCGTTTCAGACTCAGTGATCCAGCAAGGAGTAATATTGAAGAATCAACATTTCCTAGACGAGTTATTGTGCTGCAGCCCAGAGGCTCGCGGCAATGTCGCGCATCTTTGCCGAACATTCAACAGCATAAGTACATAAATGTTTTTTTTGTTTTGGTTGCTAAGTTAATATTTTGTCTCGCTGTGACCGAACATGTCGGAATTGCCACATGTATCTGTTTTTAGGGTTTCAGTTGTTAAGGTAAAAAGATGAACGGACGTTCGAAGAACTGGGCTTCAGTTTCATGCTAACGTAAAAAGACTTCTATATGCTGCGAAATAAGAGTTTGTCCACTTGCTGTTCATTTTTCGTCATTACGGGTTGTGCTATGTGACGAAGGTTAACGCTTTTAATGTCGTTCACGGTGCTGATGGTTTAAGGATCAGACCGGCCAGCCGTAGTGGATAATGCTATGCTAGGTAACACTTCTGTTTTGGTGAATTGGCATGCTAACGCAAAACCACAAATAAAATCTTGTTTTCATGCACTTTTATTTAACAACGCTTGTCTTTCGAAGCTTTTTTTAAATCAAAACTTCGAATTTCTTGAGACAAACACTAAACCGCGGATCTTGCGCGGAAAGCTGATTAGCCGCCGTGGCGGCTTAATGCCACTCTGAATACAGCTAAAGATTTCTTTTGCAGTAAAATCACCTTGCCAAATTCGTGCTTCTAATTGTGAATACGCGCGCGGAATGATAGAAACGATGGATCGTTTTTGTTGCGATCGCCTTTGTTGTTTGTGACTAGATTGCCAATCCATGCCTCCTCCGGCCTGGTGCTCCTTTTCGTTGCAAATTTATCTAGAGCGTTGAAGCGCCATCAGCTCGGTGCGTGTCGAGGCATTGACGGATTGGGGCTGTTGCGTTTGATTTCCGCTGGCATCAGTCTTGTGAGCGGTATCAACCTTTTTTCAAGAGCCATACCAGCGACACGAACGCATGTCCTGTTGTCCGTAACAGATCGATGCTGAATTATAAATGCGTCGAAGCTAAGAAAGAACTTAGATTGATATTTAACTTTTCTTGTTTTTCATAGCTTCGACGTGGAAAATGGAATATCGCACGTGAGAAGTCCGCTCGATCCGCAGTCTTCGCCTGGAATGGTGTTGCACCCATCGACAATGCCCCACAGCCAGAGGCGAGAGTCTTTCCTTTATCGCTCAGACAACGAGTACGACCAGCCGTCTCCCAAGACAGTTGGGTCGCGAAATTCGTCCGTCGTGAGTGACATGTAAGTGTTGTGTGGCAACTTGCCGCTGTAACTCGTATGCCACGTACCTGAATAGTATGTGCCAAGATTATAGCCCAAGTATCACAAAAGGCGACGAGTTACGGACTGTGCCGCTGTACCAGTGGATATGCAAAGCTGGGAACGCCAGATGTGTGGGATTTTTTTCTGATTTGTAAAGTGCATGTTTAACATGGTACACATTGTCACGTGCCACTTCATATAGCTCAAAACTTTTCACCACTTAGTATTTAATGCAGAAATCCCGCAGTACGGTACGACTGGGGATGATCGTTCTTTTATGTGTGCTTCTATAACTTGTATGTCAAGAAATATGTGCGTAAACACTTGAATCTTCACTGCTCAAATACAGTAAAATCGTTTGAAATTCGTATTGGAAGTTAAGATATTACCAATTTTGCAGTTTTAAGAAAAATATACTTTGGTACCCTGTTGCCACTTCCCAGATACGGGTAATCCTCGTGCTTCAGGGTGCTTGGTGGCGGAAGATGTTGCACTGTCTAAATCTCCTTTATTTTTCCGTGTCAATTGTTTCAAAACACAAACAAACTGCCCGTGCAGATACCGACATTCATTTTTTGTGACAAGGTTTGCAATATTTTATTAAATTGCTCAAGGCAATAAACATTCGAAAAAACAAATTTTCCGTATGTTCTGAAGAGGTTTTATGCGTTTGCATACAATTTGTTTCACTGCCACTCATTTGTAACGTGGCTTCGTGTTATCACCCACTTGCTGCATTGAATTTCACACGCCGATCACCACGTAAAGATAAACTATCCAAACATATCTCCAAGCCAAGTAGAAATAGCGGCAATCAAGAGCTTTTCGGTGGACCCGGTCTTCTTGCCGCACTCACCTTCCTCTGCGACTGGTTGCGTTGCAAAATTCTATATATGACTGCGCTATTTTTAAACGTACATTACATCTGCTGAACTCGCGCCTCGTCAGTGCGACGTGCGCACCTCGAAGGCGTTGCGGTTTTTTACGAAGTTAGTGCCTTGGCGACGGAGCGAGCACGAACGAGCCAACCTGACCGCATATTTTTATACGGAGTTTGGCCATGCGATCCAGTAAGGCTTGGAATGTGGCCTTATTCTGTGAATTGGAATAGGAAAATGCATGAACGCTGTTTACCACTTGGGTGCATGTAAGGTTATGTGCCAACCAGAGAAGCTAACATGCCTTTGCTGCGCTTAAGTCTTGAGCTAATATCCCTGTGTTTAGATTCCCGCGGGAGTGGGTTGGATAATAGCGATCAGTTGTGACTTTCACCATGTTGTAAAAAACACAGGAGAAACGCAGGAGTTCAGAAGCACGACGAATAATGTACCCTGCCAACCTTGAGCTTCCCCCAATACCCCCTTTGCTGTCTATCATTTCTTCACTGTGTATGAAGCACGTTTTGCAGGGTGTCGACAATTTATGCATTGAGACTTCTTTCTCGCTCATCGTTTCGGCACACGGCTGCGCACAGTTTGATGTAGTAGTTCTTACCGTTGTTGGGAGGCACTGAACCATGGAAGTATTGAAAAAAATAACTTCTGTTTCTTGAAAATGTTGGTATGTTTTATTAACGCACAAAATGAACTTTGCATCAGAGCTGCGCCGAACCCAGTTTTAGAACCACTAGTTTAATGAGATAGCGAGGAAGACTGCTCGTAACTAGCCATGTGGTTTAACGTATGCTTTTCGCTCAAAACTCCCGCGTTACTTTCGACAGCTCGCGTTTACTGCGCAGCTGTCACGTATGTTAATGTTGGTAAGTTCTCTTAAAAAGATCGATGACTGGCTGCATGAAAAAACACCAACTCGCTCAACATCCCGCATCAAATTTACGCAATGGAAATCACTAAGGTTTAACCCAATTAGAACAGATGTTTTGGATCACGTTTGGCAGTCGCGTCAAGCATGATCCACGCGTGCCACTTTGCCTGAAACACGACAATGGCGACCACTTCTGGTGCACCTGTGCTGTGCTGAAAATGTACGTACTTTTAATGTACGTGCTTTACGCAAGACCTGCTCTGATTTTTGAAGTGAGTTATGTTTGGCATGTCACTCTCGGGAAACAGGCGAACGAACTTCTCAGTAACGTTAAAAACATCAGAAATGTGCTGGGCAAATAGGCACTCCTATTTGACATTGTGCATTTAGTACCTGCGGACTGCGCACTAGCACACGAAGCGGAAACAGCACTAAAGTGTCAGCCGAATTCTTCACACCCATTCTGCCACCGACACAAGTGGCGGCCTTTAGCTCCCTTGATACGCAAAATTTTTAACGGCGGATAGAGTGCTCAGATCAGAGAATTTTGAGTTCACGTTTACATGTGCATTTTGCAGTTTTAGTCACATCAGATGCTGTAAATATGTTGATTTTAGTAGCAATCCTGATGCCTTGCCAGTGATTTTAAAAGCCTTTGTGTGTACTAACTTTTATAAATCATAACTGTTGTAATGTTTCATTTCGGTGTTATACGTGATAATCACCAGCTTTCTTTTTGCAGGCACGGAGTTGAAGACTTGATCGTCACTCCTTTCGCCCAGGTACGTTGGCAGCTCGTTGATGTTGTGTTGCAGCAGCCACAGAGATATGGGGCGGCATTAGTCAGGGTTAAAGTATCCACCTCTCAAATGGAAGCTTGTGTGTTCGATCCGAGACCACGGAGTGAATTGCCGTTGCGCTCCCCGGGCAATAGCGTTATTCCCAACCCGGCAGGAAGCAAATTTCAGGCTTAGGCCTGCCGCCAATTGCCGTCACCAAAAACAAAACAGGAATTTTCAATCTGGAGTCAAATAGCTTTTCGTTGTCGATCAGTATTGCCAGAAATGTTACTGCTTTTTTCAGTTTGAATTGTTTATCCTCCATGCAGCATTCATTGTCGTTTGCTAGTTCTATCCTATCAGTTACGTTAGGTTGAAGTAACACGCGAAACCCAAATAAACGTTTGCGTTGGTTGTGGGCTTGTGAGACCGGCTGGGGCGTCTGGCACAATTGGATGCTATTATTGGTAGCGAGTATCATCTCGTTGCGTAAGAGAGTGCATCTGCATCGGACAAGTCACAGTTCATAACATTTTCTTTGAAAACCAGTTACTTGACAACAAGAAAGCAACACGTACGGTTCGTTTCCATCGTTTTTCCGGCAGTTTTTTGTTAGACTCAAAAGAAGGCTGTTTTTTTCTAGTGGGCATTAATCGTACTCCGTGTTTTTTATAACTTGTTAGAATAGTTGCATTGTTAATATATTTGTCAGTTGGTATGGTACTAATATCAGAAACAGTTGAATGTTACATATTGAGTCCGTCCAGATCTTGCATAACCCCTTGGAACCATGTTTAATTTACCTGTCAACGTGAGCAGTGTTTCCAACTTAACTTGTGCTCACCTTGAAATGATTATCCTTGGTANTTTCNCCGTCTGTTAATACTGTGCTTGCTTAATTGATAAATCTGGTTAATAATTGTTTAATCAGTGTGCAAATTGTCGTGCTGTTTACAAGTTCAGCTCAAACAGGACACAGAATGTTGGTAAGATGTGCTGTGCACACTTCTGGACACCGAAAACTCAAGCGAAACTAAAACGGTCGCTTTGAACCACTGGATTGCCTCTAAAAGAAGCTGAACTCGGAAGTTTTTATCCCCACATGTGCCCCCGAAATCATGTGCTTTTCATTATTATTGACATGCATGGGAGTTGAAGCCCCGAACCTGACAAAATCGCTCGTTTGTAGAAAAGCCGTGTTCATCTTGCAGTAGTGGAAAAAAATCTATTGCGTGTTACATGTGTTTGCTTAGATGTAGGAAAAACGCGTCCATTGTTTAGCCACTGCACAACAGCAGGCCCGAAAGTCTTTTTTAACATTAGGTTTGAATCATGCGTATGCAATAGTGTGTCATCCACACTACCGTATTTAGTTCAATTAAACCACGCATTTTTATGTGGTGTTGCAGTGGTTACGTTTGATGTCCAACATTAATCGGTTGCCCTTTGATTTTACCCCTCCATCTTCTTCTCTCGTGTTATGCTACCACTGCGTATTGTCGCAACTCTTTTCCTTTGTTTCGTCAACGTTTTCCTGAAAAAGCAGTTTTCCGAGAAAAAATATCTTACATTTTTTTGTGCAGATTGAGGTTTTAAAAAGAGTCGCACCCCTAACAACTGCCTAGACGCGTGTACTGAGGTTTGAAGTTCACGTATTACCGCATGCGACGTACGCTTTGTGAAATCAAGTACCATGTACTCCTTTATCGCAGTTGTTATGTGGGATTAACTCGCCACATCCGCCTGGAACCGTTGCCGTTGCCTGAGATCACTTTGGTCGAACTCGAGTGGCAGTGTGTTGTCGATAACAGGCAAAGCTGTGAACTGTCTGACACTTAAAAGCACAAGCAACGACCACAGACTGATTTACATAATGCGATCACATGTAACGTTGCTGTTGTGTATTTGGTTGTGCGTTGCTTGGTAATTTAGTCAGGAAACCATTCGTCGCAGCGCTGTGCTCGTGAAGAGTCAAAGCTTGCGTGGCTGTCGGTCTGTGGGGGCTGCGCTTCATGCGTGGAGTTAAACCCAGGGATGTAATGCTAACAAAAATGGTGTGGGAACGCACCCAACAAACTAGCCATTTTAAAACAGCTTCAAACACATTTCAAAGCAAAACACGAAAAGGTGTGGAAACACTGTTCCCACGCGTTCCCGCCCCACTACACATCTGCTTAAACCTAATACAGTATGTGTTATATAGATTAGTGGGCCAAAGCATATTGCAATTGAGATTTAGCAACACCTACCCTGAGACACCCTGCACTGAGACATCTCCAAATGGGTTTTAGCTTGCTCAGCGTTTGCTATTTAACTGCGCGTTTTGCACAAGCACAAATAAGGCTCATTTTCCAAATACTTATCATTCTAAACCGGTGTTTCTCAACTTTTCTCCCCCACGCCCCTCCATTTTTAAAACAAATCGTGCGATGGTTCACCTCATGACCACATTGGATATGATGTTAAGGGCCACCGGTCTTTGTTCCGATCCTCATCTATAGTCATGAATCTTGAGTAATGACTGGAAGAGTGCTATCTCAAGTGCAAGCGGCTGAGATGGGATTAATTGCAAAGAGTTCACGACCTGACACTTCCCGATAAAATGCGCAGCTGCGAAATTAACAAAGCCCTGAATGTTGAGACTCTTCTCAGAATAAAAAACCCCAGTTTAGATGATTTGACCACGTGACCAGAATGTCCCAAGAAAGGTTGGCGAGTCGACTCCTGCTGTCTCCATGCGCCGGAAAGTGGCCCAGAGNCCGTCTAAGGACGAAGTGGTGTTAATACATCTCCGACCTTGCTTGATCTCATCTTGTGTGCAGCCAGCGGAGCTATCAGANGCTGCTGAAAATCGCAAGGTGTTTTTTTGACCTCCTAGGGCAGCTGCCTCCGCGACCTCTCCAGAGTAAAGCGGTTGTGAAAATTCTTGAATGTTTTCCCACAAATTTTGTATTGATTTCATGTCCCACCAAAATATTGCCTTGCACCCCACTTCAAGAAACACTGATCTAAAGAGTGATGGACAAGCTTACTGGCTGCGGGCATTATTCCCCGCAGGCAGCTGGCGGGCCATTGTTACTTGTGGTGCATCCTACAGAGCAAGAGCTTTTTCTTGCCCGTTTTTTTCGCGACCTTTTTTCACAGCTGTTAAAAGGCAAACAAGATTTTCTTCCATGGTTGCTGCGACCACTTTCATTGCTTTATACCACATGAATTTTTTCGGCATAAGAGGATTACTACTATCTTTGCCGGCCATTTTAAACAAACCTTCCCCGACCACGGTTTGCCCATTTGTGGTACAGTATAAACGTCACGTGCTAAAAGTTTTACATCCTTATCTGCCCGGCGTAAAATGTCGCAGTTGACGTGATTAACTTCGAACCTCAAACTCACGCAGGTGAGCTGTTTATATTAAGAGTCTTTTCTCTGCGAAATCAGTAGATCTTATTCCGCTGAAACTATTTTTTGCGTTCTTATTATTCCACGTTGGGCACTGCTCTGCCCCACACACATTGTTCTTAACTGAAATCGTAACAGTGAACTAAGCGACCCGTACGAAACCTGTTGCGTTTTACGTCGTCTTTATAGTCTTGGACTGCTCTTTTGCCTAGACCGTGGTATTATCTGGCTGTAGTGTTCGTCAACGCAACAAGTAGCGTGATGGTAAATTATTTAGGGTGAAAATTCTATAAGGTTCTACTCATTGTGCAACTCAGTTTCTGTACTTGCTAATTCGAAAAGCTCCCAAAAGCAAACCAAGATTGTTCGATTGCTTTGTGGATTTGCTGCAGACCAAAAATGTAGGTGCGGGGTCCCTGTGAAAGCGGTTTAAAAGATTAAAACTAGTAAATTCAGCAACTCAAGCGCGTAGTTACATTAGTTTCGCATGTTAGCGCATATGCGCAGGAATTGCGTACAGTTTTCCTGTATGCGGTTGTTCTGTGAGGAAACTTCGGTGAGTTGCACGCGTAAAAGCAATTCCTTGGTCGTTTGAACGTGCGTCTTTTGCGCTAAAGTCTGTTTTCCGTCGTTTTAATTGCACAGAACGGCAACTCCAACTGTGGGTCACCTCCGTAGTCGGTCGTGCCGGAGTGTTGTGACAAGAGACGGGCAAAAAGAGCAGTTGCGAGCTGTGCGGAACGAACTCCGCAGGTATTAGGCGCAGGCGAAGAGCTGTTCATTTCGTGCGGAGGAGGAGCTCAAGTTTTCAACAAACATACTTATATGTTCAGGTAGAAAGAAGAATTCTTCGGAGTCCAGGGGGAGGCAACTTTGAAATTTTAATTTTTGCAGAGGCGGAGCAAACGTCCTTGGGGTTGGAGCGGATGCGGAGACATAAAAATAAGACTTTTTCCACCTCTGGTTGTGACGCGCTGTCGAGGCGTTTCATCCGCCAAGCCAGACGTGCTCTCCCTAATGATGCGGTCTTACTTTTCTCTTTAGCTAGTAGTTTGAGCTGATTTTGAGGCAATATTCCTGCTTATGTCTGTGCACGATGAGATATCTCGCAGAAACACGAACGCAGTTAGAGCTGCGCTGCCCAAAATATTTCATATCCTGAGGTTCCGGTTTGGCGTGTTCGGTGTTATGTCATCTGCTTAACTTTCCTTCCATCGTTTTAAGCCTTCGTTAACATGACGACGACTTCTGTTGTTGAGCCTCGAGGTCATCTTTAACTTGAAATTTGTGCGATGGGAAATGTCAGTTGTTTATAACTTCACGAACACTCCGTTTGCATTTCTTGCGCTAGTCGCGATTAAAGCAGATCATTCCAACCTTAAATTTTGTATTGTTTTCCCAGTTGGTCAATTTGTGATCCTGTTGCGCTAAAAAACATGGCTTGTGCTGAATTACACACCAGGTTCAGATAGTTGTGGCCGAAATTACCAGCGTTTTGTGGAAGATTCTACATGCAGTTATGATACTCGTGTGTGCCCCATGTCAAATCTGTGCTGTAAGGTTACTTTTCGGCGCGGCATACGGCTTGAATTGCACCGATGCTTGAGGAGCACGTCGTCATGCTTTTAAGTTTGAACTAATAGCTCTTTAATATGTACGTCGCGATCGAAACCCTTGGGTAACCATGCTTATCACAACGCGTATCTGTTTGACTGTACCAGCGTGCGATTTTACTCGCAAGAGTTTTCTTCTGCAAACGAAAGATTAGCAAAAATGTGGGAATGGCGAGTTCGTGTGTTTCGCACACTGATTAGTATGATTACGACAACCTATACTCATGAGATCCCAACGTGGTGTGTTTCTTCACGGGGAGTAATTCCACATGCGGATTAAAGACGCGAAGGACGATAGGTCGGTGTTGCGACTGACTCCACAAAACTACCTACGCAATGATTCTGTAACATTCCCGCGGCGTTCAGAGGTTCATAGAATTCATCGAAATGTTGTAGTGCCTAAGCTGTTCTGATTTCATTACAGAAGCTCTGAAGTGAATCAAAGGGATGGAAAGGTTTATAATTCCGGACCATAACCTGTTTTAAATTTGGTATATACTTCTTTCCGCCCTGAAAACCTTTGTTTTTTGACCAGTTTCTGCAGAAAGTTTGTCTTAACCACTAGGCCAGGGGTCACCAACGTGGTGCCGGCAGGCACTGGGTCGCCCGCAAGGGCCAAGTAGGTCGTCCGCGGGCCTGTTCCAAAAATAACATTAGCATGACCAATGTCTTGACATTAACTAATATCAAATAATTGGTAAATTGAGCAAAATTTTTATTTCAGAAGTGTGTATCAAACTAGTAGCCCTTCGCATTAATCGATACCAAAGAAGTTGCTCGCAGTTTCAAAAAGGTTGGTGACCCCTGCACTAGGCGATTTATACTTATGGCAACATTGCAGACAACTCCAATTATTTTCGGAGCTTTGACACGATCTGACGTGGCGCATGTATGGGTTCCTTTGGACACAAGTCGTCTTGCTGGACGGCTTGTACCGGCGCACTTACTCTTTGACCACCCATGGGAATTTTTGCAATGCTTCAGGCTGTAACTTACGGCCGTAGCCTGTGACGATTACCTGGTGAGGCAGTGACATAACACGTCAAGCTTTCCTCCCACATGTCTCAAGTGCATTAGAAGCTATCTATCTGTTCGGTTACGTTTTGCCCTCGGCATTTTAGTTGGATTCACACTTGGCGTCTAGACTTTCTCAAATCAAGCATTGTAATTGCCTGTATCTCTGTCAAGATTCAAGATCTCGTAGGGAGCCAGTCATGCAGGAATTTTCTGCACTTACTCAATTGCTCCTTTTCATTTGTTCAGATAATTTCAGTTCAAAAATATTTTTGCCTGTTCTTTCAAGTTANTTGCTAATCGTGATCNTTATGTGCAGCATGTACTGCGGAGATATGTAAATGTCACTGGTTTGAAGACTTTCAGGTTTAACTTCCTAACTAGCAGATGTTATGCGTGAACATAATCTACACACATGCGAGATGCGACTAGCGGGGTTCGTTTATTCATCATTAGATCTCATTTGCGAGCCAGTCACCGTGCCATCCTTTTCAACCACTCCATTGATTTGTTTTATGTTGCCTTAGTAATTTACCTCCATTTTAACGTGGAAAAAATTGCTCGAAGCGACGAAGTTGGTCATGTCAGAGATCAAATAGTTCGCATTTTTCAACGTACTTCGTGCAAAAAATGCTTGCTCTTCCGATTGTCACTCGAACGACCTAGGTATTGTAGAGTTGAGACCCACGTTGTCCGAGTACGTTTTCACAAAAAATCTACCCGTTTAAGTTTGCATGCTGTAATGTCTTTTCCACTTCGGGATGTATTGGTCTAATGCCGAGACTACTGCTACTTCTTTGTCACTGCAGAATTGCAGAAGGCATTTTTACACCATATCGATTTTGGTATGGTGCAAATGCCATTGTATTTATTGTACTGCATATTTAGAATGCCTGGTGTTCCAAACTGATTGGTCACAAGACGCCCCAACAGCAAGATGTACTCATCGCGCGATCGACTCCGTGAGGAGCAAATGCATGTTTTCTTCACCGAGTTGTTTGAACTGCTTTTTTGTTTTTATAGAAGCGAGTTCTGCTCTTGGTGTAGCGGGAATTGCAACTCATGTTTTTACGAAGCAGCGTTTTAACCGCCTGCACGCTGTTCGATCGAACGTGTCATTATGACCCCATGACCCCCGTCCTTCCTTACATTGTAACGCCCCTGAAATGCTGATTTCAATTTCAGTAATGTATGATTTCCGTCAGGTGCTTGCAAGCTTAAGGCGAGTGCGAAACGAATTCATCCAACTCACAAATATTCCATCCACTAGCAGGTGAGATGTAGCATTGCATGTTGTTACTTCGCTAATATTGACCTAGCTTGTTTTGTCTGATCGTGCTCCCTGTATCGCAAAGTTTATAAATAAGAGCGGTCTTATCGAAGGTTGTGGGTTTGTTGGCACACCAAGAGCACATGGCCAACTGCTGTAGAAACTGCATACCGATCACATAAAGTCCCCAAGAAAAGTCTCCACCCCTTGGTGCCTATGGCTATTTCATTGTTACGTTTTACCGTTGAGGTGTATCGCTCCGCAAGGACACAAGTTTAATCAGTGAATCTGATTCGCTCTTGACCTGTGAGAGGCCGAAGCCATCACTCAGGCTCGCGGCGGCTGGAGACACGAAATAGGCTGGGGATTTTAGGGGTGAATGTACAATCTATTGCCTCCCATTTTGCGTTACGTTTGAGAGCTCACAACTGCAACCAGTTCACGCACAAAAGCGGGGCGGGCTGCTCTTAAAGCATGGTGACGAGAACCAACACGTAGCAAGAAAACAAGAGGCGAAAGAGCGCTGACAGAAAAGCGATTGATTGACTCCCTAGCAAAAGAACGCGAGGTCGTAAATAAACGCGAAAATAATGACAACAGAAAAACGCCTTCAACAGAAGGTGCAACTGATAAGTCACGTGACCCATGCGAACGAAGTCACGTGATCCATGCGAACGCTGTGTGAACGGCTCACGCTAGAGATGGCACGGGCCGCTGCGGTCTGCTTGCCAATTAGGCGAAAATTTTTGTTTTTGCAAAGTTTCAAAATCTAACAAGGAAATGTGTTGCAGCTGTTCTCTCCATTTTACCGTTCTGCTAATGTTCTGTTTACTTGTTTCCACGCAAACCAGTGAACCATGTTATGAATCAATCAAAGCAACAAACACTTTCATTTATAGTCTGTCGCTGTCGCCGAGGTTTAGGCAG
>JGI24159J19872_10004516_pt1 | contig 17754 bp, 7 predicted proteins | sample Ectturendosymbi4_FD_19872 | JGI IMG/M metagenome (IMG submission 19872) | reverse complement strand
GGCCAACGAAAAGACCCGGAGGTCATCAAAGTCAGCTGACCATGGGTCAGTCATTATATGCTTACTCAGCTGTAACAGCAGCGATACGCAAAGGACGATGCAATGCAAATGGACTTTCAAAAACCCTTTACCCTTTCTACCCCATTAGCCTGTGTTGGTTGAACCTCAATTCTCAATCTATTGTCTGAAATGTTTTCTACGCTTCGGTTATCATAAATGCTTTTTCTTTTCATAAACTGCCTAATATCCATTTTTTTCGAGCACTTTCTACAATTAAGTCATAATTTGAAAAAATCAACATCCAGAATTACGTGGAGACAATCATCAACGATTTCGGGCGCAAAAAAATGCGGCGTCATCAAATTTTTTGCAATTGACTTTTTTCAAAAAGCACACACTGACAGAATGACAGAGACCAGGGTCACTTAACAAGGTTGTTACTAACTATTCTTCGAAATCCAGCGGCTTTGCAACTACCATATAATGTGCTGACGTTGTTGCGAAGTGCTTGTCGTGATCGTGAGGGTATCAGTCTTAGATTAAACAAAGCGCCGTTCTCCACCAAATCACGGAGCAGTTAATAGTTGTAACTTTGTGAAGCTCCCATCGCAAAAATTCAGTCAAGTAGATGGTTCAATTTGTTTTTTGCGTGATATTTCGTTGAGAACGTTTTTTCTAAGCGGTGGATGTTTTGATCTGCGAGAGAGTGCAAACATATCTTTCATTCTTTCCTCAATACACACGTGAATGGACGATTTGTGCAGTGAAGATGGTCAAAAAGTCTATGAAAAACAGATTATTTTGAGTGTCACGGTAGCAAAAATAACGTTTTTTGTGATACAACTATCTGTTTGAACAATTTAACCACATTCGAACCGCCGTACATGGCCACTGGAAGTACTGGAACACATGAATACAGAAAGCGATACAAGCAGAAAGTAAGATTCAAGACACTATGTTTGCAAAGACAAGGCTTATGACTTGTGACTTCCAAGGATTCGATATGCTGTACTTCAATATTTCCACCCCGTAAGCGGAAATTATGCGGTGACAATTTTTAACAAAACGCGCGCCACGTTCTGCATGCGGCCAAATAATTAAAAACGCGAGCGCCCAAGTCACGTGCGATGTCACATCTCTGCTTCAAACTATGAATTTTTAATGAAATATAAAGTAGAGAGCACTTATGTTAGTTTTTTTTTAATACACGGAATATTTACAGCATGTCAAAAGCTTGCTATTGTGAGTGTCTGTGAATTATTTAATTAAAAGGTACCATTCTCAATTTGTTTCACCAAAACGAAGCTCCAAAATATTTTTTATCAGGAATTCTTTGTCATGAGATACCTCATCTTCGATTGTTGTGGCGGAGATACCACTTGATAAACATGGAAATCTACATTTCCGTTTTTTGTGAGCGAGCAATAGCAGACGATGATGCGAGGAGCTTGTCCAATGCTGTAACGGCTGAGAGCCCTAACCCAAGAAGCTTTGTCGTCGTATAAAGAAGAAAGAGACACGGGATTGATTAACTTTTATTGATCGACACTGCTGTGCTGATATCAAATCATGTTGCAAGAGAGGTTGTTACAGTCGAATGGGATTTTGTAACTGCTTTTTGCCTTCATCGCATGTCGGTTTTAACACTTTACTGCAAGATATTGCTCATTGCACCTTTTTTCTGAAAGCGAATAATCCGTAAGTCTTAGTTTACGGCAATAACAAACGGTTTATGCAAAGAGCTCAGTTCCGATGCACAATCAGGAATTCAAGTTTTCTCTTTATTTCCTGGAAGTTTTCCACTGCAACTAGCTTTCACAAACATGTTGGAAAGTTTAGGTGTGCCTTACTACCTCGTTCTATCCTTAACAGCCACTTTTGATTTGTTAATAAGCGTTCTTTGACGTTGCGCACTCCACTTAGCTGTTAGCTACGCTGCATCTTAGCAGAGACGTAACCCCTGAGACTATGCTCATGAGCGTGTGGTCTTGATTGCGGAAGGATTCGACTACTTGTCGGGATCAGGGATATGAGTTCTAGGTATCCCTGATTGGGATAAACTTGTAAATTAAAAAATTTGTATGTCGCTAAAACTGGATCGTAGAATATCCGTGTTTCTGCCATTATTGCTTTTGACAGAACGTAAGGAAGACATTTGTTAGTCAAATAAGACTCTAACCTGTTGCGTTTGTTGGTCGATTGCTGGAAATTAAATGATCATCTGTTTTATGTAAAATTCACTTCAAGTAACTTTTGTGGCAGCTGCAAAATCCAGAACGTGTGGCTAATATTTAACCAACCATCCAACGTACAGACAGCAATGAACTATCCAAGTTGACCAACTATCCAGTCGTGTACGTGTAGCCCCGCCTAAGTGTTCCCAACTTTCACAAGACCTGAGACTTTACTTTTCACTGAGGGGTCAGCAGGGCACAATATATTGACACATTATCGTGGTTTAATGCAGTATTTGGATATCGTGATCATGGCAGTCAGCCTCATACAGTTACTTAGAGTCTTTTCCAGTTCCAGACCTAAGTTTTTAAAATCCAAATCCAATCAGAAAATCATATTGCAAAATATAATGCAAATCCGAAAACCAAATCTTGTTTAAATCCAAATACCTGTCATTGTTTTACAAGGGCATATGCAAGGGTGGGATTTGGGGTTAAACCCCCCCTTAAGCTTAGGCCTAATATTTTACGAAAACTTTATTACCTGCGCAAAGGGGTTTAATTGTTTTCGAATGCTTTTACTTGTTAATTTGTTGACTTAATGCAAATACCACGGAATGGATTTGCATGTAAATTTCAAGGGACATTGTAAATAAGCCAAAAAGTAATAATTAAGTTATGGTGGGAATCTGAATTATCGTCTGTATCCAGAAACCATCTCACCACTTTTTGCAGACCTTTCCCTCACTACGCATGTTTAAGTTTGTGTTCCGATATAGTTCACTTTATCCAAAACAATTCTCTTTATTTTGTCTGCTATGGCTGATCAGCGCAAACTTCGCCAAAACGTTGGTTTGGAAAACATGAATATGACGTCAAATTATGACGTTACAAACAACGCACACCAAATACAAATGACACAATACGCCACTGAATAAAATCCTTCATGAAAATTTTCTACGTGCGCCACTGCTGTTTCAGCCTAAGCCCATGTGACGACGTGATTACGCTACGTTGAATTCGTAGCAGCAACAGAAGAATGAGGCTAGTCGAATGGTGGGTTCTCTATAGCTGTTATGCCGAGGGTCGCAGGTTCGACTTTCTCTTTGGAAGGCTCCAGAGGTGGCCGGAGTCACTTTTTCAGACTCCAACTCCGCTCCTGTTCCAAAAGTTTTGAATCCGGGTCCAGTAAGTTTTCAAATTTGAGAATCCGACTCCTGTTCAGACTCCAGCTACAATCATCGATCCAACCGAAATTTGCCCATGTTTTTACTTAAGAAATGTCCACACAAACTCCTGCTACTGCCGGAATTGAAAAGTGACTCCGGGTCCGTTTTTTCACAAATTTTTGACTCCGGGTTTGGATCCGTGTCCGAAAGAAAAACGCAGAATCCTGCCAGAGTCGACTCCGGCACTCCGGATCCATGGCCACCTCTGGTTGGCTCATGCCGTTGCATAATTGTGGTTGCAAAACCCATATGCAATCCAACTAAACGATTCAACGACAATAAATAGTTTGGAAACTAATTTAAGTTTACTTATGCTCAACATTGGCTCACAACATCATAACAGTTGACACTACAGAGACTTCAAAATATTCACTGTTAGAAGCAATGCAATGACAAGCTCTGTTAAGCTCAGCAATAGCGTGTAAGATACCAAACCAGAAGTCTAACAAGTATGCAACACAAACGACTCTAGAACTGGGCTACACATGTAATTACGATGAAATGTGCTAAATGTTGTTTAAGCATAGGCCTACATAAACTATAGCAATGATGAGTCAAGAAAAGGGATTGGATCAATGAATGTCAAACCAATTCTGTAGCTATGACATGATACACAATAGAGTACAGTTGTTTCGCTGGTCATAGACAAGGCTGAACATTTACAATAAACAATCAAACGGATTTCAGAAACTCTTATCAACACAGTAACCTGCTGTCCCAAAACTGAACCGAAAGTTGCGAAGAAGTTCAAAAGAATAACATGAATTCCAATTCAATCTTGTCAAGCAAAAATGATAAAATCCAAATCCAGCAAAATACTAGATTGCTGTAACATTTAAATCCAAATCCAAGATATTCGTCTTTGGTTATTATCATTTATTGGGCACCCGAAAGACACTGAAGTATATTGCTTGCGGCAAGGTTGGGCTACTTTTGTGGAAATGACTGAGAATTAAAGAGGCAAGTAAAATGGAAACTGTTTTCCCAAAAAACTTAGATATAAGTGACCTGCAATCAAACTTGCAAAAACAACAATGGACGCTATTTTGTAACTTATCGGGCGCCATTTTATAGCATATTGGGTGTCATTTCATAGCAAGAAAAGACATAAGAAAAATGTGAAATTTCATTTGACTCGACACTGACTCGAACTTGCAAGCCAATGACTTGAAGTGACTCGATAGTTCTTGTGACTCGACTCGATCAAGTCATCACTCGACCCTGACTCGTCTTGAAAATTTTTTAGATGATTTTGACTCGACTCTGGCTCGATGGACTTGTGACTTTGACTCGAAAAAGATGTCTCGGTCACATCACTGGCCATTCTATGTATCATGTCATCAAAGTTACGAATTAATGTGACTTTCATTGACCATTTTTTGGCTCATCATTTTGATACGTACCGTTGTACCTACTATACCTCAATGTTTAGCACAGTTCAACATTCTTTATGTGTGTAGCCCACTTCTAATGAGCCGTTTGTGTTGTATACATGTTAATCTTCTGGTTTGATATCTTACACGCTATTGCTGAGTTTGACAGAGCTTCTCACTGCATTGCTGCTAACAACAACAGTGATTAGTTTTAATTCTCTGCAGCGTCGCGTCAATTGTTTTTGATATTGTGAGCCGAAAGCAGAGCATCAAAAAACTCATATCTTTTTGTGCAAACAAACTGGGTTTGTCAATCAGATGTTTGGAGATTTTGTAAAAGTGACTCTGACTCGAGTATCGAGTCATTGATTGTGATTTGAGTCCAGTAATTCGGTACAAAATGTGACTCGAGTCGAGTCACCATCGTTTCTCAACGTGACTCGAGTCGATACGAGTCACCAAAAATAGTGACTCGAGTTATTGACTCGAGCCACGCTATCACTATCTCCAAGTCAGCAGCATTTTGCTAATACACGCCCTCACCGCCCTTGATTGATGCAAAGTCATCCAGATCACAGTAGAACAATCTTGTAAATTAATAATTATCACAATGACCGTTTTCATTCATGTTCTAATGTTAATAACATTGTGTTTTTGTGTTATAACCTAACCTTATTAGGGCACAATGACATTTGTTTAATGCTCATCATCAGCTGATTAATACAAATAAACCACCCATATAATGATATAATGAATAATACAACTGGTAGCAAGTAGTATAACACAATGATATGTTAATTAGGAAAACAGTCATGTGATCCATCACTTCGCTAAACTTTGCCTCTTTTGTTTCATAATCTAGAAGCGGTAACGATCAAGCTCCCAGATTGCCACCCTAATACGTTAAAATTCTATTCAAGACACAACCAGTAAAATGTGCGAATAGAAATATAATATGACAGGGTGATCATGATCACTGTCTATCAGAAGGAATCCCTTTACAACTAAGATTCAGACACTACGATCTCAACGGAGTGTGTATTCTGCCTACAAGGTGGGCATCATAAGCTCTGCGAAGTGCATGAAGTACAACATAGAATTTAAATAAAACCCACAAACAGCAAAGCTACCAATGAAGAGAATCTAATGACAAACCAGCTACCCACTTTACAAAGGAAAAGGCCTCTGTAGGAACAACTAAGCGAAACAAGTCATCAAATGTAGAGTTACGTCACAAAGAAAACAACAGTGCAGTGAATAGGCTACACTGTAGCAAGAGGTTACAGGATGCGCAAGTGATATAATGTGCTTACAAGAATAACACAGTCATGCGGTGGGTCTGTGGATGATCGCGTCTGGTCACTGGCTATAAACAAGCCGAAGTAGCGGAAGTTCATTGATTAATTTTGATTAATTATTTCATATGACTCAGTGAATAAGCAGAAACAATGCAACAAGCTGTCATGCTAAGAAGTAACCAATTGTTAGTTGAAGTTAGAAATAATAAAATTGCGATCAATGGCAAAAGAACCGATCAACGTAAACAAGGATTGTCACTTTGTCCCATAGGATTGGTGAAAAACCGTGGAAAGCATGTAGTGAACTAATCACGTTTGAAGTTTTTTGACAAGTGTTGGAAAACAACGGTTGGAAATCAAATAAGTACAGTTAGAAAAAAAATAAACAAACAAAACCTCTGAACATGGTGGGGAAAATCAATGATGAAAAGAGCTGTATGCCTATGTAGACAATGGATCTAGTCTCGTTGAGGAAATTCAGTGTGGTCAAAAATGTGAAACACAGTATGAAAATGAAAAAATAATTGATGAAGTAAAAAAAATATGTGGTATAATTTTATCCATAAAATTTGGATGTGCACAAGAAAAAATAAAAAACAAAAAATAATATCAATTAACCCAGGGTGGCAGAACAAATAATGGCGAGGAAGGCGCGCAACTGCGATTTGCTGTCAGATCAGCAGCATGGGCGTCGGAAGAATTTTTTCCAGGGGCTGCCAAAAGTGGTGAAATTTGTTTTTTCCCACTCGTAACCTCGAAACTAAGAAAACAACCTTTTTTTCTGAAATTTTCAAAATCCAAGAGGCCTTGCCTGGCCTCCTTCCGACTCCCATGTTCAGCAGTTGACAGTGGAAAGCAGGTAGTTGCGATTTTATCAGTTAATTTAACACAAGCTCGAACACAATGGCTAACCTTCACTACAAATTCACGGTGCGCTAAGCATTCGACAACAACGGCAATGAAAACGTAGCCTACATACCGAATAATTTGGCCTTCAACCACACCTCAGATATTTGGACCTTTTCGTAATCAGAAAACTCGCTGTTTCGATTGGCAGAATTCGGGCAATTCACACAAGGGCTGAAAACGTCACTAAAAACAAGTTGATTAAGGCTGAGCCACAGTTTTATTGCGTGCTAGGTGAGGCAAAAACAGAAAAAACAGATTTTTTGTCACAACTATTACGACAGACAGACAGACGCACAGTTCTTGTCTATTGTGCAATGCCAACGAAAAGACCCGGAGGTCATCAGGTCAGCTGACTATGGGTCAATCTTCATGCTTTCTTACCTGTAACATCAGCGATACACGAAACACAAACGTAACTTCAGAATATTAGAAACGGCAAAAAGAGAAAAATATTAATGATGGTAAACCGATGTTTCAAGAAAAAGTGGCAACAACAACAAGGACCAAATAGGTACAGAACATCCAAATCACTGACCATTTACACAGCATGGAGCGTACGTCAAGACCATAAGGATCAAATTTGTTTAAATATTACGACACAAGAAACCGCTCGAATCAAAAATTTTTTAAACCATCCGCAAATAAAAATATTGGAAACAAATCAATTCAGCCTAGAGGAGTAGAAGCATGACTGTCTCTTAAACTGGATATCAAGCTCCTGGGTCCAACTAAATTTCGAACACGGATCAGAAAGCACCTTCTTAATCTTGATTAGATATTTAAAAAGGTTGTCAAACATTTTCGGCAATGTTTTGTGATGGAACGAGTGAGAGATTGTAATTAAGGTTAGTTTTATCATGTTATTCAATGTTAAAATTTGGAGGGATTTGTATAAACCTGATGCTGGAGTCCATTCATTATTGTGGATGATCAGTCGAACGATTTTATTCTGAAGGATTGTAATCTTTTTTATTGATGTTTTAGTGGCATTATTCCAGCAAGCCAGTCCATTTGAAAGATGCGGATGAACTAGAGCATAGTAGATCAGTGTTTTTTTAAGGTTTTCAAAAGGGTTCGGTATTCAGGAATGCTGCGAAGCGATAGGCATAAATCTGCTAAGAAAGCGACATTTACAACGTAAAAATTGCTTACATTTTACACTTTAACAACACAAAATTTTAGTGCATAGCATGGGTGTGCAGGTTTTCTAACAAGTTTGAAAGGGTGTACCAATACAAAAAAGGTTGACAGCCACTGCTTTATTGCATTAAAGTGCTTTTCTTACACCATATAGACCATACGGCACAAATCTGCGGCAGTAAAGTAACAGGCCAAACCGAAGCGATGAGCATGACAATGCAAATTATACTTACAATTTTCACTTCCAACTTCTGCACCATAAAATTGTGTGGGCCTATGATTTTGCAGCCGTCTGTTGCAATAGCCACGTGCATGAAAACATGCTTTCCTCAAATCGTTTTACTTCAATACAAAGCAAAACCATATCTTGGCTTTCAGAAGTTAGGGTGTCATTGCAAAATTTTAGGATATCATTTTGACACCCAAAAACGGCTTAAAAAACACTGTAGTAGATGGTTTTAAGAGTGGAGAGGGGTGAAAATGCCCGCAACTTCAGTGGAGCGTACGAAGCACAAGCAATTTTTTTGCACACATGCAACAGCGTACGCAAATGGGGTTTTGGGGTAAACCCCCTCTTGAGTTTGATATTTTACAAAAACTGTATTACCTGCGCAAAGGAGATTAACTGTTTTCGCATACTTTTTGCTTGTTAATTTGTCGACTTAACGCAAATGCCACAGAATGAATTTGCATGCAAATTTCAAGGAACTTTGTAAATGGGCCAAAAGTAATACGGTAGAGTTTCTCTAATTCGTCATCGTTTAATTCGTCAATTCGATCAATTCTTTACTTTTTTGTTGGTCCCGGCAGAATTCTTATCTTTTGTGTACATTTCTGTTCGTTTAATTCGCCATCGTCTAATTGGTCAATTTGCTCAATTCTTCACTTCTTTCTATTCCTGAGAAGCGTTTTGTTCGGCTAATTGCAGTTTCGCTTTTGATGTTTAAAGCAGCTAGTTTAACACGTGTGGGAATTCAAACAAAGTAAAGATCCGTATCCTCGAATTACTGCACCTCGAAATTTGTTTATCGAATTTAATCACGAGGTACGAAGCGCGACCCAACTCCCCACTGACAGGATACGGAAAGTCTTTAAAGTTTATTAAAGATTTAAAAGGCTCTAGATTAAATGGAGGAGTCGAGATAGAGTAGCGGAATAAAAGAGTTTAATTTAAGCGATAAAAAAGTTTTCCCAATGAAAATTTCGATTGAGAGTAGCGCTTTCTGCAGTTCATTTTAGGTTGCTTGCATAATTCGTCACTTTGCCTAAACCGTCACTTTTTTCTAATCCTGTTGAGGTGACAAATTAGGCAAATGCTGCTATAATTAGGATTTGATGGGAATCTGGAGTATCGTCTGGATCCAGAAACCATCTCACCACATTTTGTAGACCTTTCGTCTACTACGCATGTTGAAGATTGCTTTCCGCGATAGTTCATCTTATCCAAAACAATTGTCTTTATTTTGTCTGCTATGGCTGATCAGCGCAACCGCTGACCGCACTGGCTTCATTACCATTTTCTGTCGCATGATAGAACTGTTGCACGAGCTCAAAAACAGCTGTTGTTAACACAGAAGCATTTAGACATGTGATAATGTCTTAGCAGGGAAAAAGGAAAAATAAAGGACTTCTATACATATTGTATAACAAAAAATCGAAAGTTTTCTTGCATACTGTATGCGCATTCTCAATCCTTGTGTAGTTTAGTAAGATTCGATCTTTCAAACCGGGGATGCGCCAGCCAGTCCAGCCGCACACTTTTCATGCTCAACTGCTCGTATTCGACAAGACATCAGCGCAGCCCCATTTTGAAGTTGTAAATTGCTCTGACGCAATGACGAGTGTGTTTTACTCCCTTGTTTTGCAGTTAGAACTGTTGTGTCGTAGCGTTGAATTTATTTGCCTCCGATATTCTGCTGTAACTTGGAGCGCTGGTAGTTTATATTCAGTGCAATGACACATAAAAGGAGAGTGCGTGTAGAAGAATATGCATATTATGTCAACATACTTCGCCCAAATGTTAGTTTGTAAACATGAATATGACGTCTAACTGTGACGTCACAAACAACGCACATCAAATACAAATGACCACCATATGCCACTGAACGACACCTCCCCCCATGAAAATTTTCTACGTACGCCACTGCACACATGATTTATTTGCTGTTGCCATTTCAGTTAGTTATCAATACGGACTCCTAGGTACTTAACCTGATTCACTTCTTCAACAGTTCCAGCGACAATCTTAATTTTTTATGTTCTTGACTCCTGGTGATTTCCATAAATTCAGTTTTATTGCAATTTCAGGTAAGTTTATTGGATACCAACCAGTCATCGACTTGATTACATTTCGCCATTTAGCTGCTTGTAACGTATTCAAACAATTAAATTTTAAAAAAGGCAAGTGTCATTTGCAAATAATGCAGTTTGGAAAGAAGATGCTTAAGGTAATCATTTATAGAGTAAGAATAACAGAGGGCCAAGAATCGATCCTTGTGGGACACCACATGTTATAATGCGTGATGACTCTGTTTCTGAGAATTTTGTAAATTGATACCTCCTAAAAAGATAGCTTTGGAAAGAGTCACTGGTCATGCCACGGGCTCCATACTTTTGTAATTTGTACAGTAAGATTGACAGTAAGATTGATAGTGTCGAAGGCTTTGCTTAAATCAAGGAAGACTGCAACTACGTGCTTTTTTTATCTAACGCCTGAACGAATTTTTCATGCATATAATTTATTGCATGCTGAGTGGAATGAGCCGGTCGAAAAACAAGTAACTGTTAACGAGACTATAAAACAGACACCCGTCGTTCCATCATCCTGTATTAGCAGACACAAGACGACAGCTAGGAAAAGGACAGAATCATACATCAAATGCTGCTAAACAGAGTTAGACCATTCGCCGAAATATACGGACTCAGTTGAGTTCAGGAAGGGTTCACATTACATTTGGTGACAGGATGGACACAGCACGTAGCGATAAGCACAAGTGAAGTCGGTTGGTCGCTGCGAACCTTTAACACAGGCTATACACCACATGCATACTGCGCATCCTGTGAGACATGTTACAGGTGCCGAAGAATGTAGCCTCAATTAAGAATGTTTTTCAGTAGTTGCATTCATGCAAACAATCTCCCATTCACTCCACAGTATTAAAATAATAATTAGGAAGTCAACGTTTTCATTAGTCTTTGTAGCTTTGTTATAAAAATGGATAGCAGCGAAGGTTTCAGCCAGAGTTAGATGCTTTTTTCAAAAATCTGGAAGGTATGAGTTACATTATGAGTGGATGTAAGTAAGTTTTCTTGTGCTAAATCAGATGCTTAATTAGCGAATCTTGGAATGGTTGCTGGTTGAGGTGCTGATTACCTCCATCAAACAATCCGATGTAGTTTTTAAGGTTTTTACGAAAACTATCACCCACCAATATTTATGGGTCCGGAAGGTTTTACTGCCCAGGTGAACTGATTATATCTTCCCGTCTTGGCGTGGAGCCAGCAGAACTACCCAGGCCCGTAGCCAGGTTTAAAGATTGGGGGAAATACATTTTAGGGGGAAAGATTTATGTTTTATTTTATATTTAAAACAAATATTTCTAGGCACAACAAAATTTGGGGGACACAAAAAATTTGGCGAGGCACTCCTTGAATGCTTCCCCGTGGCTACAGGCCTGGAACTATCTGAGATTTTGTTGATCGTGAGTTATTTCGAAGAGTGATTAGATCGTATTACTTCAGGAAGTCATAAAGAACTTGGCTGCTCAGAGTCATGTTTCGCTTGGAATATTGCAGATGATGTTAACTTAAACATTAGACAAAATAGTTAAATATTTGATGAAAGCACAATCTTATGTTTGCACAATCTTATGTTTGCACAATCTTATGTTTGCACAAACTTACCAAACTGTGTCCGCGTTGTTCAAAAGTATGTTCATTTTGTTACTTCACCGCTTTTGCGAAATGAAAAATTTCAATTTCATAAAATGTTATTAGGTTTTGCTTCAATGCAAAATGGGTATTTTTCAGCAAAAATTGGTGATTTTTCATCAAATTCACCCGGAATTTAACCACTGGTTAATAGCATGCAACTTATTTCCACGCCCGATGCATGGACAGTCGTTATGCTTCATTTTTTTAATTTCAAAATATATTTTTCCCAAAAAATCGCCCCGGTTCAATTTAATGTAGTTCTTCGATTTAGTTAATGTGGTTTGAAGCTACTTTTTTCTATTTTTTATTCAAACCCCATTTCTTTACCGGAATATTTTGACTTGCTGCGATTTTTTCAGTAATTTGCCTAAACAAAGACTTTATTTGAAAGTTTTCGAATGCACAGCTTGTAATAAATTTCTGAACATATAAAAACTTTGCAATTATAAGTTTTTATATTTAGTACTGCTTCAACAGCGACTAGTGTTCACAATGGTCGCGCGTTTTTTCTGATTCGTGATGGCTTTATTAGTTCTACTTCTCTCCTTTACTACGTGATGGCTTTTTGTGCTGCTTCTGTCTATTAGCTGAGTCGTACGAAACAACAAGCCAATCAATCCCAAGCTTTTTTAGAATTATTATTCATTAGTCCGCTTTAAAAATTAAGCTAAATTATGCTGCGAATTTTTTTCATTATTTACAATCTTTCACTATATATTGCGCAAAAGTGAAAGAATGGGCGGCAGGAGTGCTGATGCAACTGAAGTTTTTAATAAGTAAGTGCAAAAAAGTTATCAGCCATCTCTGTTGTACGGAAATTTCACCTTGTTAGCAGAAACAAGCAGTTAATGTATTTCTTCATGCGGTGTTTTTTTTCAAACGGTTCAGTCAGAAAGGAGCGAAAAGATTCGACAAAACTTGATTATCGGATATATTAAGACTGAAGCGCGTCTTCCAGCAGTCGTTGTGCGAAAGGTGGACCACAACGCGTAACAATCTCAATTGTCTGTGCTTGATTTCCGTGCATTGCCTTGAAATGGTGGAATTAAAGTGATTGTGAGATTATCGGAGATTCCGATTCTCTTTCTCGAGGCTGTGGCGAGGACAGGAAAATAACTTACGATATTTGGAACGCCAATCCGGGCCTGGCTTGATGTTTCTTGCTGATCGCTCTCTGCTTGGCCAGCAAAGCGTGAACTATTTCATAGCAACCGGCTTTGCGATTGTGGCAAAGTTGCTATTTTTGTGGCAAACAATAATGTTGTGGCAACATTAGGTGTGCTGAGGTCTGTAGCCCAACATTATGCTGACAATTACTGACAAGGCGCACCTTTTTATTGCGTGTGTTAACACCGAATGTCAGTTAGAATCATCTCGCAGTCACAAGATGAGCCAGAAACAATTTAAACCATGACTATAGACAAAAGCACGGGTTCAGTAGGTGTGAACGTTGATGATAAGTGATTCAATATTTAAACTTAGTCATCGTTTTGTCACATCCGGTGAAAAGATACGTTGTTTTGAATGGNGGTATTTCCTGGTACAAGAAGAGAAGAGCTGTAGAGAGTTTTGTGATTGTTACAACTCAATTGATACAATGTGATGTCGAAGCAAGCGAGGCGCATATAAGTCCGTTTCTTGAAAACAGCGATGATCAGGTTGCAAAAGTATCCATACAACATGGTCGAGTTAGGGAAGTGATTCAATCACATTCAGAGCAGTTTCAGGCGCTTTCAACTTTCATTTTTATAAGCAGTTGCAATAAAACGAAGAGTCAGAACCACAACTTTTATTATAAAGAATTTATGCGGGTCTATTTGAAAAACATAAAGACATATTTTGCACTCATCAAGGTCAGAAGTTAACACCTGCTTCGCTTTATTTTTTGCTTCAAGCACTAACGCCTAACATGAAAATGTTAAGCAAATGTTGTTTGAAAGATTTTTTTCTAGGTTGGATAGATAGAAGCTTCTTTTAAGACATTGGTGGTAGTAATTTTCGGGAAGAAATTTTATTCGGAACGGTTAAATTATTCTCCTGCTCATCCATTCGTCAGTTTTATTATAAAATAGTTAGAGCTCATACACTTTTTTAATGACATAAGCAGCATCTAAAAACATTTTGAAATGCTCCTGTATTAATAATAATTGTGTCATGTTTGGTTGTTTATTTAAACCCAAGTTTCCACTAAGAGGATTTGATTTGTGGGTTAATGTTTTGTATGAATTTTGTTCAGAAAATGGCCTTTAAGCTGAACCAGGAATAAAGGTTTTGTACAATATAACACAGAGCTTGTTAGTCAATTTCATCATAAGTATAAAATCGCAAATATCTCACGGGGCGACAAAAAGTGGTGGGGGGCGCATGTTCAGTCGTGATTTCACAGATGCAATTTCCTCAGCAAAACTCGAAGCAGGTTTGAATTTAGTTCATCAGTGGAAACACTAATGTTTTAACTCAAATTAAAGCGAAAACGCTGTCACACCAAAGTCATCTGTTGACAGGGTTGCCCAATCTCACACTCCGCCTAAAAAACTTGANACAGTGGAGGAACTTTTCACATTTTGACTGATTTTTCTCTGATGAGATGGCTTTGGTGCGGAGCTTTCTGNGGATTTTCTCAAAGCAATCTTCTTTACGTTGGTCTTACCTTCACTTTTCTAAAATCTTTATCAATGTTAAAATTGTAGTTTGCGAAGTATTCGAAAATTTTTACAGAAAAACTCTTAGTCTATGTCAATTATAATAGAAATGTTTTGAAACTTTCCAAAAATTTATTTATGGTTGTGCAGTCTGTTCAGCTTACAAGCTGCGCCAGCAGGGTTCTACCAGCAAATATGGAAAAGATATGCACTCAATGTGGTTGATTACTTTGGTGCGCATAAATTACAGCGCCTTTCTCCGCAGGCCACTGGTAAAATCATGTTTTTATCAAAATCTATACAAAGTAGTACTTGCACAAAAGCTCGTGTTGATGAATGCTCTGAAAGGCTAACACGAGCGTGAGAAGATATTTTCAAATCCTTCTCACCACAGACATGCCTCGACTGGATCTAACGTCTCTTGACAAGTAACAAGACTTGTGATTACCGTGTGCAAATTATAGCCACTAATAACAATGATGTGCTTTGTTCTCTAAGTTTGTTTGCACAAATTTTCATAGCTTATCAGTCGCTTCAAAGCAACTATACTAAAATTGCCATGAAAAAAATTCTTGTTCTGACTCGCTTGCTTGTACAGGCTATTGATTCAAATTAGCAAAATTTTCCAAATGCATGAAAGCAAAGAAAAACATGTTTTTAATTATTTTTAACTTACTGATAGTATTTTCGAGCTCAGCGCTGTCTTTGAAAGTGACGTCAATATTTCCACGATATGGAAGTACAGGTGGAGCTGTTCGCGTAACAATACTGGGAACAGGTACAGTGAAAAATAATTGGTTAATTTTTATGTGTGTTTTGAATTCAATTTTTCTTGTCAATTTTCAGGTTTTTCGGAAGGTGAACCAAATTATGCAGGTGGAACAAATCCTCAAGAAGTCAAAGTATTTTTTGTCAATTCATACAGAAAGTACATATGTGATGTTGGTAAAGATGGAAGTACCAACTCAAGGATTGTTTGCTACACAAGGTAAAAGAGTGAGTCTCAAACATTTGTCAAAGAAACTCTATGATTTTCAAAATAATGTCTTGGCTTTCACAACACACAAATATCTCTTTTTTCTTAGCTCTTTTTAAATGGAAACTCCACCAATCAGAAAAAATTCTTGCAATGAAAAAAATGCAAAGTTAATTTGAGTTGGTCAATTGATTAGATGGTATTTCTTCCAAAGACAACTGCTTCTAAACAAAACTTTAGAAAAAACTTGATTAAAAAAATTTGTGTCTTAGGCCAATGCCTCAGGATGTCTACTACGTAATGTTGGAAGCCGGAAATACGATTAGTTATGAAAACAACTGCAATGGCAATCCAAGAAGCGGACATTGTGAACACCGGGTATTTGTTGTTATTGTAAAANGAAAACTTTCAAAAAACTAATGACTTATGCTCCACNTCAAGNAGTTCTACTTCTTAATAATCAATCCACTGTTGCGTCATACTTCACTGAGTGGCTGTGATCTTGGGCAAGTTCCTGGAGGATTATCCTCATGATGCTTTTCCCTCGATTTACCCCTGTGGGACTAACAAATGCTACTGTGTAAACAGAATAAGATTTCACTAAAAAGCCTCCCTTTCTACTTTTCAAACCAAGGCGCGCCCAAGAGTACATCTGCCAACCGTAATTTTTCTGCCAACCGTAATTTTTTTAAAATTACGTTTAGGAACGTAAGTTTTCTTACACATTTCACCAAAGCTGTGTTTTGAGTCATAGCGGCATGATTCTGTCAATGTGTATTGCTTCTTTGATCGTTGCATGGCGTCAGACAATTTTCGTTTTGTGAAAGCAATTATTTGAGAACGATGTGTTTTCCAGTTTTTACTTGCCGTAGGTTGTGTTCTGATTTATTCAATTTTGTCCCGAGCTTGTTTGCTTTCTTCGCCTTTCAACGTTTCACCCGTAAGCATTGCTTGCAGATTTCAGGATTGAGAATGCGTAGGTTTACCTGAAATATATTTCTTATTTAAAAATTTTGCTGGTAGACTCAAATCCGTCGCTTTTGTGAAGACTAATTACTTGAATAAATAAAAAGTATTTGTTGGTTTGAAATTATAATTCTTATAACTGGTTTCACAACTACATCGCGTTGACTCAGGTTTGTCTATGGGACCAGTGGCGTAACCGACGGGGAAGAAGAGGGTCCCCCTGGCAAGGTAAATGTAACAATCGGGCCCCCACTTAGCTCATATTTCGGTTTTGGTTTTCAGTAGGTGGTTGTTTTTCGGAGTTTTTTCCCGGTGATTCATGGTTTTAGCATAGCCAGCCATCCACATCCTGATTCACCATCATTTCTCAATTTTTTTATGAGTGTTGGCTAATGGACCTTCTACAGTGGCCAGTACGCCCCTTTCGGGTAATTTTCATCCTTGGCTCAACCCTCTAATTACGCCACTGTATGGAACCCTTTCTGTTCCATATCGTGGTCGCTTGTGACCGTTCTTTTCCATCCCATGGGATTCCACGAAACTACTGTAATGATACGGATTACACTATATCATGTGCATGTCTAGCCCAGCTATGTCCAACCGAAATGCCTTACTGGGCCAAAAATTATGTTACTATTTTCGTGAGGGCCGCACGTTGAATGACTTGCTTTCATTTTAGCGAAGCAAAGATTGGTTTAAAGCTACTGGAAGCGTTCGAATACTAACTGCAAGGATAGCGATTGTATGGTACTTTTAATCACTCCCATACCAAAGGCAGTGCAGGGAACACATACAGAGCCAGAGGAAAGGCTCCCTGTACCTCCCGACCGGAGAGTACCTAGCAAAAAAGGGGTCCCCCAAATCTGACTGAGAACCTTTGTTAGGGCGTATAGACACTCCTGAACTGAACTCACCAAGAACTGATTTCATACATGGGAAGAAAGACATCGCCCCCATAAAATGTGACAAGAACCATAGTAAAACAATTTTTAAAGTAATACATACATGGCCCATGCCGAACGACGAAGACACGAGAACATTTTGCGGAAAGTTCTTATACAACGCAATTGCGAGTACAGACAATGCACAACACAAGAATTGTCCTTCCAGTGGC
>JGI24159J19872_10004515_pt1 | contig 17754 bp, 7 predicted proteins | sample Ectturendosymbi4_FD_19872 | JGI IMG/M metagenome (IMG submission 19872) | reverse complement strand
GCTTGATATGGTCTGATGCTTATGCACCACACTTTAGAATGTGCAAAGTCTCGGTTAAATCCTGAAAGTCATTGGTTGGTTAATGGTTCATTTTTGCTAACAGAGAGTTTTGTAAAAATTATCTCTTTAGTGTGACAAGTTTGTGATGCACCTTTGTAAACCCTTTCTTAGTGGTGCACCCCACGCATATTTTGGTGCACCCTAGCACACCAGTTAAAGAGCGCTGGTATGAATGACACGCAATGGCTTTCCTTATGAAAACAATCAGCGAATCCTGAATACAGCATTTTATTTATTATTTTTCAGAGCATTCCTGAGTTCTACGCTGGTAAGACCGTAGCAATCACTGGTGGGACTGGGTTCGTTGGTCAATGTGTGATTGAGAAGCTTTTGCGATCTTGCCCGGATGTTAAGAAGATCCTGGTTTTGCTTCGAAGTAAAAGATCACTTAGTGCTGAAGAAAGGCTGAAAAATTTGACCGACCTACCGGTAAATGCAACGCGGTTGTTGTTTATCCACAGATCTCCGGCAGGTTACTGTAAAAGGTTTTCACTAACTTCTCTCTCTTTATCTTTGGGTAAACAACTAAATTGTTTGCTTTTCAGGTCAAAACTACTGTTTTTTATTCAGATATTCGACAATGTCAGGAATGCCCATCCAGGATTCCAATCGAAACTTGTTGCAGTTCCTTGCGACCTCGAAAAAGATGGTTTCGGTTTGGGCGAAGAATCCCTGCAACTTCTGCAAAATGAAACGAACATTTTCCTCCACTCTGCGGCGACAGTGAAGTTCACTGAACATCTGCGGTAGGTTGGGTTTGTATCCGGGTTTGGGATTTGCACCAGGGTTAGGTTTTGTACCCGGGGTTTGGGGTTTGTAACCAGAGCTTTAAACAATGAGTCAATAAAAACCAAACATCTACATTTTGTTTTTTCTTAATTGAAATATTCAGAAATTATATAAACAGGTGAACTAGAAATTATGTAAAAGAGGTTCGAGGCGACAACCATAAACATCTTGAACTTAAATTTTATCGTTTGAACTAGAACTCTGTGTAGACGATCTTTTTATTGTCATGGTAACGCCTGATGTTCTTTCCATGGGAATATCTTATCGCCGAATATTTGTTTGCTGGAATTCGAACTCTTCTCAATTTATTTCTCTCCTCTTTTATGTCATCCAGCATTGCTTTCCGTATCAACACCCTCGTTGTAAGGACGGTGATCAACTTGTGCAGAGGAATGAAGAATCTTCACGCTCTGGTGCACGTGTCAACAGGTACCGACCAATCACAGTCCACTTTGTGTGGTTTTGTAGAAATCTGTCGCGAATTGCAACAAAAATCTTCGAATTAATTTCATGTCTGGGTCACGAGCAAACATTTTTCAAACTGTTTAGTTGATGGGAGAAACCAATCGAAACTAATCAACTACTTTTAGCTTTACTAGATGAGGGCAAGACAAATCAAGGAAAAAAACAAACAACGTAAACGTCGCTAATATAAGACACTTATAAAAAATCAACCTTGTGTGTTTTGCCATTGGTATTTATTTGCAAAACGACCTCAAAAGTGCCTTTCAGGTCTTTCTATTTTGTTACTTTCTTTGCACATCGATCAAAAACGGTTTGATGTTGTTTATATCCAAACATTAGACACTGTGATTGCGGGAGAGTTGCGTGGATACGCGTTGGCATGACATCGTGCTGAAATTTAACTAATCTTGTGTTAAATTAAGCAAAAGTCAAAGTCCAAACAGGGTTCACTGAAAGCGGTCAAGTAATAATGCTGTGAGTGTTGCATAAGGTTGCCAGACGACCTTGAGCGCCAAGGACTGTCCTTGAATTTGCTATCAAACTCGTTATGTCCTTGATTCTTGAAAACCATCTAGTTGTCCTTGAATATTTTCCGATGTCCTTGAAAATTCTTGAACAGTTGTGAAATTGTTCATAATTGAAATATTGATTACATTTGATCATTCAAAAATCAAGGTGAAACAATGTAATTGAATTGCCAGTGAACAAGATATTCCGTTTGCCACCATGTAGGCTGCAATATTGTAGCACAGGGTTCTCTAAACTACGGCCCGCGAAACCATTTTGTCAAATGATGAAAAAAAATTACCAAAATTTTGTTGATTTGGTAGAATGTGACATATTCTAAAAAAAATCACATTATGTAAGACGTCCGGCCCTCGATATGCTCTGTAATAGCTTATGTGGCCCTTGGACAAGAAAGTTTGGAGACCCTGTTTTAGCAGAACACAGCTTAGGCTTGCGCATATTGTTTTACCCCAGTGACGCATACATTAGGTAGGCTACTTGTGTTATGTAGCCTACATGTAGTAATTACTTCTAATTACTTCGTGCTCTTCATCAATGTGCTTGATTACCCATTGTTATTCAGCATTGTCTCTTTAAAAAATGTGCTACACCACTATATTTAAAAAGTATTCAAAGTCGGCATCAAATACAATTTCAGTAATCACAAAACACAAAATGTCCTTGAAAAAATTTCAAGTGATCTGGCAACCCTAGTGTTGTACGAAATCGCAAACCACCATTTCCAGTAAGTTTCGCACACTTACTGGAAACTGGACCAGACCACGGCCTTTCTGATAAACGGTTGTTGATTTTGTCTTAGCTTTGTTTGTGTTTGAAGTCAAACAATGGACAGAAGTACATGCTGCTAACCTATGGACCTGTGCTCACGGCTTGACACGTGCAACATTTCTGGGCAGTATTTGAAATTTCTTTCTGCTTCTGTTAACGAACAACCTAAACCACTTGAAAGTAGTTTTATACACTTTCTATTATCTTATCCAGTGATTCTTAACCTGGGGGAAATTTACCCCCAGGGATAAATTTAATCTTTCTCGGGGGTAAATATACTGAATCAGAAATTATACCGAACGTACAAGTTTATAAATTTTTACAAAATGTTATAAACTAGATTATTAGGCTAGTTAGTTACAGGGCAAACCATAGAAGTACATCCGACAGTATTTTGTTCGAAGATCGATGACAGGCTTTAATGTCAGGCGACATAGAGCATTGTTACGAAGTAGGTTTACAGATATATCACACAAACTAGAGATGTTGCACCTTGGATTATGGTTCAGAGTTACGCTTAGGTTCACTGTTTATTTCATCTTTACACTTGTAGGAATCATTTGAGCGCGTCATGTACGTAACACTGTTTCTGTTCGCGCTTCATTTGGAGTTTGTACGAAAAAAGAGATTGTAGCTCTTTCAGAATTAAACTATCCTCTACTGTGCAATAAATTTCACTGATTTCACAATAGTCAGACGCTATCGCCATTTTTCTCTTTCTTTTCGCAGCATGATATAGTATGGACAGTGGACAGCCTTTTTTGGTCTTTTTAGTGAATGCGTCATTCATGAGTTAACAATTGCAGGTTTCAACATTCTCAGTTATTATGTCGTAAAAGATAATTTATCTAGAATCATACGTGGACTTTGGGTCGACTTCATCACAACAGATGGTGTTCAAAAAACTTAGTGCATCTTTTGTCCAAAGTGCCTGGTAATGGTTTGATGAAGGCGAAGCCGACAGTTTTGTAAGCTCGCTTCACCCCATCCCACACACGCACATGACAACCACATGTCGTTGCAAACCAATTTCGTGCTGTAAGAACTCTGCCTATATCAGGGTTCGTTTCTGAAGACACGTTATGATTGGAAGCATCCTGTCGCGTTGCTTTTGCAACAGCAAAAGCAACCGTACACGACTGGGGCGTCGCTTACCGAACATACGCTATGAATATAATCGAAAATAGAACAAAAAAATTAACTTAAGAAAATTTATTTATCAAGCCATACAGTACACGATGTCCTATAAATGTTATGTCATGTTATATTTTAGATCATGTAGCAGATGAAATTCCATGTAATAAGGCAAGCGTCATCCTTCAGCTAGATGAGTCAACTGACGTGCCGAACAACACGTTTTTGTCGGTTTGCTGTTTACATATACATGTAACTGAACTGAAAGGTTGAGTTCGTCATGTGCGAAAGTCTAGAGACGACTAGCAAAGTGACAGATCATCAGCAAGAAATGATTAATTTCTTTCAACAAAACAAACTCGTGGAATCACGTTGGCTCGTCATGCGCAGATGGCGGCCCTTCTATGCTCAGTTATGTCAGGTTTTACGACTATTGGGAACAACCGGGAACCGCACATCATTTCTACCCCTTGTGTTCTTCGACGACATGCCCTGGCGAGTTAAAGCCTTCCAAACTACTTGAAAATAGTTTTGAAGCATGTAACTGAACGTGTGACTTTTATCAGGGTAGTGTTTTCAAAGTGATTTAAATTGATTGAGAAGAGGAATTGATTGATTTTCAACGTTAAATAATCCTTTATTCCAAATTCATATGTTGCAACTGTGACTCTTCCAAATTTTGGTCTGGATTAAGCGAAGAGTTTCCAACGTTGTCGAAGCGCGCATTTGAATTCATTATACCTTTCCAAAACACTTTTCCGTGTGAGGCAGGGTTCTCCTCAATGATGACCATAAAACAAAACATCGATCTCGATTTATTCCCAAGGATGACATGAGAGCAATAGTGTGTTTAAAGGGAGGCGAGCGAGGCACTTGCCTCGGGCGCCCCCTTTTTGGGGGCCCCTTGAGGTTTTACGCGTGTAAATTTCCTTATTTTTGATGAAAAACTTATTATTCACTCATATAATGTACTACGAAGCAGATCATAAGTAAGTACTCTCCTTTCAAAGGGGCCCCCAACAGCAACTGCAATTTGAAGGTAATCTACTTACAAAGAGGCCCCCAATTGCCACTGAAATGTGTAAGTACTCCGCTTTCAAACGGGCCCCCAACAGCAACTGCAATGTGTAAGCACCTTGCTTTCAAAGGGGCCCCCAACTGCAATTATAATGTAAAATGCCTTGCGTTCAAAGGGGCTACCAACAGCCATTGTAATGTGCAAGTAATATGCTTTCAAAGGGGCCCCAAACAAGCAATTGTAATGTGCAAGTACATGCTGTAAAAGGGGCCCCCAACAGCAACTGTAGCCTAATGTGTAAATACTGTCCTTTCAACGCGATCCCAATGATCAGATAAAGAAATCTCCAATGATCAAATAAAGAAAAGCTTCAAAGCAACTGCTATACCTAAAAAAATTATGGGTTGAAATTTCTTCCAAAAAGTTCTGAAAAGATGCTATCAAATCGGAGCAAATAGGCCTGCTTATACCAAATGATGACTTTTTATACCAAATGATGATTTTTGGAGATTGAAGTATTTTCTATATCGATAATTTTATGAAAATACCACAAATGAACAAAAAAGTATTCTTTTTATGTCTGACTTGAAAAGGTTTGATAGATTTCTCATTTCTTGTGATGTTTTTCCTTAGTGAACATTTCCATCAGAAAATAAGACAACATATAATTGTTATAGCAGGGACCACACTACATTTTTTAATTTATAGGACATTTTCTTCTTAGTTTACAAAGTAATTTTGTATTATTGTTGTTGTGCTGCAAAGACTGTTGGTAAGCAAGGCTACATTCATGCTTTCTATCAGGTAGCAGGAATGGCATTTTTTGAGTATTGTAAATACTCATTTTTTTCTACAGATATTTCAGGTATTTTAGGTGGTTTGATTTAGCCTATGCTTGGAGTCACAGGTTATTTGAAGCATGACTAGTAAATGGTTGATTTAACGTAGACTTGGTAGCTGTTGTTTAAGCTCTTTTGCCAGCTCTTAACCAGCATAACTTGAACCGGTGTTTCTTAGCCAAGATTTAATCACTTGTGTAGAGGCTACGTGCTGCAGTAGTAATATTTTCGATAAGGTACATGATGAATTATTTCATACTTATGCACATTTTTCAAACAACTAATGTCAATGCAAGATGAAGGCAGCCTTGACTCATCCAGCCTCAAAGCTTTCCAAAACAAGTCTCCAATTGGATGCATTTATGTGCTATGTTCTCGCAGTTAAAAGGATGAAATTTAAAACAAATTCAGTGTTTTAAATTATCTCGGTTGTTTTTTATAGTTTCACGGATTCCCACAAAGACATGAATGTGAACAAATTCAGGATACCAATTACCAAGCATTTTTTCAAAAGGGGAAGGTGTGAAACTTTCAAAGGGGTAAACTTTGTAGTTTATTGATGGTGAATGCAGCGAAATGGGTCGCGAAAAGGAAGAAGTGGGGCGATGCCAACTTGCTACTGCCTAACATTTATGTGTTACCATCCTTGTCTTCCCAACTTTCGGTGTTTTCAAAGTTGTGTATCATGAACACCCTTTTGCATTTCCTCTTTCTGCTGTTTCAGTTATGCCGTAGTCTCAGGAACATATCCTTGGGTGGCCGTATCTTAGGCAAATAAAAAGTGATTACCACCGTTGGCTGAGTATGATGATGTCAGCAGAGGGCCCCCGTTTTATTCTTGCCTCGGGCCTTCCCCAACCCTAAACCCACCACTGCACAAGAGTATATCTTTTAACCACTGTTCCAATAATGGCAGATATTGTGCGTAGAAAACAAGCACAGAAGTCTCGCTCAGTGACTGACTGATTGAAATTGTTTGTCATTTTTCAATAAAGGAAAAATGTAAACATGGCTGTGTATTCCTTCTTCCAAACGTTTTGCCTCTTGATTCAGTGATATGCCGATTCGTATAAAACTGTTTTTCGAATTTCAACCTCAGTGAGCCACTTCTTACTACTTTTCAAAAGTATTCATGCTTGCTTGTAAGAGCATTTTATTAAAATTTCATCTCAGAAACTGATAAGTTTCATACAAGCATTTCCCTAAAATAGGTTCCGGTAAGCACAAAATATTCATGTAACTGAGTGTAAGGTTTCCTGGAGAACCTGCCCCGGACCCTTTCCAGAAAAGTCATGCCTTGATACACTAAACATTGGTGGAGGTAAAATCAATTTTTTGATTTTTTTAAAGGGTAAATGAGACAAAAAAAGCTTAAGAACACACATCAGATCTTGTTTCCACGCACAAATTTGACCTTTGCGGTCACCATTTCACAGGTTCTTCAGAATGATTAAATCCTGGACGTCTTTTATAAATATGTAGGTTTTCTAATCTTGTATGCGCTACTTGTACACTGCTACAAATAGAAACGAATTGGTCATGCTTTTTGCAATCCACCGTTTATTGAAATTGCAAGATCTAGATAAGCAGCAATGTCACCGTCGAAGAACGTAGCTAACAAATGTTTGTGTATATCCATACCAGCATAGTGTATGCAAATTAGTGGCACACGCAGAAAATTTCATGAGGGGGTTTTCATTCAGTGGGATACGGTGGTCATTGTATTTGGTGTGCGCTGTTTGTGACATCACAATTTGTCGTCATATTTATGTACCCAAACCAACGCTTTGGTGAAGTTTGTTGCTACAATATGCATATTCTTCTACACGCACTCTCCTTAATTTATGTGTCATTGCATTGAATATAAACTATCAGGCCTCCAAGTTAGGATATCGGATAATTAGCTTTCCTTTTTTCTTGCTGACACATCATCAAATGCCTGAATGCTTCTATGTTAACACATATTGTTTTTGAGCTCGTGCAACAGTTCTATCATGCTACAGAAATTGGTAATGTGGCCAATACGGTCAGCCCATGCGCCGATCGGTCATAGCAGACACAAAAAGGGCAATTGTTTCGGATAAAATGAACTATCGCGGAACACAATCTCTAAAATATGCGTAAATGACGAAAGATCTGCAAAAAGTGATGAGCTGTTTCCTGGATGCAGAGGATAGCCCCTATTTCCACCAAAACCGACTTATTATTTTTTGGCCCATTTACAATTTTCCTTGAAATTTGCATGCAAATTCATTCCGTGGTATTTGCCTTAGTCGACAAATTAACAAGCAAAAAGTATGCGAAAACAATTATCCCCTTTGCGCAGGTGATAATGTCTTTGTAACACATGAAACCCAAAGGGGGTTTAAACCCCAACACCGCCTTGACTCTCCCAAGATGCAAATAAAACTCGAATTAATCTGCCTCGCAGTATGCAAAAAACGATAATGGTGAACTGGAATTGTTACTAAAACTTCCTCTTTCCAGCTTATTCCTTCTGCAATCAAAAGAAAATCCGTGAAGAAGTTTACGAACCCGAAATAGATTATGGCAAATTACTTGCTTCTTTGGAAGTAATGACAGACAGTATGGTGGAGAAAGTGACACCAGATTTTCTTGGAGAAAGGTAACTTTCATGTGAAGACCGCAACAAGTTTTTCGGTTCTTTTGCGGTTTGTGTGAATGTTAAAGGTCATTCGAGCTTAAAGCAAGCACGATAGTTTTACACAATAATGATATATTTAAACTTTGAATCTTTCATTTTTTATGCTGCAGGCCAAACACATATACTCTGACCAAAGCTTTGGGAGAAGACGTGATGGTCAGAGAGGGGTCTGGTCTCCCCTTGTGCATCGTGCGGCCAAGCATNATCGGGGCGTCTTACGACGAGCCTATTCAGGTATACAAATTATTCCTACATGCAAAATCTTAGATAGAGGGAATAACTTCTCCTGTTGTTCACATTTGAGTCTCATCCAATTGCATCAAACGCTTGCCTATGCGATGTTCAACCAGCAGAGAGACAGGTGATGACCCCAGGCAAGCAAAATTTCCCAACCCTTTTCTTAATGCCCTACCTCTTGCAGGTCTTCTACCTGTTGCCGCATATCGCCTGATTCCATAAAAAGCTCTTTTCGTCCAGTCTAAAGTTTTCCACTTATTGACTACTGCAAACTTCAGCAGCTGAAGTTAGGGAAGTCGTAATATCTTTTATTTTTAACTGCCCAACACACAATGAGTGAGTGCTAAAGGGCTTTGATTAATTATTTTAACTAAAAACAGTCTTTTAAACTAATTTGGATTGCATGCAAATGTGACAGACTCGTTTCTTAGCAAATGGATTTGAAGGTGGGGTTGCTTTCCACTTGCAAGTCCACGAACACTGCAGGTAGTGATCATGCATCGCAGGCGGGGGAAACTAGCACTGCTTTCATCAGTGACGATTCCAGTGTTCAAAGCGCGGGAGGGGAAATTGGGTCGGGTCACATTTATTTGGGATAAAAGCTCAAGCCTTTGGCCATGTCGTGAATGTGTTGCTCTTTTAACGCTTTGTGACGTTGTGCAAAGTTCAACAGAGTCTTTCTCCATTTCTGTCGGGACAAACACCTTTCTATTTCTTGGCGAAGAGCATGATGGTTCCTAACCCTGAACCTAACAATCTTGTTCTTCTTTCCACCAGTTGCGCTGAACACATGACATGAAATATATTAGATATGTTAATACAACACAGTTCACCAACTGACACGTACACGGCAGTTCAACGTCCTTGACGTTAGTTTCAGTATTGTGTGAAAGTCTGACCCCAAAATTCTGCTTCCGACACTGTGTTTTTACCAATATCAGTAGATATAACTTTTCCACACACGACAGGAAATTAACGCTGCATAAAGCACGAAATCTGCGGTAATCAACATGGCAGCAGAAAATTCCATTTATGTTCACGAGCGTGGTACGCTTTGACACGAAAGCAACTGTCGCCAGCAATCTTTGGCGCACCAAACGGCAACTGTCAATATAATCAGTGGAGTTGAATCCTGCGGTTTTCATGGCAGACGCAGCTTAGAATGTCTTTCTAGCGCGCGCGGTCTTCGAGGTGTTGCCGGAAATGACCTTCAGAGGAGCTGCGCGACCGATGTAGTTTGTTCAGACTTTATCAACAGCAGTTTTATTATTAGTAGCCATGAAGTGATTTAATCATGTACATTGTCTGAGTGTGCGATTTCAAATACTTCCAAGGTTTGGTTTGACAGAACTGTTCGACCTCCAGGACCCGTGATTAAAACCTGCTAATAAAGTAACTGAATCTTTTGAAAAACCACTTTCTCTCATTAAGCAGTCCAGTCCGAGCGACTCTAGGAAGACTTTTGAAATTGCGTTTCATAGATTTGTCTTCCTCTTTAAAATTCGGTTAAGCACGGACTTATTACTTTATGTTTTCATTTCACAATCATCGACAAACAAGAAATGCAGAAAGCTCCACTGGACAAATGGAAGTTTGTTCTAGTTGATTGTTGAGGCTGATTGTAGTAAGTCAAGCGTAACAACACACGTTTGCAAAACAATGATTGTTTGACGCAACAACTGCATGCACGTGTTTGTTGCGGCAGTCAAAGAAAGACAGATTGGCTGATGATGGTGTTACTTCATCAGTGAAACTTTATCTTAGCTCTAGTTGGGTAACTGCTTGAAATCAAGTTTAGGTTGTTCATGCGATTTTACGTAGATTACCAATGCTGATTAGTTGATTTTCTACCATCTTTGCGAAGCGGAAGTCGTTTGTAAATGTTAAAGATTCGCATGCGCAGCAAGTCAATGGTTGCAGACAGAGTGTGTCACCAAGAAGTTCTAAACTAAGCAGACAACACGTTCAGCCGCCCATAATTGCAAATATCAATAGCATTCACCCGCAGAGATCAATCTATAGCTACCTGTTAACTTTGCTGTTACGTAGTGGAGTCCCTTAACGTGCTTTTCGCTTTGTGGTAACCTGGTTTGTGACGTTGCTGCCATAGTCACACCCCCACCTTTCAACGAAACCTCCAGCATCAAAACGACCTTCAACAGAGGGTCTTAACTTACTGGGAGGGAATCACTGCACTTTTCTTCCCGATCGCAGTTATCAGCCACGGTTTGTTGCAAACCCAAACATTTTAACAAAGCATTATTTTAAAGTGCACTGAAACGCATGTCGCAAATTTGTTTTGAAAAAAATTTTTTCAAACATGCTCCCTTTTAATGCAATGTAGGGCTTTGTAAAAACTCTTNCGTATCGATGTGCCAGGGTCACAATTATCGGGTCCCTGGCCACTCATCATCATCAATGGTCGCGACCCTATATGTNCGGCTATTTCTACATCAGCTAATCGTGTGGAAAGTTCTTTGTTTTCGATCATTCCTAAATGGTTTCGAAATCATTTGAAATGCAAAACGGCTTGGTTGGTGTTAGTGCGCAGGTGAATATAGTAACAATAAAACATGACACAACAATCGTATCAGCACGAAATATACATACATTGCTGGAATACGTACATCTAAACTTCTACGATCGTAAAAAGTTTTAAAGAAATGTTGATTTTAACGGAAAATTCAGCTCATTGTTATGTCGTAAAAGCAATATGTAAAACGTGTTTAGGTATATCTTTTTTGCGAGTACTGCATTATGACATTATGTATCAAACGTTTTCACGGCGATAAACGTCATAAACAATTTGCAATTATTTTGAATGAAAATGAGTAAGGCTTTATCGCAACATTTAAACAGCTAGTTTCAAATTGTGGAAATACAGGAAAATACGAACTCATGAACAAAAAATTAAAAGCTCTGAGTTTGCTGCAAGCTTTCGAGAATTCAGCCACAAAGCTCTTCGCTTTTTTCGTTTTGGGATGATTCAAACTTGCACATATCTCTGTTCAAGTAATCTCCACAAGGGAAATTAACAAGGAATTAATCAGCAAATTTTTGTAGAAAACTGATTACACGCAACACTACGCATGCTCAATCCTAAAATCTTACTCAGTTAAATCTATTTGAATGCCTTTCTCCCAAATGTTGAAATTGCTTTTAAAATGTTTTGGACAATGATGGCCGACAGCTGCACCCCCACTAGGGGGGTCTTTCTTGCAAGAGTGTAATAATCTCAAAGACACAAGTTGTGTTTCAAAAAAGACTCGAATCACTTTGTTTATTAACAATTGAAGCAGATATTCTGAAAAGAATTAAATTCAGGAACGTTATCAGTGATTTCGCGAAAATGAAATACAGAAATATGTCTTTCATATCGTAGTTAGTGGAACTTAGGTGCATTTCGGAGATATTAGAATGCATGTTGTGTTTTCTATTGGTAGAAAGTACATTATATTTGGTCAGACAGGTCAACAAATAAAATGATCTGGGGCAGTATGGAAAGGGAGGCATCAAGGTTGGTCACTGCTTATGGCACTAGTGAACCTTATTCCACCACTTCTTGCTTACAAGAATATTAGCTAATGAGTCCTAAAAATATATTGAATTCCTTACTACTGTTTCGAAGTATATCGTGGCAGTTTTTGGTTCCAGAAACAATTTGCATGAAGCTTTATCAGCTCGCACGTAGAACCCGAACACTTTTTTGTTTCGCAGGGTTGGTCTGCCAACCTGAATGGAGCAAGTGGCATTATTGCCGGTTGTGGAAAGGGAATAATCAAAGTTCTCTGGTCAGACGCTCGCGTGGAACTGGACCTGATTCCATCGGAATTCGTTGTAAATGGAATAATTGCAGCTGGCTGGAAAACTGGAAGGGGTTGGACGGTTGATGGACAATCTGGTAAACTTGATATTGAAACAAAACAAAAAACGAAACAAAAATCAAAACAGGGATTTTGATTTCAACATAAGTACGAATAGATTGCTGAATTGATTAGTTTCTCATGCATTCAAATTTAATTTATGATTTTATGCAAAAAACTGCTTTTGCGGAGATGTTGAAAATTTTTACACTTTTGAAACATGACACTTGATAAGCAAAATTACTAAAATAAAGATACATTACATGTTTAACCCTGCTGCAAGGTGATGTTTAACGGTATGACTATTTGAAACACTTGCAGGGATGCCGGAACAGCAAGATGGCAGGGGGGCAGTAAAAAAATTGAGGGCAATGGAAACGTATAAAAAAAAATCGTTACCAATTACGCTTCCTTCTTTTCAACAACAATGATCACCTCTGATCACCTCAAAAATAATAAAAGAAACTAGAAAATTTGTTTCAATTCGATCTTGATATACCATGAAATTACCTATGATGCTGTTGTGAAAAAGACACCTCCGACCAGGTTGCCCCTTTGAAAGGTCAGGGGGCAACTCCCCGCTTTCTGGCGTCCCTGCTTACCGCTATCAACAGTCACTGTCTCGCTGCATTACCTGCCAAGAAGCCTGCGTTCAACAATCACATGCGGAAAAACGCATGAGTATCGTGACTTGAAGTGAATAGTAGAAGATTTGTTGCCATGATATTGTTACACAATAAAGACTAACAGTAGAACAATTCCCTCGCAAGTTTGGCAACCTGCCTCTACAGGCAAAGGAACGGACATGAGTGAACTGCAAGCTTATTACCGCATGACACCAGAACTGTGAACCTGGCTTTTGTGCAGTGTGAGTGTCACATCAGCAAATAAACTCATTGCAAGAATAAAGTCAATCAATGGGTATTAAGCTGTTGACGTCAGGATTCTAGAAAATTTTGGTTCTTGGTCCCAATTTCCAGGAGTGAAAATGCCCGTTTTGCCCCTGGTTTTGACGTACCACGAGTTCAAAACTGTTTACTTGCGTTTAATGTAAAAGCGCACTACAATAGTCATTCTTTTCGCATTTACACGTTCAGAAACAATGTTGACCTCAAAAATAACGACACTAATTATAGAAACCATTCTGAATTTCATGTGTGCACGAATAGCTACAATAAATTTGTTTCAAGTCGATCTTGATAAATCATTAAAATACTTGTGATACTGTTACGTATAAGGGCATCTGTGCCGCCGTTGCCCCTCCTCTCAAAAGGCAGGGGGCAGTGCCCCCATCATGCACCCCCGTTCCGGTGTCCCTGAACACTTGCATGTATTGTCAACGATCAACGTCTTAATGCACTGGTTGATGTTAGCATTGACAGTGGGCAACTCGCCAAGCTTACCTTAGATTATTTCACACTGAGTATGAAGGAAAACGTTTATCAACAATTAACATCTCTACCAACCAGACTACGTCAGCATAAGCTTATCCGACACGTCTAGCTGTCCCTCCAACGCTCCATAAACTCATAAACAACGGTTCATAAAAATAAACGGTAATAATTTCATGGAGGAAACGACACTTTGCGCTTCATGTGATGTCAATCAAAAGATGAACCTGTTGACGAAACGTTTGGCAGAAAACAAGGAGTCTCTCGATCAACCGGATGTTGGAGCAGTTAATGGGATCGATGACAAAGAGTCAAAAGAAAGGATATCATCTGTTCCAGTTTATCACTTGGTCATTTGTGACAGAAATCCTGTTACGGTGGGACAAATGTGTAAGTGCGCATACCCGTTAAGGACCGCAAGCTATTTGTGTGGTTTTGATTTTGTCCAGTCAATAACTCGCCAGCCGCTGGAGCTAGAGAGCTCTTCAAACCATCTACGGAGTCGAGAAGTCTTTTAGTTTCGATTAAAAGAATGTTGAGAAGTTTTGGACTTGAGTTTTTTTCTAGGTTGCGTCATAATAAGGGACCGCTTAAGTCATTTTGACCCACTTCATCTGGCCCTGAGCCTCAACCGCAAGATGGAGCTTTGTGCTTCTGTTTTTTTAGGANACAATTACTACGCGAAAACCCGCATCCTTAGANTCCTTGATTTGCTTACTAGCATTTGTGGTTAGCAAATTATGAAGAAAACACACTAAAAAACAATTAAATTATTAATTTACCCCCCTAGGGGATTCACTGTTTATTTTGTTTGTTTTTTCGTTGTTTATTTTATGTTTTTTTCACTGTTCATTTTGAGGATTCACTCTCTATTTTGCATTTTTTTTATTTTCAAAGCTCCATCTTGCGGTTGAGGCTCAGGGCCAGATGAAGTGGGCTAAAAAGAACTAAACCTGTTCCTGTTTTGACGTAACCCGAAAAAAACTTAAATCCTAAACTTCCCAACCCTTTTTCAATCGAAACGAGAAATCTTTCCGCATCTTTAGAGGGTTTGAACACGTCTCCAGCTCTATCTGCTGGCGAGTTATGGCTGAAATAGTCAAAGAGGATATATCGTCTTTTGCGGTCCCTGAAGGTTTTGAAAATGCTTGAACAGATTTGTGGAGGATGTTTCCAGAAATGGTTGTTTTGTTGACGCCCTGGACACTTATCCAAAGAAACACGCGTCATTCTGCTTTTTCTTCTGCAATGTGTACCTCTGTACTGTTTGCCTCAGTCGACCGACATCTGTTAAAAAAATAATAATGAACAAATGCTGGGGACAGTGAGTAGTGGGATGAGATCGACCCTGCAAGAATACTCCAGTGAAAGGGATATTGTCTTTTTGAATAATTTGAATCGCTGGTTTCCATATCTTAGGTCAGGAAAAGCATTGGCTTTTTTTCATGTTTCTATATTTTAACTGCAACCGTTCAATCCATTATGAAATTATAAAATTTTTCTCTTTTCATAGGGACACCGACATAATTTTTAGTTATTAATTGTTAAAAACATATTGTATTCTTTACGAGGTGTTAAAAGGTTTTCTTTGCTTTCAGATAAAAAACGATAGATATCTGTGCTGTATACTTACATGCAACACGCTTCCACTTCCACACAAAAATACACTGACATGGTCAATACACCCCCATGTACCTGCTGCAAACAACACGTCTCCACCTCTAAAAACTTTGGTTTCGCAAAAGTCGGTAGAGCAGACTTTCATTTTATTTAAAACATAAAAAAAGAAAAATCGAAGTTTGCACTTTGAAGCATGATGTCTAAAAGAAAATAAAAAAAAGTGAATTCCAACAAACTTTTAAAATCAGCTAGCACTGCAATAATAACAATGTCGTTTGAAAATTAGACATAATTGTTACGTTACAATGAGTGCAAGTCAGTGCTTCCCAACTTGCGTGAACACCTGACGCACTAATCCTATTCATAAAATCGAACGACGCATTGCATAAAAATATTCACTGATTGTAATTTAATTTTGCGCGTTTCGCTATTGTTACGTCACTGCAGGCATTGCTTTTGATTTCTTGCAATTTACTGTACACTCACATCGATTGGGTTTGAGGAGTTTTTCCAAAAATCCTGTGATCTTAGTAGTGATGACAAACAGGCCCGTAACCAGGGGGGGGTTCAGGGCGCGCGACGTCCCCCTTACAAAATTTTTCGCCACCCCCTGGAAAAATGTGTTGGACATAGTTTAAAGTTATTGGGCATAGTTTAAAAAATTTGATCCCCTCTCAGAAATTTCTTCGCTCCCCCCTGGTGTCCCAAGCTGGTTACGGGCCTGATGACAGATATAAGCTTGCGAAGTCCTTGCAATGTCGCACTAGGGCGTTTGGAAAGTCTGGTTTACGTAAATATTCTTCACAATAGTGATGCAGTTGAAAAAATCAGGAAATTTTTTGTGTGAAATCGATTTCACGAAACATGCTACGCATCCTCAGTCCCGATATCTTATTCACTGTTTGTTCAGGTTCGTTCACGGGCGAATATTTCACAGAATATCCTGTAAACAATTCGATCTCTGTTCCGGTTCTCCAAAGCATTTCTAACAAGTAAGTTCAAGATGTTGTCAATCAAGATTGTTGTGCCTGATTTTATTTGTTTGTTTTCAAGAATTCCAAACGTATTGTTTATTGAAGAATTGAAACTTGTTAGGTGCGGAAAAAATAAACCGATAAGTTTTGATGTAAGTACACTTCACTCACATTTTGCAGGATTTCTTTACATACATTGCGGCGAAGGTTGCTCTGTGCTTTTCGTAATCAAGGTATTGTAATAATCAGTCAGGTTAAGAAACACCATTTAGATCTGTTTGGATGCAAGGTTGGAAAAATCTGAGGAATAGAAAAAAAGTAAAAAAAAACGCACAAGAAACGTGGGTGATAAAAACGACACTTTATACTACAAAGATTTGATGATTTGTGAAAATGTAAGCCACAATTATTTTTGTTAAAACGTCATTTGTTCTTCAAATAACTTCTCAGTTGTTCGATCACTTGCACTTAAGATTTTTGAAATAATTTTCCAAAAGTGAAAGAGATGATTTACTGTTTTTAACCTGGAGGTTTTATTACTTGCAATTGCAAATGTTCCACTGTTTTAATGAGCCTTTAACTTTTATGCGAAAACAATTAGGAATAATCTGATGAAAAATGACCAAATTTGAATCGGCAAAATTTTTCTCACCAAAATCTGCAAGAAGATAAAGCTTGAACTGACATAAACCTTTTTCCTTTGAAAATACTGTACTTTCATAATCATAGCAATTGACAAAAATTTGGATGAAATATTACTTCATTGCCATTCCTTGTTCAAGTCTTAAACCATTTGTATGAAATCAGAAGAGAAAAGGTTGCACTCAATAACAAAATAGTGGTGAAGCAAACTTTGTGACTGAAAAAAACTATGAGAGAGATTTAAATGCTTTCCTGAACATGTCCCCGCTTCTGAAGCATCTCAGTGAACGTGATGCCCCCCCGCTTTCGAATCACCAGTATTTTTAATGCCAGCTGCTGTTAAACTAATAACATCAGAGTGTTAATATTGTACGTTTTGGCAATTAAAAAAAATTTTACCTGCTAGCAAGGAAAAAGTAGAAAACTTTTTAAAATAGCTGCAAGTTCACATTAAATTTGGAAATTNAGGAAGTTCTTCACTCCCTCGTCCCTGATGCCATCGACGCCCACACAGAGCTGCTGAAATGTTCTGTTCTAAATANTAAGGTTTTAACTAAATATCTGGTTTTACGGAGGCATGAACTTATACACTTGATTACTGGCAAAACAAGCTGCTAGTAAAGAAAGTTGTTGCGGTGGAAAAAGCAAAACAACATGGCATTCCAAGCGGCAGCGAAAAATATCAAGGATTGCTCGCAAAAGAATATGTGGCGTCGAAAATCAAGAACAATCCTGAGATAGAAGTTGGAAAACTAAACTAA
>JGI24159J19872_10004512_pt1 | contig 17758 bp, 12 predicted proteins | sample Ectturendosymbi4_FD_19872 | JGI IMG/M metagenome (IMG submission 19872) | reverse complement strand
CTTGCGATGTACGACCAGTGATACCAGAATGAACGGGCTTGCATTGTTAAGCATTCATCAAAATTACACTCCTTCCCCGGAACAGATTATTAACAGGTTAAAAGAGACACCCAACAGGCGTTTAAATATGTGTTTATAATTGCTTGACAACGTTTACGTATTGTATTGCTGCTTATTTTATATTTTTTCTTATCATACTTTCGATTTTAGTGCAAAGAAAAATTTTGGCACTTTGAAACCCCCCCATGAAAATTTTCTGCGTACGCCACTGGTGGCTTGCTATGATGGGTTGCGGTAAAATGAAGGTTGAAAACCACTGGTTTAACAGGTGATAATATCACTCAGCAACAAACCACCACTGTTGCTTACAGAAAAATAATACCCTGCTTAAAAATTACTTACATAATGGGTGACCGTAATAAAACCCAACAAGATAATAGATTGTTGAAGCTACAAACTTTGCTGTAGCATTACAACCATCAATTACGGCATGTAATGCATTGGAGAGGATGTTTCAAGTCGTTCGCAAAATATTAAATAACCATTTTGTTCTTGATGTGTTCCGATAAAGCTGTTGAGGTAGAGTGATCGACGCTTTTTAGCATAAGTCCCTTATACATATTTCTTAGAAACAGGGATTCCATTTTAGTGTACGACTAAAGTTTCATGCGCATCCACCGTCCACGCTTCACACCAGAAACCATGAACATGAGCTAATCGTAATCACTGACTTCATGTCATCTGCGCATGCGCAGAGTGATATTCCAGGTCATGCATTTCGCAAGCAGTTGCTGTTCACTGAGATATCAAATATGCTGAGAACTGATGATTGTGGTTTATGGCTTAGGGAAGTGATTCTCAATGTGGTCCACCTGGAATTTCTATTGGTCCACAGAGAGTTCCATAAATCCTTGACAAAACGTTCACTGACCTGTGTGCAATACACTTTCGACTAATTGTTCATGAGGTGTCAGCACAGCGAAGTGGTCAGTCAGATATTTTAAAAATTTGGTCCATGGGCCAAAAAAGGTTGAAAAGCACTGGTTTAGGTTTAGAAAAACAAAAATATTAGACGTCTAAGACTAAGTAAAATATTTTTCAGTGGTACTTATTCCCAAATTGTCGCTTCTTGTGGACTATTGACGTTCAACCAATAGTTATTATTTTCGCAACAGACATAAAAAATTAAATGCCAAAGTTCATTCCTTTACTTTGAGAAACGAAATAACAGTAATATAGGTCAGAAATTCTGCTTGCTACCGGAACCTGTCCTTCCAACAAATTTTTACCGGCGTCACGCACTTGGAAGTGGATTCATCAGAATCGGACGCGGTGTCACGTTTTTGCTCTGAGCCCGAAAGCGCTGTGTAAAGACGAACGCGATCGGAATTCGAAGCTTTCATAAAAAATAATCTCGATTAGTTTGCTTTGCGCAAAAAGAAAGCACTAGTGCACACACAGCGCTCAGCAACGACTTCAAGCTTCGATGGGACCTCCCCCCACTCGGAAGTCACCTAAGGTACCAAAGAGACACCTGGCCGGCGGCCGCATAAACATTCTTTTCTCAACAAAAGTATGAAGTTTCGCAGAGTGGGCGAAATTGTTACGCCCGAGCTTGGTATTTTTGATAAAAGAATTTCACTGGTGGGAAGCCGTACCCAGCGAAAGTTTTCATTACAGCTGTAAGTGGCACCTGAAGGTGTCTTGGACTCAATGTTGCCTTAATATGAAAAGATGCTTTAAATTTCGAAAATCCTCCAGTAGCAAATATCAATACATGTACAGCAGGCATTCAGCGCGGAAGAAAGCAGCCTCTTCACCATATGCACTGAAATTGTTTGGTTTTCAGGAAAAGCCCACTGACATCTGAAGCTGGTCTTTAGCCTTGTGCCGGAAAGCATATATTTGGTGACCAGATGTGCATTTTGCGGCCATAACAGGCAACGCGGCCACGCCTTGTCTGCGTATTTACATAAATCATGAAAAAACGCTACTTATAGCAAGATTGTCGCAAAGAAAATGTGGAGTGACAGATTTGCCTTGCTTTTCAAAAGTTAAGCGTCAAACAGTGCGCTGACTTTCGTTGCAGCATGCAGGCGCTCCCTTTAACCCTTTAACGTCATATGTGCCGAATTCGTCCCATCCAACGCTTTGTTCTTTTATTCTGCACACAGTTATTTTTATCGCTCAACGACCGGTGTCCCAAAATCGGCCGGAGTCGCACTTTCGTTTCATGCGCTTTATCGCCTTTCAGTGATGACAGGTTTGGCAACCGCCATCTTGAATTCTGTACACTGTTGGTTCTTAGCATGAAAGATTGTGTAGCGATTTTGATGTACATTTTTGGGAAAAGTTTTCAGTTCTGGACGACAGAAAAAATCAGGAATATAGAGTCACTCCTGTAGAATAGAAATCTGGCGTTTTTTGTTTACTATCGTTGCTTTGGGAGTTTTTAGGCAGAATCCTGTGGCTGGGACGAATTCAGCACAGTAGTCATTTAGGCATATAACTGTGGATAAACAATACTATTCCACAAGTCTGGGTATTGCAGTTTTTTTTGCAGTTGTTGCTGTTTGATTATGTCGAGATATTTGTGGAGAAAGGCGTAATCTCTTACTAAATGAAACCAAGATCGTTTTATGGCAGGAAAGTGACCTGAAAGTAAGGTTTCCAGAATGTGAAAGTGATAATAGTAAGTAGTACAACAATAATGGAGTTCCATACTATATTATTTCTACAAGAAACAACTTTACAGCGATTCATCTGATTCCAAAGACGACACTTGTGACATGGCATTTTGCAGTTAGAGTGTTTGCAACAGTGGTTCAAAAAGAAACACTGAAGAGTCCCAAGCTTTCCACTTTGGAAGAGTCAGAAATTGAAGCATTTCGTATTCCTGAATTGGGCTAAGATGAATTCAGTATTACCATACTTCATATTTTCGTCTTGTTGATTTGGTTGTCATGATTAGATAGCTTTTGTATAGATAGGATTGTGAAAATTTTGGTGTTCCGAATACAAAGCAAAATAATTTTCTGGACTTCAAATCCAGCGTAAATGAAGCTTTTTTTAAAAAAAGGCGAAGACATAATTTCCAAACAAATGCAAAACCGTCTTTGGAATTCAAATCTGGGTTTCTACAACAAGACGCCGCAAATTCTGGGCAATTTGCTCTGCAGAAACATGCAGGCTACAAAATTACATGTGGAGAGATAAGATTGGTCGGAGGTGGGAGCGAGACGGCAGTGATGTCAGAACCTAACATCAGTGATGTAGTCGAGAGCTAAACGTCTGGACCAAGACCTGGTCAAGCCTTCGAGACCGACCCCTCATCGAAAAATCCGAGACTCGAGAATCGAAAATTTGTGGGTTATGCCGATATTTTTCTGCAAATTTTCAAAAAATTTTGTCGCGACTACGAAGATGCAATTTTTTTGAATTTCTGGCATTTTTCCTACTTGCTTTGGTTGTTTCTTATCTGTAAATACAGCAGACCAAAAACACATTCATTAACAAAAGTTTTACTAAGCCATATTTTCGCAGTACTCAAAGCCTCAAGCGAATGTACTGTAATCGAGACCAAGACAAGACCTCAAACCTTCGAGACTGAGACTCGAAAAATGGGATGTCTCGAGACCAAGACCAAATCTCGAGACCATCACTGCCTAACATGCAGTAGGGAAGACAATATTCTCTGTGGTAAATGCAATGTACTGAACTAGTGATGGAGTGTCAAGACCCATTTTTGCGAGGCTCGGTCTCGAAGGTTTCAGGTCTCGTCTCAGTCTCGAAGGTTACAGGTCTCGAGACTTTGAATATTGCAAAGAAATAGATTAGTAAAATTTCTAAAATTCAACGTTTTTTTGTTTGTTGTATGTGCAGGTAAGAAACAACCAAAACATGTTGGAAAATGCCAGATATAAAAAAATCAACTCAGAAATGATGAGGACATTCAAATGAAAATTTTGGCAAAATGCTCAAAATTTGACGTCTCGAGTCATGGAGTTTTTGATGAATTCTCGGTCTCGAAGTTTCAACCAGGTCTCGGCCTCGAAGGTTACACTCTCGACTGCATCACTGGTCTAAACAAACGCAAAAATGTTTTCAAGCTCTATTACCAATAATGTACTTCAACTACGATTCTAGAGCATTTTCAAATGCTTTCAAAACTTGCAACAAACGTTGATCTGGTACACGCAATGCTTCCTTTGATAAACCGCGAACCATTCATAAGATAAACTTTCTTATCAGTTTTAGAATGATTTGTTAGAGACAAAGAGAAGAATACCTTTTCAACAAAAAAAACACAACGACTTTGAGATTCCTACGGTGTAAAATGGTTACGAGGTTTTACCTATTAGTGTAAATATAATTTCAAAAGCACTGACGTTCGTGTTTGCATTGGTGTCATTTAAAGAAATACTATGTTTGTAGGATAAAAGGCAAGCATTTCAATGCAAATTCATAGCAATTCATAAAAATCTGATTTTGTAATGACTCAGCTCTTCGACGTTGTTTCTTTTCAGCAGTGCTGCTTCATGTAACCCATTTGTTTCATTTTTGCTTTTCTGCTATGAAATATACTGACAAAAAACAAAAATATGCATAGATTTTTTAAAACTCAAAATTCCATGTAAACAGGCCCAAATGACCAGTGTCCCCAATTCGGTACATGGATCCATTCCCCCTACCAATAAAGCTTAGAATAGGAAAATAACACACAGTTTAGTTTTTAGGTTCATATTTGATAATAATTTTGAGTATAAAAATTTTTTTCCACAAGCGGATAATAATGCGGATATTAAGGGGTTAATGAACTGAACTTGAGCTGTGACTTGTAAGGAATGCAATGCTGTACAAAGTAGGCCTACATCATCGTGTATTAGTCAATCTGGTTTTCTCCTTTCATAGCGCTTTGTGTTGCGTTTGAAGCCCATGCGCTCACGCTGGTTCTTATCGCACATGCTTTGATAGCGAACAAGCTGCTGTCCTGCTATCCTCGTGATTTCAACTACCACATAAACAAGTTACTTTGCATTAGAGCACGGCACCAATAATTACCAATAAAAATTTGAATGTCTCTTGGTTGAAGATTTTCGTCAACACTTTGCCCCTTCCTGAAGTTAACCCCCTTTTCAATTTCAGTGTATCTATTTGACCTGTTCCGCCTACAAAGTGTTTGCATTCCTTATCACCTTTGCTTGCAGACACCCTACCATCTTTTATTTCATATCGGTAGGGAATAGGGGTGTAGTACGATGGAGTGTCGCAAAGATGTTCAATTCAAAAAAAACTTTTGAAAATTACTGCGTAAGGTCGCGATGGAAAATTTCGCTCCAACGAATGCGTTACCTGGTGCAATGCTTTCGTGTGAGTGATGCCACGTTGCCTAGCTACGTCTGCCAGCAGGCAACCCGCTGCGACATTGCAATAACTCTTTGCGTCCAATAAACTTCGCTATTGACGCGGTGGTGTGGATCAGGTATTAACTCCACCACAGGCTTTTACTACGAACGGGAACACGTAAGCCGCATTAGGTTGTCTCCCGCTCTCTGACAACTTATCTTATCGAGATATTCAGTTGATGGAGCGGAGAAGATGCAAGCACTTTGCGCCGACATCTGACGCGCATGAATCGGCTAAGAGGCCGCCGCTACGATTGGTTAGATTTGTAGAAACGCGGTTGCGAACCGGCCGCCAAGTAGGTAAACACTAGACACGGAGTCTGCAAATAATGAAATGATTGATTAAGTTTCTCCTCTGTCGGTGTTTTTATAAGATTTCCCGGAATTGATGCGATTTGTGCCCTGAGCCGTCCACTTCATGTAGCAGACATGAAAATTCACAAATAAAAACAAATTTGAAAAGCGAAGATTCCGTAGCGGCACTTTGGCCAACCAGTAGTGGAAAGCAATACAATTTGCTTCGTGCTGTTAGAGTTTAAAGCAGTTTGCTAATGTCTTTTGGTGTACCTTGCGTGTAGCCCCAAAACAGCCTGCACCAGTGCACCTCCATGTGTTTGTACACGTCCAAATGTAGGTTATCTTTTCATCTTTAAGAGCTGTTGTTCCCAAAGCCTCCACGAGCTTGCTTGGATTAAAACGTATTCTGGATCTCCTGAATATCCTTTCGTAGTACAAAGAAGTATGAGGCTACGCTTAACCAGATTTTCTATTAGTCTACTAGGCTCTAAAGAAAAATTACCGACTTACAGTATAGCAAGTTTCCTTATACAAATGCATTTGACTGCTTCAGCCATTGAGGAAACACTGACGTTCTGCAATCTCATAGGCACACGTTCAAATCAGTCTGTCGATAGATGTTGAAATAACGCTTCCGGTGGAAGTGAGCGCTTGGACCTCTGGTTGGGTTCATATTCAGTCTGAGGATCGGATTTTAATCCCCTCGGAAGTCTTTGTTTGGTGCCTGCCTAATAGGGAAAAACATTTGAAAAGAAATCTGGAGTGTTCAAATCTATAATTTCCACATTCACATCTCACATTACAGCTGTTCGCGCTGGTGCATATATGTAATAAGAAGGGTTTAAAATGGATTTAATTCCTATTTTTTGGCCTCTTCAAGGATGATGGTTCTAACTTTGCTCCTGAAAGACGGGGCAACTATAGGACGCACTTTCTCTATACTGGATGTTTCAATCAGAAAGTCGCTTGTCGTTTTGAAGTCCCTATGATTTGTCTCAAGAGTAGTTGTTGCTGTGATTGCATAGCGGCAAACACAGATATGAAGATGCGCTGGCTTTAGAAAGAATCTGCCCAGATACTGTTCATCATGTGACGCCGAAGAGCAACCGGCTCGCTTACTACTAGCGCTGGTAAATTTACAAATGTGTATTTTTTCATGCAGATTTAGGTTAAAAACATGCATATAGGCACAGGTAAGACTTTTCAAACGGGAAACCAATGTTTAGAAATGCAAAACTTCATTTCTGGGTTTAATCCAAACGTCCAAAAGGCATGAAACCAGTCGGCAGACCTCTGTGCCTATTGAAACATGCATTTTACATGTTTATTAAAAAATTTCATTATTTATTTTGTCAGAACAATCTGGGTCGACGCCAACGCAACACGCTACTGACTTTGATTAATAAACGTCTAGATTTATGTTTCGTCAACACTTTGTTCAAGGAAAACAAACAGATTTTTCAAGCGTGAGGGTCAGCTTGCACCACCGTCTCCCGTGTCTAACTCGTCTAAATACCTCATGAGTCGTGCATCAATTTGATCTGGTTTTATCTTGCTTTTGGGTAGTGCCAAAAGTTAGGACTTTGTGGCACTGGTGTAGGAGGTGGGGGTGCAACCGCACCCCCAAAGTTTTGATTTGGTGAAAATCCGGGAGAAATCCCATACAATCCGGGCAAAATCCTCCGAAATCCGGGCAAAATCTCTGAGAACCTTCTAAAACTCCCTGAAAATCTGAGCAAAAATGGCGCCCAATATGCTTTGATTTGAAAATAATGGCGCCCGAATTGACACGAAGAGCTTTTTTTGAGGTCACTCTTTATGAAGTATTTTTCGGGCAAGTATGAGAGAATCCGAGCAAAATTCCTTCGCACCCCCAAAAATTTGCCTGCTCCTATACCTATGATTTGTGGGACGAAAAATGACAGGATGGCCGCTGATGCAAACTCCATGCTTTTTCTGGTAGCCATTATTGCTAAACCTCAGTTCATCTGCTGCAATTTCTTTTCCTGTAGCAGAGTAATTGCAACAATTCGCAGTGGTTCGAAAATGTGTGTTGCAACTTTTGTTTATTTGCTTGTTTTTTCTCACCATTGTGATGTACTCTCTACCAATTGGAGCGATTTTACTGTGACATCACCATGGGTACATCGCGACCTGAAAATAGAGCGGTGATTGTTTGCTCGCTGGAGGATCTTTCCTGTTGCTTTACTCCAAAGCAGGAAAAAGGTCGAAGGTTTCATACACTCAAAGTAGTGTTGGGCATACAAGAGATATCAAGGTAATTAACATTACCGTTAGCATCGGAATCGGAATGACGTTGTGTGAAGTGTCTAGAACGGAACCCGCCAGTACCATGTCCTCGTACTTCCGCGTTAATGTGCGCGAGTACACAGTCAACCCAGTCAACAAACGCTGCGTTCAAATATTGACTCGTTCTATGTCAGCCGCAACGCTCACACAACCCGCCCGCAGAAAAAACGGAAATGGTTGTTTTAATGGGGGTAATTTTCCATTTCAGCCTTGCGCGCGTTCGAAACTTGAGGTTAAAAAAGACCTTCACGGAATACGCTTAATCCACCACTCGGTTGTGAAGATTCAGAGCGGCTTAAGTTATTCTTAAACTTCGCACAATCGCAATCGCGGCTGAACGGTAGGCCAACGCGACGACACGGCGAGCGAAAACTCTTTTAGACACAGGCATAAAAGCAGCACGATTGTCGCGACTGCGAAACTCAGCGTGAACCTGACTGGAAGTGTTCGCTGGTGTGGCGCTTGCAAAACCTTTCGCTATTTTCAAACGCAGAGCAGAAAATATTTGGATAATGATGTAAGTAGTAGACAGTCTGTTTCCTATTGTATGTGACTTTGGTCCACCGAATGTTTTATCACGAAAGCTGAGTAACAAGACATTTGTGAATAGTTTTCAATTAAAATTGAGCTTGCTGCACTGCCAGTTAACAGAAAGATTGCTCATGAGGCAAATTCACCTCTGAAAACGGTATAATGCATCCGAACACACACTGAGCACCGCAGCATTTCAGAATGGACCTTCTTATGATTTGCAAAAAATGTTGTAACGTAATTTTTTTCCAAAATGCCTNCATTTAGACNAAGATTCTTTAGGTTTGGCGTTTGCAGTGTATTGTCCTCCTTAGCATGTGCTTGCACTAGCTGGCACTCATTCTTTATTCTTACGCAAAGGTGCTTTTTCTGTATATGCAAGGTTATAAGGTTTACAAGGCTTGACAGCAACGCAAGGCAATGTTAAGCTGATACGGGGAATGCCCGTTTGTTTGAACTCGGTTGGGTCACGTTGGGTCATGTCCTAACCAACTGAGAAAAGAAAACGTAAACCTCACTGCGACAAGGTGACCCGCGTTGACAAACAGAAGCTCGCGCGCCGATTATTTTAACCCTGCTGTTTCTCCCACTGGACCNGATCGGCGGCACGAATTCCAAACAATAATTAGCACTCCGAGGTGGTCGGCGCTGATTTACGACACAAAATTGTAACAGGACGTTGCACACCCCACTGAGGACTTTATGCTCGCGTGCTCGCGTATCTCGAACACATGTCCAACATTTTCTTCCCAACTCAGGTCGTGCGTCCGCTATTGTTAGTCAACTATTCAGTGACGAAAACCAGTTGTTCGATATTCTTTCTTTAATTGTCGAAAACATGTTGCAGCTGTGATGAAAAACTCAGGCACAAAAGTAGAGTCGTTCCAAAGTCGCTTTTCAGTTGTGCTTAAAAGCTTGTGACGGTTACCACGCACTTGATCTAGCGAAATTTTATTCCTACTAATCGCAAGCCTCAACTTCTAAGCCCAAAGTTAATGTAACTACGTTGGTGCAAAAAAAGCAAAATGAAACTACATTGGCCAGATGTAGTCCAGACCATTTCAAGCAAATAAACACTTTGAAAAAGTAATTTAGGCAAATGTAGGTTGTAATTTGTGTACTTGGTCGTGCGAACTCTGAAAATTGAAAAACTCTCATGAATGCAAAAAAGAGATATCGCTTTTCAATCTTAAAAATGGACTTTTCAGCCAAAAGAGCTATGAAAAAGATGTGAAATGGTGTTTTTGTTTTGCATTGCACGAATGTAATCGATTCTAATTGTCAGTTATTGAAATGACTCGATTTCGATCTAGTTAGTAAATGGAACACTTGCGATGTTGTGCTAAAATCAAAGCACAAATGCTCTTGAAGCTTAAACGTAACTTGGAGTAGCAACAACGTTCATCGCCGCTATTGTACACAACCGTTCGCATATCGCCCTCACGTGTGACAAGTCTTTCGACGTATTCGAATCGCTCTTCGCGAAAAACGTCGCGGTTTTTGCCACAATTTCTACGTTATAGCAAGATGTTGTTGAAATAAGATGAGTCCGGATGAATAAGTAGGTGAGCTCTGACTCTTACATCCATGACTCTCTTTGCTTAATGACTTGACTTTTTGTGGTGGCTGTCCACCAGTGAGCAAATATTTTGATCGTGATTTACGAAGGCACAACGTGCATGTAGCACAACCTTGCGTGCAGGGGTTGCTTAATCAAATCAGTTCGGCCATGTTTTCCAGCTATATTTGGTGAGATACCTGGAGTGCTTATGTTTTCAAAAACAGTTCCGTGAAACCTTTGAAAAACGTAAGCTAAACATTAGCAACTTTCAAACGTCTTTCAAAATATATGTTGACGAATGTCAGCGATGTTGACCGAAAATGCTGAAGAGCTACAACCGAATAAAGGGCAGATGGACGAGAAAGTGGGGCTGTAAACTGTCAAAACACCTGTAAAACTTTAATCTTCTCGCTCTCTTAAAGCTGCAATGCAACTTTCAGCAATTATAGTCTCACGAGAAAAGACTGAGTAGCAATTGCCTTTGTAAGTTGTCCAATAGGTTAAAATCTACTATAGTGACTTTGATGAAAATACTCGTTGTAGATATGTTCTACAGTGCTGGAGTAAAACATGTAGCTTTAGAAAAATTGTGCGAACTGCATTTCCAAAAACGCAATTTTACTCTGTTTAATTTTTTCTTCGCCTTCCCACCCGTTACGAATATCTTTCTCCTCATCTCCATTTTTGGTCTTTGAATATGTACTCCACTTCTGCATTTGGGAACAAAGAAAACGCTTTCCATCAATCGAATCAGGACAACTCTTGCTGTTTCACCTATCCAGCAGATTTAAAATCATTTCGGGGGACTGCATCTCACTATTTTGTCAAATGTTCATAGAGAAAGTACCAAGAACACAGCTGCTAATCTGTGTTTGAGTGTGTAGCTTGTGCCATCTCTGGTGCCAAAGACATTCTCAGAGGTCCCAGTGGCTTTTCCTCGGTGAAGAATTTTTAAACCTAAGTCATAAGCTTAGTTGTGTTCGAAAGCGCAGAATGTTGTCCGCAAAGCGTTGAAGGGTGTCGGAATTGAGGTAATTTTTCTCCCCGGATAATACTTTGTCGATGTGTTAATGAAAAAACTTTGAAATTTAGCATAATGCATTACATGGCATTCACTTGCAAGCCTTCCTCGTGCAAGTTCAAAACCAGAAGTAATATCTTGCAGGAAGTTAAAACTATACCATCAGGGTCCTAATCTTGAAGTGATAAAGACGGTTTTCTGCTATATAAGGTCAAGTCTCAAGTGTCCAGTATTCCGGCAAGCTCTTATCCTATTCACGAGGCCTTTGACTTATTAAGTCGAAAACTGCACGAAACAAGAGAATGAATGACGAAACGTTTGCAAACACGATGACGAATTTCACAAACATTCACTTTTATTTTAGAGAACAAAAACAAAAAATGAAATTTCTTTTACACTGCACCAAACATTTGTTAGGCTGCTAGCACTACTTAAGAAAGAGCTACTGCATTATTGCTAATCGCACCCAAGGTTTCACACATGAAAGTTAAATTTTACTACGTAAGATGAAAATAAAGGTGATTCAGACACTCGATTCATGTGTGAAATGTGTATAATTGCAAATTTCATTTGAAAATGCATGATATGCTGAACTTAACCAACCTATGCCTGAACTTAACCAACCTGTGTCTTTCCTCAATGAAAATTTGTGGAGATGCAGTACATCGCCAACACCCAAACAACGCTTCTGATGGAGTCGTGCTGCCCTTGGCCGTGGTTAAACGTTGTTGGAGAGACCACACTTCACCTTGAGCCACATTCATCGATACAATCCAAGCCGTTGTAGTAATATCAAAGTTTTGCGAAAGGGAAAAAAGTTTGTTCAAGCTTCTTTCAAACTTTCAGCGAACGATTAGAAACAACAGGTGAACTTACTTTCGATCTGCAGAAGTTCTGCAAATTATTCCAACTTCAAAAAGGTCCCAAAAGTTCAGACTTAAACCACCAATTTACCCCACCTAAATGCAATTCTTTTATCAAAAAATTATAAGCTTGAAATGGGGTACCAGATGCAAATAAGGCGCTTGCGACTCGGTACCCTGGTCCCTCCGCCGCGACGGCCCTGCGTTGTTAAATGTACTGAACACGTCATGCCCTGAGTAATTCAAAAACTTCTAAACTTTTTATGTTCCTTGAATAACTTATTTTTATTTTGTTGGGTGGAGATTACCGCTCGGAAATACACATGGTGTCTGCAATAAATTTGTGAGAAGTCCTGTATACAGTGCTTCCTTTCATTTCGGTAAAGGATAATAAGTGCTTCTACCAGAAAGAACACTTTCGACTCTCTGTGGCGAAATTAGTTTCGATTCTACTGTAATTGCTGAGCATCGTTAATGGATGGTGCTTTGGGCAAGAACCTCAAGCCAGCCCTGCCTCACATTGCACTGCTGCCGCTTCATTTAACCCCAAAGTGTTCATATGTTGCATCAGAAATATTATTGTAAAGTGTGAATTCACCATGACACTTCATCTTGAAACGCGAATTGTGATGATGTGGATTGTTGGTCGAACTCTTGACAAATTGCACAATGAAGCTCAAATGGTTCAAAAAATCGGTACGTTGAAAAAAGAAAAACCGCTCGTCCTTTAAAAATACGGTTGCTTGATTAAACTTACGAAAAACTTTCGATTACTTTAATTCAAAATTATGCTTGGTGGAAATCGAAACCATTTATTCAAAAATAGGTTTGGGTGTTTACGAGTGAAAAAAACTAATTCTCCAGTAATGTTGGGTTATTTTTTTTTCAAGGTCGGAAAAAAATAGTAGAAAGCTTAAAATTGCTGAATGCAATCCTTTAACTAACCATCCTAAACAACATACTAAAAGTCCCTATGCGTCCTCCTTGAGCTTTTTCTGGTATGACGTTATGATGCCATAAGTGTCATTGATGTTGAAAATGGTGTTTCGTACATGTTCATCATATAATTTGTTTGCATGCTACGTGTAGCTTCATTGACTGATAGACAAAGTCACTTCAAATTTAGAGATCGCCTTCCTTGTTCGAAGTAATGGTTTATAGCGACACAGATATCAGTGATGACAGATTTCTTCCTTGCACTTATCCAAAATTGCAATTTTGTTATTTGCATTTATAGATTTTTTGTAAAGCGGGCGTAGCAATCACCAGCTAAAACTAAAATGGACGATAAGGTCACATACAAGACAAATTGATTTTCTCCAGACAGTTTTGAAAGGCCAGCACTTATGACTGTGATAACAATGTATGTAACAGGGCGCCAGAGCGGTTTCATCAGTAATGAATAGCACCAATTGAACTATCGGAGCTGTCACCAGATGGACGTTTCTTTGAACAGAGTTAAGGAGTTGCTATCAATGCTTCCTCTAAGGTGCGCAACTGTGCAAATGCGCAGTATACAACCAGACCATTTTCGCGGTGAAATCTCGTTCTCGCACACTTGCAACATTCCAAAACATTGGAAAATCACGAAAACAAGAGGAGCTGTTTGAATTGAATGCGTACTTTGCTCATATTTTCATAAGATTTTATACTTATTCTTATATGTAATTCGCAAAGCTTGTAATTCATTTAGAACTCCGCTAACTCATCTTTAAAATATTTATGCTCACTAAAACAAACATTTGTTCAGTGTAAAACTTTCTTAGAGGGTTCATTGGTTACTATCTCCTGCGCAATGTGGATATTTGTCAACATATGCAAACTGGTAATCTGAAAAACTCAATATTTTGCGAAGGCACAAAGGTCATCGGGAAGCATTGTTGCAAAGGCACATTCTTAATCTCATAAAAATGTACCAGCGTTTTACTCTTAAACTCCTTCATGACCATGAGCAAAACTACCTTTTTATTTTTATATGTCTCTGATGATGTGCTGTCGTAACATACGAATAACAACACTGCTGAGATATCCTTACGCTATCTAAATTTCAAGGGTTGAATGCATGAGATGTGCTTGGTGAAGCGAAACAAACAACATTATTTCATAAATTGGTTACAAGGTACCCAGTGCGGTAGCATCGTATAGCGCCGCTCGAAAGATTAATTGCAGCTACATCTCCAGCATGTTTGCTACACGTTGCGCTGACCCATAAAAAGTTCATTGTGCAAGAATAGAAGCGATGAGGTACTTTCTACGCTCGAGCTATCAAAAAGTTGCTTAAAGTTTTTGAAAGAGGTAACTGGAGCATATACTGTACATCAGGGTTCACCAACCTTTTGGAAACTGCGAGCTACTTCTTGCGTACCAATCAATGCAAAGAGCTACTAGTTTGATACGCACTTATGAAACAAAAGTTTTGCTCAATATGCCTTCAGTTATTTTAGTATTGATATATACTGTACGTTAATGTGAAGACATTGACCATGCAAATGTTATGTTTAGAACAGACCCGCGGGCGACCTACACAATCCTTGCGGGCGACCTGGTGCCCGCGGGCACCACGTTGGTGACCCCTGCTGTACTTGTTCGTTGTAATGGAATTTGGCGGCACTTTTAAGTTTTAAACAATTTTTTCTATTGTCAAAATAAGTTGTATGTCCTGCAAAACGTCTTCAGCGCAGTGTTTCCAACCAGAAAGAAATGATAGCAAAACGTTAACATGATACAGAATTAAGCTTGCAGTAGTTATAATTTCAACGACAGCGAAGTGCTTCACAAAAAACGGAATATCGGTAAATTGCTGTCGATTCGCGTTGAGTCAACGTTCTGCGTGAATTGAAAAAAAATTCATTTTTCTGTAAGAACTTTACATTTGGATTTCAATGATTTAGCTTCGGTTAGGTAATATTTTAGGCTTAACATTTCATGATTAATTCCAGATTGCAACTGAGAAAATTATGTTGATTTATTTGGGTTTACTTCTAGTTCAACTCCCTTTTCAGTTCAAGAAACTTATGATGTCGGGGGTGTTTGAGGGAGTTGCTGGTAAAGAAAGCTACCGCTAAGCCAAGATCACCAACTAGAACTACGTTTGTTATGGCCTCAACCAGAGGCAAAATCTTTTGACTGCTATTCACTAGAGCTAAGCTACATTTGTTTTATTTCTAGAGGGGCTAAGTATCAAAAATTTAAAGCAGCATGGACAATAGGTAGAATTAATGTCACCCACAATCCCATAAGAAAATCACTGGCAGGGAATAAACAACGATAGCCTTTAATTGGCTTTTGTAAGACAGCAAAATATCATCACTTTACAAAATGTGTGATGATTGTGAATGTTATCCTTTATTTTATCATTCTTGTACTCCATAACCGATAATTTATGTGACAGCGGTTATGCCTGAACAAGACTCATCAACTGTTCATTGAAAGTTACACAACTTACTTTCAATTACAGTTTCAAGTAGCCTACTGCAAAAAAACACTTAGCGTGGCCTTGCCCAACACCTGGAATGGCCTACAGTAGATGATAGATTATGTCGCACAAATCACGACTTGCTTGCGACAAAAACTTCAACCAACAGTGGCTGATCAGGCAGGCCGGGTCATGTCGGCCTAAACAGTACAGCAGTTTAGTAGCCTACCCCACTGTGCCCACTGAAGACTAGATTGATCTTTCATAAATCCAGTGTTTCAGCTATCCACAAACTATTAGCAATTGTTCTGTGGTCGTTCTGCATCCTTTTGTTTACCTCAGTACAAAACACTTAAATAGTGTCTACGAGTACATCACATCACCGCGCTTTCCCGAACCCTCGGCAGTGAGTCTGATGCGTCAATATAGAAGCAGGTTCTGCTTGAATGCAGACCACACCAGACGCATCAGAAAAGGACGTGAAGCCACGCAGTCAGACGCATGCGCCCAAAAAACGCAGAGGACGCATCCCGTGTGCATATAGCTTAACTGTAGCCCTAACCTAACGCTAACCCTAAAGCTAACCCTAAAGATAACCCTAACGCCAACCCTAATGCTAACCCCAACGCTAACCCTAACACTAACCCTAAAGCTAACCCTAACGCTAACGCTAACCCTAACGCTAACCCTAACGCTAACCCTAACGCTAACCCTAACGTTAACCCTAAGCTTAAAACCTAAACATGAACTTTGGAAAGTTTTGAAAAAAGTAAAAAAAAAGAAAAGGGAAGTCGCCAAGGTGAGAGTCGAACTGAAAAGCAATGACACACCAGACGTGAAGCACAACTGCTGCGCAGGCCAAATACATGACAAACTGACCTTTTCATTCGAATTGCGTTAGCCTATGCCACGAGACCGAATGTTCGACTAGCGGCACAATAGATCCAGCCGATCTGTTGCCACCAGAATCTCGGCAGCGAAATAGACACTGCCTAAATTGATATCAAAACATACGAAGCATTGACAAAGGCCAGGGGTCTCTTAGTCTTACCTATATGGCCAGAAGGCCAAATGTAAATTCAACCCACAAAACCATTTCATTCGGCCTGGTAAGACATTTTGTCAATTATATATGTAATTATCAGTGATGGAGTCTCGAGACGCGTCGCGAGACCCGTTTTTTGGAGTCTCGGTCTCGTCTCGAAGGTCTCAGGTCTCGTCTCGGTCTCGAAGGATTTCGGTCTCGGTCTCGAGCTCTTCGTCTCGAGACTTGTTTTTTTTTTAATGGTATTTTTTATGATGTTTTGCAAGGAATTCTTTAAAAAACGGTTTAAAAAAATGATTGTTCAAAATTTAGCCATTCAAAGAGGTCAGTGGCTAAGCTTTCTTTCTTTGTTGTTATATTTGCAGATAGAGAAAACAATTTGCCCTCTACCCCGTTTGAAATGTATACTGAATTCAATAAAAAATGTGCATGTACTGTTGCAGACCCCCGGGGCTTGGGCCTGAACATATTAATGAGAAAAACTGTTCTTTTCAAAGTTCGATTGTTTTCCTGTTTTGTCGTCGACTTAATTCTAAGAAGGTTTCTATTCACACATATTGGAATTGTCATCTTGACGAATAAGAAATATTTCTTGCATCCTGCTTTATTGTTCTCATTATGAGTCGTAAAGCTATACTTTTGGTGCAGCGAATAAGCCAATGAACTTCATAACGTCAATAGCGCAAGGCCAAGCGGCCTCGCGAAATATTACAACCGGTCAGAAGTTTCTGCTTTGATCACTTCACAGTTGAGAATCAAATTGATACCAGAACAAAAAGTACGGCGATTCGAAGGCAGACTATCTGCAGAGAGTCCCTTATTCGAAACGTGCGTTATTGGAAGAGAGCATGATTAACGCAGCAAGTGTTTTTAAGGTTCTGCTAAGCTGCGATGCAGGCATGGCTTGCTGGAAAGTTTTACGTCACAAAATCATTCGTTAAGCGCAATGTCTTCATGTCACAAAGCTTACGCTGTGGTTCGCACAAGTTCATAGCGTTCAAAACAACATCTCAAAGTCCGCGATGCACAGATCGGTTTGCATAATTGCATCACTTTTAGGAATAAAACTTTGACAAACTCCAATAAATTCATCCATATTGTGACATTGCGTCACAATAGTACCAATGAAACCGCAGCGCATAATCTCTGCAACAACAGGTTGGGAGTACTGTGCTAAGGACTATCTTTGAACTGTTTTTCCAGGAGTTTTGTTATGCAACCCATAGGCTTATTCAAAAGAGGTGGGAGAGTGCCAAAAAGTTTCTTTTTTGAGAAGCCAAATAAAACCATGTCTTTTTTTCGAAGTGCTT
>JGI24159J19872_10004511_pt1 | contig 17758 bp, 7 predicted proteins | sample Ectturendosymbi4_FD_19872 | JGI IMG/M metagenome (IMG submission 19872) | reverse complement strand
TAAGCCGGTCTTTTCACTAAACACTCATCATTTTTAACACTGCCCTTTCATTATGGTGGGCGGCAGACTATGGAAACCTCTGAAAAGGGGCGCTGGGTGAAAAAAGGTTAAGAACCACTGCCTTAAATCATACCGGGCTTTTTCGCATTTGTTCCTGTTATTTTATGGCCAGATTCGGAATTAGGCGCACCCCACCTTGGCACTGGCAGACAATTGACGGTTAAGTTGGCACAGCAGAGGCAGACGAGATCCTACAAATAGGACCAGTTAATTTGATATATCTAATTTTTTAAAATTTAGTTTTTAAAAGTGATGAGTTTCACTGGTATAGCCGCAAACAGCCAAACACTTGGATCCGGGTAGTAAAACACATGCACAGCCACTTAAACTGAATAGCAAGCATTCTCTTCGCGATGCTCAAGCTCAGGGTTTTTTTAAGGTGTTTTAGGGACCAGATTCGGGTCCGTAGAATTGAAAATCGAGTCCCTAGAATCAGCGAAAATTATCATCGGGTCCCTAGAATCAGAGAAATCGGGTCCCCACAGGTTCGTACCGGGTACCTAACATTTTCTTTAAAAAAAAACTGCTCAAGCTTATGCCAGCAGCATTTGTGCCGCAATATAAGCGATCGCCCTGTCAACGAACAAACGTGGTGCAACTCAACCTCGCAAAGTCAACAGAACAAGATGGATGGCTTGTTTGATTTTTTCTCGTCGGTTTTGAGGAATGAAAACGAAATACGCAAAAAAAGAAAAGAAACACAATAGAATATGAAAATGCAGCAAGTGCTCAAGTAAACTGAAGGTGCAGCGCTGAAATAACTCCACCATACTATAAACGCGGGTGATGATGAAATTGTTGTTCGACGCTTTGAGGAACAAACGACTCCATGCTTGCACAAGACAGGCTTACGATAGTAGCATTTGAAAGGTGACCACTAGATTTTGCAATCTCGCCGCAGGCGAGACCTGTTCGTTCTTGTTAAGCTGCGCAGAAGGTTCGATTTTTCCACAGTATCCAATGGAATGTTTTGTAGGAGGGTTTTATGAAAAAATCAAGTTACCGTGAATCATCCTCCGAGCACAATGTCTGTGTACACCTTACAGTCAAACCGATGGAAATATATGCCAGAGAGCAGAGTTTCGTTAAATCTAAAATCTGAAAAATATTTCAAACTTCATCGTTTCCATTTTTCAAAAGTTTCCGTAAGAGTCGTGCGCGTGGTGTAACCAACAGACGCTACAAATTTTTCTAACAATCATTAGACGTGAAGTGAGTAAATTGATCTACTAACATTAAAGAAGGCAAAGAAGGATTTAACTATGAAAAGCATTTAGCAAAGCACCAAGGCGATACAGAGAAATTTTAACAGCGAGCACAAAAAACACAAAACGCAACGCTTGCGCCTGCTGCGAACGTTACCAGATGCATCGAAGTACAACGAAAACAAGCTCTTTTGAACAAGCCTTTTCCGGTTTGCAAACGCAATGTGCAGCAAATGACACGATTTTTTCAAAGCACAAGTGCGCGTTTGCATAGTTTTCACGATGCAAGATAACCTGTAAGTTCACTCGTCGCTGCAAGGGCAGACAATAGGTTTTCACATTTTTACGAACTATCCAGGTTTAGGCAACCACACCAAAGATGCCAGCTCGCAAGCGATATTTCACTCGGCACGGTTACAAACATAAGCGAAGATGATCTGCTGCAGTTTAAGTTTTATAGTTGTTAGTTTATTCCTACTGAAAACGCGGTGCAGCCCTGGGCTGTAGCCTTCATCGATGCCACCACGCACAAAACAAACAACGCAGCAATGCAGTTAAAGTACCGGTATGAATACGGAAGTATGAACACTATGCAAAGGTATCATTCGCAGTTTCAAGTTAGGCAAAAAGCAGCGTAAGCTTGCTGTTAATTAGATCTGCAAGAATAATTAAGGTCGCAAAGGGCCCTGGCACTTACGGGGAAGCTGGCCGCTGTTAGACACCTATGCAGGGGTGCACAACCTTCGGGCGCCTTCGATTAAAATTATTTCGGCCGTGCATATGTAATTTAAAATATTGGTTATGATGATGGCGGCCGTGCAACATTAAAAACTCTTTGTCCACTACAGGGGTCTCCAAACTTTTTTGTCCGAGGGTCACATAGCCTATACTCAAAGGATCGAGGGCGGGACATCATACGTAATGCGGGTGTTTTGGGATAAGCTACATTCTACCAAATCAACATGTGTTTCGTGAATATATATTTTTTCCTTATTGACAAAATGTCTTTGCGGGACGGATGAAATGGCTTCGCGGGCCGGATTTGGAGACCCGTGGTCGACTGGATGAAGATTCTTAGTAAAAATACGGCCAAATAGACGTGTGGAAGCAGAACAGAAGCAATGTAATAAAATAAAAATATCTTGAACTCACTAGCGGCCGTAATTCGTAAAAATAAAAGGTAATGCGGCCGGCAATAGCAAAAAGGTTGTGTACCAGTGATGGAATTCGACCGGTTCGCAAGAACCTGTTCTTGGAATTTCTTTAAACCCGAGAACCGGTTGTTGGCTTAAGTCAGGGATTCTTAATTTTTTCCCATAAGCACCTTTTACTTATAACTTGTTTTGGCAAACCTCTCGTAGACCTGTCACTAACTTTTAATAGTGAAAAACAAAACTAAAATCAGGTTCGAATAAAATCTCGTTCGAACGAGAGCGTCGTTACATAAGGCTACACCGACGGCAACCGCTGCCAGCTGGTTTTGTTTACTTTCCCATCTATGCAGACACCACCGCAGCTGTTAGGATTAGCTATATTTTTGCCTCTGCAGACTGTGATAATGAGAGAACCTGTTGTTAGTGAGTCCTGGAGTGAGAGAACCTGTTCTTAAAAATTTGAATCCCACCACTGTTGTGCACCCCTGCGTTAATACAATGCTAAAATAGTGTATAAGTGCAGGGTGCTGTTGTCCTCGCAAGGGCACAAACTCTTTTCAAGAGAAAAGTTGCCGTTCCTTGTCAACGTGCATGCTTCAATGCATGTGAAACACTTTTAGTACAGAGAACAACTGAAAGTATGAAAGTGCCGCAAAAGCTTGATAACAAAAAGGACGACCAAAGCAATCGAAGGAAGCCACAAAATGCTGACGTCTCGCTTTATCAACTATTATTAACATCATGGTTCTTACTGCACTGATGATGCTGATCGATTGGTAGCGAAACGTCTACATTAGGTCGTTTACTTCAGTTTGTTTGGCTGTTACTTTTTCAATAGTTGAAATAAATAAGAGGTTTAGATAAACGGGTAAAAGTTCAAGACAATCCATGTGGATCGTTGGCCGTGTTACAATGTTTCCCCCCGGCGCATTTTAGGGTACGACATTGGAACGTGGAATAAAAAACACTTGTGTAAGTACTTCGAACCAAAACTGAACGAACGGATGTTTTCCTGCAGTGTCAATGGTTTTGCGCAATTAAAGAGCTCTGGAACCTTTTTCCTTTATTGTGACACTGAATCACACGCGTGATTTAGTTTTGTTTCACACGTCATTAATCATAGGGTAGTAATAGAACTAACAAGTTCAGCGTCAGGTTATGTTATGAGTAAGGCAATGTTGTCCCGAGGATAAAATTTTCGGGGCCACACACTTTCTATCAAGGACAGGCACTTCGTCTGTATTTAGCAAGCTATCAAAAATTAGGGCTTGGTTTTTGGAAACCGAAGAGCATTTGTCACTTACAGTTCAAAAAACAATGTGCTTAGCTTCATGGTCTTTCCAACTACATTCTGCCTGGTATTTTCAGATCTCTTGCGCGTGCAAAAAAGGGAAATGAAACGCAAAAACAACAAAATCAAGTGCGATTTGTGTATATCTCAAATACCGGGCCAACTTCAACCCCGTATTCTGCTCAGGTTTGCACACATCAAAATTCTGGCATGCCCATCGGTTGTTTTTCAAAATTTTTGATGGCAGATGGAGATACTGCCCTTATCACTCACCAAGCACCGCAACTAATGACAGCAATTCAACGACTGATACGAACTCGACAAAGTATTTCGTTCGTTATTGAATATCGCCAACAGACGACATGCCCACTGAGACAACCTACACCATGCACATTCCTTCGATCCATCCAGTTGTTTTGCTGCTCGGATCAGGACTTCAAGGCTGTAGGAAGAACGTGTGTAAAATAGCTCAGGGTCTGTCAAATTAGTCTTTCAGGAGGGGGCATCGGCAAGACGTTCATCATGTCGTTCATGCGCACGCCCCCCTTTTCTTCGTTGCCAGCAGGGCTGTATTTACCTTCGTACGCTCTTTTTTTCTTGATTTTTAGACAACAGTATACACTTAAAACGATAATAGCGATAACCAGAACTCCCCCTACAACGCATGGTATAATGATCTCCAATGGTACAGACGCAGCGGCAGTTGTCGTAGCTGTGGCTGAAGTTGCGGATGCACCAGACATCGCAAGAGCAAGTGATCAGCACAATTCCAAGATAGCGCAAGCGTTAAAAGTTCGCCAGTATGGTGCTGCTGCCTCGTAGCAAGCTTGTACGATGATGTAGATCCCAACTTGTCTGAAAAACGGAAAGACTGCACTGTCTTTTTCACTAAATTTCACATATGTGCAGCAAGTCCATTTAAGGCACGCGAACTCCTGTGAGATCTGCAGTTGGTGATTTCGATTTCAATTTCACACAATGTGAAGTGTTCGAGCACTAGAAATAATTTCTAGAAATATATATTTTTTGTCAGCCAAAAAAACTGGAACCATTCACTGCAAAAGATTCTGGAATAAGCAACAGGTATAGACATAAAGCATAGTCAGGTAGTCGGCTTTAGTGTTGCAGATGATACGCCCGTATGTATAGTCACGGGGAAAGTGGAAAAAACTGCTCTGCTACCATCCTTGCCTGTTGCAATAGCTTCGGGCAAACAAAATGAAATGACGACTGCAGTCTGAGATGAAACGCGCTACTTGCTGAACTCAAACTACTCCGTCACACTATACCTTGACCCTATCACATAGCATGCTTTACGCTTTTCATCTAAAACCGTATTGTGTGAAGTGCGAACCACTACTGCGACAATGTATGAAACCTTCAATGCCCTGCCACTCCCTCGGTATGACGCCGCCAGCTCATAATACAGCATAACAGTTGCTGGCAATCAAGCACTGAAGGTGTTCAGTTACGCTGCCCGACAGTTTCACGCAAGTTCACGATGCTTCTGAGATGCGACAAGTTGTCTGCTGAAAAATCCAAGCAAAACCGCAAGCATGTTGAATATGTAGTGGCTAAATAAAAATTTTGATTTGAACGTGACTTTATCATGACGCGTTCCGGAAATGTTTGACCTCACCGCCCGCTCAACGCGAGCTCATAAACAGCAGCTTCTGTGTTTTTGCCACCGCGCGTAGAAAGACTGAACAAGCGACTCGAGCAGGTTACAAGCCGAAACTTCGGTATGAGGCAATTTATAACTACAGACAGCACTTCGTTACAAACGTATGATTTCAAATATTATATCCCTGCATTTTTTACTGCTCCGGGAGGATTTCATTCAACTATCACCGAGCCTCTTGTTTATCACGCCTCATGGACTTGTGGGCGAAATGCATCTATGTACAGCAACTGAAAAGCTAAAAAAATGAAAAATACCATCTAAGGACAGAACTGTTGGATTTAATCTAAAGACACTGCTTACAACAACCGAAGATAACCACAACCTGCTACATTAACCTATTTTTGAACGTTTGACACAAAAGAGGTGCTGATACTAGCATTACTACTACAGAAATAGCCTAAGCAATAAGCCGTCCTCGGCCTATTCGTACCAACTATTGTAAACGCAAGGCTGCTGCAACGCTCATCAGACAGTATCAAAATATAGTGTCGAAAATGTTGCCCAGCCCTCAGCACGCCGCAGTAAACGAGTTGTTTTTTGTGGTCTTGTACAAGCGGCAAGCTTTTGCTGAGCAGTTCAACTTTTTCGTCAAACATTAACCGACACCGTCACAGCACACCTATGTGTCGTCATGCGGAAAGTGGGGTGGACGTGACGCTAGTTCAAGAAAAAAGGTCAGTCTGTTGCGAAAAGACCGAAGCGGAACTTATGTTCAGCTTCATTTATACTCGGTTTTGTACTTCTTTCCGAGCGTCACGAGTGGTCTGCGGCGGAACTTACGGACATTTTAAATCGACCGTCAAGTACTAAGACCGCCCACGTAATTTCGTTGATCTAATTACTCTTTATATTTCAATTTTTCAGCGAACTGGCTTGTCACAATAAACAGCAGCTTCTGCATCCTAGCAGACGTTTAAAACTGTGTGATAGAGCAACTTTGACTACCTCTCTGGCACAGTGGCACATATACGCCCACTTTCGCTGCTTTCAATACGCATTCAAGTTGATGGCAGAATGCATGGAAGAGTGAGCGATGTAAAAACGCACTCGCCGCCGAGACGAGTTAAAACATTACCACGACCGTGAACATGCCACTGAGTTCAGGCTGTATCGTCACGCTAAGCAGAGGAGTCTGGTTTCAATCTTTGCAAAACTTGAAGCACTCATCTGTATCCTAAGCTACAGGCATTCCTAGTGCCGTTCCAACGTAATCTACGTCTATAAGCTTTCACGCAACTAGCACGCTGTCTAACATACTAGAAATTTTTAAAGAGGTGTTTCGGGTTCATTAAAGCATGTTTTGAAACAGGCTCTCATATATACGTAACAAATAGAGTTGTGTAAAGATTTTTAAACATCTTGTTGTGCTTTTCAACGAACCGAAAGGAACCAACTTTCCAGTATTTTTTCTTGCCACTGCGGTTGATTTTTCGTTCATCACCTAGCAAAGTAACATATCACTGAGTAAACTATGAAAAATAGCCAACGCGCTGCAAGCATGCCATAGCAACGACTTCCAAAACCACGATAGCCTCAACCGCAAGATAACAGTTTACATATGGAAATGGACTCACAACTCGTCGTTAATTAAACGTCGCACCTTCAACATTTTACACAACAGACCGAGAAACAAACCACCCCATCTCTAAAAATCAGCTACTACTGGTTTAAAATTTCATCGAAATAAAGTTAATGTCGCACAGGCGTCCTGCTGTGCATTTAAAATACAATGACACAGTCACAGAGATGGGCAAACTTAAAACTCTGATAGAAGCCAAAAAAATCTACTACCAGCTGAGCGTTTGGAGAGCCCCGAGTCTTCTCGTGTACAGTCTATCTATTCACACTGTAGGAGAAAGTCCATACAACCCACCACGTACGGCTTAGGAGAAATGTTTTAAGTCTTTTCTTGACTACGGCGAATACACGTACGTTTCGAACGCAATACACAGTAGTCGCACATGGCACGCGTTTCCCCGAGATTTTTTTGCTCAGTTTTTATAACGCAGCAAAATGCTTTGACAAAGATAAAAAGACAGCTCTGGCTCACATCATTCTGCAGATTTGCTGGGCCTATTTCAATTTACTTCAAGGTACGACTTGAATGTTTCAAAATCACGAGGTGGGTTTTCCACAAAACGAAACTATTTAACTATTTTAACTCAAATGTGCCTAAAAGACGAAGAACAATAACAACTCTACGCAAGATAGCTTTCCTGAAAATACAACGAACTTAAATATAAAAAAGACCGTCCTAATATCGCGAAAGACTTAAAAAGCACAACATACTTTAGATAAATGAAGTTTTTCACGTCGGAAAAACCCAATATATGGGCTGCGACTGCGTTTCACAGTGACATTAAATTATAACAACGGCAAGTTTTTGCAACTTTTTTTACAGTTTCCAACAACTTCCTAAATACTCAAAATATATGTAGTTCAATGTTTTGAGGTGTTTCCAGATATTTGACCTTGCAGCTTTTTCGATTTTTGCGTGCAACTTTTACTGCAATTTTTATCAAGTATTGCTCAAAATGTAAAAGTGTAATTAAAAACAATACTACAAAACTATTTCAGTTTAGGTCTGTTCTCTTTGATTGCATGAAAAAGAGCTATATGACGGATTAGCTGCGTCTCAATGTTATCTATGACGAAACAGTTGGTTTGCAAGTTGTAAGTTTTACAGCCCCAGCCAAGCACGACAGTGCCCGAACTCAATTAGAGGTGAAATTGCGGAAAATCTTGGCTTTTGGCCAAGTCCGCGCAAACGAAAGTAGGTTGTGTCAAGTCTTTCGCAGTCAGATGTGCGCATAAGTGTGCGCATCTTTCGTTGAAAATGAATGTAACTTTGTTACTTTTTTACTGCAACAAAAACTTGTCCTAATAATAACCTCAGCAAAAAATCTTATTCATCTTATTCAAACGAAAAGAAACAAAAAAATCCGTACACCACAACAGTTGACATGTTTTTCACGATATCAATAAATTGAAATGTTTCATGTATTAGCCTTCAACAATGCCTAATAAAATGTTACTGCTTTACTACGTAAAGTAAATTGAAGTGAAGCTCAACGTGTATGATGCAATCATCAATATATCTGACGCATGTTTCATGTGCGACCGGCCACACATAGCTGAATGTTGCAAACGTCAGTTTTGTGGTGAAGGCAACTTCTCGCGTTTCTGTTACGTTTGTTCAGCATGTAAAAAACTAGCTCGACGAATGAGAAAAGCCAACTGCAACAATTACGAAACAGTGTTACCAGATGGGGCGGTTTACTTCGTTACGAAATAAAAAAAGAAATCTGCGAACAAGTACAATCCTCGACATACTCTGAACTGTTGCGAGACATACTGGTTCGATAAACGCTTGAAATATTTCCAAGCCAAAATTCACACTACCCCACCACGATCCTGCTGGTCATCTAAGTCCTAAGACTGGTGAGCCATGAATCTAAATAAAAAACCTGGCATTACCAGTTCTGCTTTGAACAAAGTAGCTGTCAAGAGAAAGGTTTTAGTACTTCATAATAACGCATATTTGCTTTGCGACGAGTGTAAAACCTAGACAACATTGTCACCTATAACAAGCTACACGGAACAACGAACTTTTATTCAAAGCAACTTGGGATATGTAAGAAACAGAATAGGGTAACACTGTCCTAGTAGATCTTACTAAATTGGGAACACTGAGTATCTCACCTCGCAGAATAGACGAAATGGCCAACCACTTTTAACTGTTTTCATTATAAAGAATTAACCCAGCGCGTGTCAGAAAATAAAAATAATTTCGTCAGCAGCATTTCGACCTGCGCGCGCTTGATATAGCAAGCACTCACAGTGACGATAATTGCTGGTGATTCATTATATGGCGCAACCAGTGACAATTTTTCCGCGGTGGCTGAACAGCATATAACGCATCAGTTACCTCAAAAAAGCATCGGAAAATATGAGTATACGTGACCTGAAAAACGCGTTAGAATATCGCTTGATGTCGGAACTCAACTCGAGGCATTCAATCGCTGCAAGTTCAAAACTCAGCACCATCAAGCCGGACATTTCGCGCACGCACAGCGAAAACGAATTTCTTACTTGCCGTGGTCGATGACGGATTCAAGATTTGTCACGTTATAAGGCAGGGATGTTCACCAGAGTCACTTAAAATGTGACTGAAAAGCACACTTTACCGGGTTATAAAAAAACATTACATCGAAATGTTCTTGCATATACGCTTAACATATATCCCATCAATCGAATCGAGCGTAAAGAAACTCTGGAAGCATTCAAAAACTGAAAGTGACCGAGTGCATTTTAGTAAGTGACATAAGAAAAAAGCAAAAATTGTGATATAAAGAAGTGCGCCAAACCGCAACAACTTCCAGTTTTTGCGCAGTTCTTTGGTGGCGGCAGTAATAACATTTGCACCAAACATCAAATTTTTACTTCAAAAGATGAAACACAGAAACTTTTGAAATCATAATAACAACAGTAAAACCGCACAGAGCTGCCGCAGCTCCCAACTTCGTTTCACTTTTTTTCATGCAATAATTCACCGTTACGTTATAATTCAAGAGATTTTTCTCAAAGAATTTCGTTGCTCTCTGTTACAACATCGAAAACATTACTCACAATGGTTGGTATAGTAACCTTCAATGGGCTGTTACAGGGATAGATTGCGGGCGAACATTCCGTCGCAACCGCCAGTGACGCCGCCGAAAGGCTAATTGAACATAGAACCTTGTAAGCGTTGTAAGCGTTCACAAACGAGCGCGTGTTTCAAGAGACCGCATTTCAGCATCTCTCATGACAACACATAAGTTTATTCAAACAAGTGTGGCCCAACTATAGGCCCGCGGGCAGAATTTCTAAGGCCCGCGATCTGTCTCAATATTGTTTTAATGTTCTGTGTATGTAACAGTAGGTGATTTTAATTAGAATAAGCATAACATCCAATAAAAATGTACAATATTAACGGCGTTGGACTAGACTGTAGAGAGCTTCTTGAAATTGGTCAGCAAGGATAGATTTCCCAAACTGAAAGATATCGCCTTAGAAATGCACTCCATGTGTGGAAACACATGCGTGTTCGAGAGTACATTTTCTGCGATGAAGCAAGTCAAATCTTAAAAAAATCTAATGGCAGACGAAACCCTGGACGATAGTCTCCGACTTGCTACTACTAACACTGGTATCGATAAAGGAACAATGGTATCAGAGAAGCTTCGACCACAGGAATGCCACTGACAGAAATTTGTAATAAATTGCTATTTGCTATTGTGTAATAATTTCAATCACGCACTCACTTATCTTCCCTTCTTTAGTTTTAAATACTATGAGTCTGCTGTTTTGTACATCATTTTGTTGGAAGTGGCCTAGGTTAAAGTAAAAAGTTCAAGTCAAAAGCAGTTCTATGTTCAAGTCAAAAGCAGTTGGACAACGCTGATCGGAACGGTAAATCTGTCAATTTCAGCTCACGTAATGCTGACCACGCTAATGTCCATAACTCCGTCGGTCTACTGGACAAACAGCTAAAGCGAAACAATTCTAAGGTTATATGAATTACGCACAAGTAACAAGAGCGATTAGCACGGACTTGGAAAACATTGTTCTATCACATGCACCAGCTTCTGTCACTGATCCATCGACTTTATTTATTTAATCCTGTTTCTAGCTTTGCCTTCAACCAGCTGTTGCAAAAACCTTACATGCAACAGCTGATCTTCTGTGTTCAAGGCATATATGGTCAGAACCAGGATTAAAGAGAAAATTAGGAAGAACGTGGATTACTGAACAAGCTGGAAATATTTGAAATTCGTAAAAGAAACAACGACGTAAAACATACAGCTTTAAACAAAATCAAGTTGAAAATTTTGAACTGAAGATGAATTTTGCTGATGATGAAAACACAGCGGAGTTGCTTTAGGAACGCTCAACGTGATTTCACTTGAATCTGTCTTGCGCGTTGTTGCCTCTGACCTGTGGATAGTGCGTTCAAACCTGGTCAAAACAATTGCGACAGTTGAGTATCAACGTTACAATCACAAACGTCGTAAAATTTTCATGAACTCATGTCGGGCGTCGATTCTCTTTAATAAAAATTTTCAGCTGATGAATTCCTGAACGCTTGCATATATTAATGACATCATAACGGATGAGGAGCACACTTTAACAAAACTGCAGCACATCTTTGCAACTTTAATGTTTAGGCTACAAAGTTCGTCGGGTTAAAAACCAAAAGGAGAAAAACATTTTGTCGAAGTTAGTTTTGCTGCTTTGTTAAGGGGAGCAACACGCGAACATGTACCCAAACAAACAAACTAGCAAAGCTGCATTCATAAAAGCATACCGAGAAGATTTCGAAGTTCTGCAAGAACAGTCCTGTACATTCTAAACACATTATTATTTCAAAAAAACTTTTTGTCAACAAGAAGTCTAAATCATGGCAAGTTATTCAAACACAGCTCCGAGCACAAGAGGAGATGGACCATCCTTCACACCTACCAGAACCAGATGCGGGAATTTTAGTATTTTGATTCGACCACACATTGATTTTAGGTCGTAGTCTTTTCTCAGGAGCACAATCTTTAAATTGGAGTTTTCAAATTTCTAAACAATTTTTTAGAATTGTGTGGACCCATTAAAATTAATTATGTTCCATGTTTAGACCTCATTAGAGTTGTGAAGCAATGCTTATGAATTTTGTTGTGCTCAATTTTTAGAGATGCTGGAAATACCGGTAATACTTGCTCGACGGTAAAATGCAGAACTTTACACTGCGCTTGTCATCACGTAATGCTAGTCCGCTATGCAGTGGATGCCAGACCGCTTGGACCAGACGGGTTATTGGCAGCGCTTAATGGTGGGTTGCATGCTTGTATAACAATTCTTGAAATGATGGGTTACAAATCAGCATAATTTTTTTCGTGAAACTCTTACTTTCTGCCCATAAGTTAATAACCAATTTTCGAAAACCTGTTTTGTTAAAGTAATTGCATTTTCTGATTTGGTAAAACTTGTTTTACGTTGATCACGTCAGGCCGATAGACCATTTTTAATTTAATATAGCGTCAAAAGCTGTTCTGCAGCATACTGCTTTGCTTTTGGCGCTTTGTTTCTCGAATTTACATATTAAAAGGAGAAGTATTTTGAACTAAAATTTCTCTCCAGTCTGATGCTGACAAACAGAACTATTGGTTGATCTCACTAAAGTTGCTGGCTCATTTTAAAAATTCGTTACAGGAAATGGTCAGGCCATCAAAGCTTAATCTAAATCCCGATATTCCTGATGATTGATGGGAAAGTGCATTGAACAATCAGAAGCGTAGACTAAACGGTACGGAACCAGAGTAGAAGCTCATATTCATCCGGTAGAAGTACATTTATCAGACACCTCATGAAGGTTTGGGAACGTATATGGTAGGTACAGGTGGCAAGGCTGCATAAATACAGGAAGCGAAGCGAAGCTGTTTCGAGTTGGAAGAAAAAAGAGATACGTAATGAAACTGAGACGTTCCCATCACATTGCAGCGGTAAGACGTATGGAGTGAAATCATTTCATAGTGAACAGATCTAGCGAGACATGCATCCATTTCGTTAAAAAATTATTTCCGGCAGTTGTTCCAATTGGGTCGAAGAATCGACAAATTTTGGGGGCGCCAGCTCCGATGCGCAGTGATGTGAAAAGCTTTTCTACTTTTCGCGGCTGGAATTCATGTTTGTTGCTCATGCACCATTGCTTTTTTATATTGTTGTCCACCCAATTTTTCTTGCTGAAACTCCAACAGGTTATCGTACCCGACTACTGGTGTATATGTCCACGACATATCCAAAGAAAAAGTTTATTGTCAAACATCGTTGGAGTAAAAGAAAAAGTTTATTGTCAAACAAGTTTTCTAGCAAACTCGGACCCTGCAAAAGGGTATTCATAATGCACAACTTTAAAAACACTGAAAGTTGTGAAGATAAAGCTAGCAACACATAAAAGTTAAGCGATAACAACCTGGTATCGCCTCCCACTTCTGTAGTTCGACAGTTACTGTTGGGGGCCCCTTTCAAAGCAGAGTACTTACGCATTACAATGGCNAATGGGNCCCCTTTCAAAGCAGACTACTTGCACATTGCAGTTGCGGGTCGTTTTGAAAGCACATTACAGTGGCTACTGGGGGCCTCNTTGAAAGCAGAGTAAGCTACCCGCACATTACAGCATGCTGTTGTTGAGGGCCCCTTTTGAAAATAGAGTACTGTACTTACGCTTTACAGTGGCTACTGGGGGCCCCCCTGAAAGCAGAGACAAAGTACCTGCACATTACAACAGCTGTTGTTGGGGGCCCCTTTGAAAGTAGAATACTTCCTTCTGCTTCGGAGTATATTATATGTGTGGATAATAATTTTTTCACAAAAATGAGGAAAATTTACGCGCGAAACACCTTGAGGGGGCCCCTAAAAAGGAGGGGCCCGAGGCAAGTGCCTCGCTCGCCTCACCTCAAACACACCACTGAGTATAATAAAAAGTAGATATCATTGCACCGTAAATTTCGACGATCTGCAAATTATCTCAGCTTCACACAACCTAGCTCCACATTCGGCGTACTGATTAGATCAGGGGTTCCCAAACTGGGGTATATGCACCCCTGGGGGTACATTTGTCTATCCGAAGGGGTACGTTTGAGGTTAGCAATAGAAGGTAAAAATATATTCACATGTTGTTTATTTTCAAATATTTATACATATATCACTTAATATTATTTTCAAAAGTCATTATATGTTTATTGTTAAATATATCTGACAAATCATGAGAAAACATTTTGTCACAAAGAGTTTTAGGGGGACGTGTTCATCTGTCAAAATTCTGAAGAGGTACACCCTTATCTGCTGAAATGCTGTGGGGTACATGCTCATTTGTCGGAATGCTGAAGGGGTACATTGTTAGAAAAAGGGTGGGAACCGCTGGATTAGACTAAGCCACAATTAATCATTTTCAGTCTACTACAGTCGGTCCGTCCTCAAACCGCCAACTTGCCACACAACAGCATTAACGACTGCATATCTGTCTAGTTTCACTTCTGTATGCTACACGGCCGACGCCTATCACTTCAAAAGCTGGGTTGAAGCTCAACCTACAGCCTAGAACTGCAGCTTAAACGTTACTTTACTGTAGTTCCTCTGCGAACAGCAGAGAAGATCGCACTGCAGGTGACTGTCCTACTTAACAAAAAGCTTTCCACCAATCTTAATTAACAATTCCAATGTCGTAAAAGAGGCAATAGTCCTGCTGCATGTAACGCAACCTTGCCACCAAAGCTTCCACTCTTGCCTACACATCACCAAGTGAGCTATTATTGGGCAGGTGTAAACTACCCCGTCACAGCGTGAATGTGTTCAAACAAAGCCTAGCGGACCGCCGTTTGTGACGACACTTTGGTGGCTCTTAACACAACAATCCTCTTATCCCTTCAGAACGAACGACTTAACTGACCGAGCCTGATTCTATTCATCGATTCTCACAATCCATTCGCCACCACCAGTGAAAACAAGAGGCTGTAACGGTGCAGGCGATACCACAGAGACGATTCTGCACAAAGTGAAGGCGCTCGAGAGTAAACTGGTAATTAATAAAACATTGACCCAGTCTCGCGTGTTCGCAGCGCGCTTCAAAATTGCCCAACCTTGTGGATAAAGAGCAGCCAAAGCGCATTTCCAAAGTTATGTCTAAACACAAGCCCAAAGGCAGGTGCTCAAAGAGCACAAAAACAAGGTGACTCACGACACATGTCAGATGTTTTTTGTACTTCGGAAGTCGGAACCTTCAGCGATATCCTTTCAGATAACTCCCCCATACCGTGTTAGAAACCAATAGAACTTTCTGGTAATTCGAACAATAGCAATACGCTTTAATGGAGGTTAAAGTAGGCACGGTCTGTGTGTTTTTTCCTGAAATGTTGTCCCAGACATCCGTGCCTTACCAGCTTTTCGTGAGTTTACCCACGTAGATCTCGATTTTACCATCAGGGAAAATTTGGCGACAGTGGGAGTAACCTATCGGATTCTAAGTAAATTTAAGTTAAAATTTAAACTACGTTTAAAAAAGGGTATGCAATCACTATATATGATCTTTCATGTAACATGGCGACTCTGCTAAAGTCCAAGTAGAAAACACAGCAGGCCTGGGGTGGGGTAAAATGATTGTAATTTGTTGTTGTATACCTAACAATTGAACCTGTATTTAAAAATTCCGTGGAGCAATTGCCCGTTGTGGGCCTGCTATCAATACAAACATGTTCGCTCATAGACATCCTATAGGTTGATGTTAAAAAAACTTAGGAACTGTTCGCTTTCACATAGGAGCACTGCGTTTCTGCGGGCGCAAGGTTCTCGCTCAAAATATTGCACTGGTAGCACAGCCATTTCCGACTGACTTTTCCCCTTGCGTTAAACAAGTAAACAAGTTGAATTCATGCAACATTAGGATACCTCGTTCTCATGCAATGATTTAGTCATCTGTAAAACTATGGTTTTATACATGGACGAATGCTTTGGATTAAATCGATGGTACTTTAGTCTTCGTTGGAGAAGCCGAGCGTACAGTGTTCATGGTTGGATTTTGTAACCCTTTGAAATTGTAACGCCGATGTGTATTTCACGCTGCATGCAAAAATATTGCTGGAAAAATCCAGTACTTTATACGAACGTTCCAAAAGAATGATTTTTTTGCTCTCGTAAGGGAAATACCCACAAGTGTTCTGGGAAAATGTAACCAGTTATTCTTAAATTGGGGTTCAGCAAAACCTGGTGTTCGATGAATCACTTTCAGCATTTCGACGCAGGCAGATTCCATTCATCAACAGAATTGGACAGCAGGCAAACGTTTGTCCACAAATGTTACTTTCAGTAATAAACTGGCGGAATTAAGCATAGCAATAGTAAACACGTTGAACAGCTTCATGTGGGTGAAATATTTTCTGGAAACCTTTGCACAGAACTTTGTTTGCGTATCAGAAATGTCTAGCTTGTTTTGACCCTTGCAAATCAAACGAGATTTGTATTATTTGAAAAGGTTTATAGAAACAAAACAAAAAATAAACTGGAAAATTCCAGGTCATTGTATTACAAATTGCCGTAACTGAGTCAGCAACAAAAGGAAGCACAGAGCATGCAACTATTTCGATGTCTGTGCTTGTCAACCTAATTGACTGAGTTATTTTTGGGCAGTATTTCTATTCACCGACCCTCCCTTTGTTTTAGGCTGTTCAAATTACCATTTACGCTGTAATAAAAAGCAATCGATAACGTAAAATGAAGGCACACCCGTGAATCGACACAGGGTCAGTGGCGTAGCCAGCCTAGAAATTTGGGTGGGGCCAAAATGTTTGATTTCAGGCGAATAACACAATTTTGTTTGGAAAAACGCCTCTCAAACACAAAATGACCATATTTTCTAAAAATTTTGGGGGGGCATGGCCCTTGTGCCCCCCCTGGCTAAACCTATGCACAGGGCATGATTCATTCGAAAATGTATGTGTGCAGATGTTTTTCTTGATGATTCGGTGTAAAACTGCTGAACGATACTCTAATACAGGGGTAGGGAACTATCACGGGTAACATATATTGTGGAATATCATTGGCGAGCCGCGAAAATACCTAATTTTACCTTAAAATTTTACCCTTGCTTTCCTAAGGAAAATAGGAAAAAAACTATAAGGAGCGCTTCTGACTTACTATCTAAATATCTCCTTTAGATCACGGAGTTTTGTTTTGGCGCAATGCTGTTTTCTAACTTGGGTAACGAAAATTCTGAAGCAGACCATATTAAACGTTCACGCGGACCGATTTTGGTCTGCGGGCCGCAGGTTCCTTACCCCTGCTCTAATACCTAATTTTGTATCAACTGTCAACTGTTGGCTACCTGCTAATGCAAAAAGTAGCATGTTTTTCTTAAATTAGCCTGCAACAACGGTAAATTCCTTTCAGGTTACACGTCTACAACACCTAAGTTTTAGACTTAAGAGTGTCTCTTTTAATTTGGCGTCCGCTAGGATTCGGGGATTTTCGGAAAAAAAACGCCTAAACGCACGTGGCTTTGCGCGGGAAATTCTCCGGTCCGGTATGCTATAATGACCCAGTAAAAGTCTCAAAAGACGCGGCAAGTCTTATAGTCTGCACTCCAAAAAATTTTTTTCTTGGAGGGTGCGGGTTTTTTGTGAGTGACGTCATAAGAGCAGGACTTTTAGGCCACCTTGGCCCACTTTGTCTGGCTCAGGGCGCCAACCGTTAGGTGTTAGTATTTCGCTGAAGTTTTTACTGGAAACTAGGCTACAATCCGAGTCTTTTGATACTTTGGGTGACCTGCTGGGGTTTCGGGTTCAAA
>JGI24159J19872_10004510_pt1 | contig 17762 bp, 5 predicted proteins | sample Ectturendosymbi4_FD_19872 | JGI IMG/M metagenome (IMG submission 19872) | reverse complement strand
TCAACTGTTTATCCACAATATATGTGCTTTCCAGGCTATTCTTATCACAAGAAATTTTTCCTTTTCATAGCTTTTGCTTCCATAATTTCAGCCCCCCCCTTAGAAAAATCCTGGCTGCGACCATGGCTATGACTATGACACCTGAAAAACGATGCTTTCGTGCATCACACGATTTCTGCACTCTACTAAGATCTCAAGGTTGTTTATCCGGTACATGACACTCAGATCACTTATCAGACGCGAAATACACCGAGTGCAACGCAAATCGGTTAAAAAAAAACTCATAAAAGGCTAAACATCCTGTGGCCAACAAAACAAGACGTATATTGAAGTGTCTGACACAGTCTCCTTCAGCTGGTTAACCTTTCAAACTTTTTGTCCTTTTTATTTTTACAGCAATTTCAAGTCGACAGTTGCAACCTCGGCATACGTACAGTTGCAACCTTGGATATAATGTGCAGTACGCCATCACGTCAACTATACGCTGTTTCAACAGTTTTGCACAAAAAATACAACGTGCTGCGAACAGTGGCTAAGTCACCTACTTGCATTTGATAAAAAAGCAGTTGTTCTGTCAAGTTCGCAGTCAAATAAAGTCAACACCCCTGTAACAATGAGATAAAATTTATATGACGAAATAGGCCAGTTTTTGAGGACTAAACGCTTGCTCACAATGCACATGATTTGCTGAATTGTATAAACTTGTGTTAGACCAACTGGTGCAATGCAGCACTTTTGTTACAGGAAAAAATTCTGCTTAAAACGAAAACCCCGTAGATGGAAGACTTAACAACTGTTGCCACACGAGCCAATATCAGTTCAGTTCTGTTATGTTATACTCGCTTTTTGCACTCCTTCCCCAGTGCCACGACTGGTCTGCGGCGCCCACCTCCGCTTGCTTGTGCCGTGGACCACACACGGCTGCTTTCACAATGTATGTTGTACTGATGGCGAATCGATGGCAACATCGTGCGTATGAGTGATCAAATATTTTTCACTTGCACCCACCCATCAACGGCGAGCACGAAGTCGGATATACCGCAAATACCGTTTTTCAAGTCTGTAGTATGACATGGCCGGGATCGAACCCATTCTCACAGCTTTGGTGGCGCGTGATCAACCCAATGCACCCTTCTGCCGGTCCGAAACCAGTATTTAATTTTTTAATATTCAAATGCCAAGAGAGTAAGTTTCACACGTTTTATTTCATCAACAAACTTGATCTACCTGTTTTGGTGCAGGACAAAAAAGATATTTTGTCTGGTTCCTACACCTTGTATTTAAACAGTATTTCGCTGATCCGGGCGAACATTTTTGCAGCCTTCGATCAATTTTTAAATCGAGGCAAAATAGCACAGCCGATTTTATGTCATTTCTACAGCATTAGCTATTCTCTTGCATCCACCTGTTCTTGCATGCTGTGACTATGTGCTAAGGCTCTTCAAGCAATTCAGATAAAATAAGGTAGAAGACACAATCCTATTACTCCAGAAGATCGAGTTGTTCACCAAGGATTTAACCATTCGTAACCTGCCAGGAATTATGAATTGGCAGAGCAGCGTACGACTAGCCGCGCAGTTTGTCCAAACTGCAAGGTGGAACTGCGTGAAAAGCTCAGTAAGGAGGTTTGCCTTGACATGAGCACTTCACGAGAGCTTTCAATATGTTTGAAACAATAACTGAAACAGCTGAATGAGCAACTCAGCGATCGTTATTAAACGATGTTAGCAAGCGTCCCGAGTACAGCGTACCCACGCGCGCTTTCTTTACGTAAGTATCGGCAGTGTATGCCCAGCCACTTGCCAACATCTTGCTGAAGTAAGCGACTTGTGCACATATCAAATATACAAGCAATGTGAAAACAAGCGTAAGAGGACAGCGATCACAACTTTGCGTGGGTAAAGGTAATCTTTAGTGGTTGTGCAAATCGCATGTTTAAACACAGCACTACACTACACTACAAGCTCATGTTGCCTCAGTTGAATGTCAACAATGCCTATCATCAAGCTCAAACGCTGCACTCTCTCCACAACTTGTCATACGCGGTTGTCGAGTATCGGGCAGCAGCAAAACCACAAGTGCTGAGCTTTACCGCGAATGGCGAGGCTTCCGTGCCACGTCCAATCACACTCCTATCACTGAAAGCAGTAACTTTTTTTACAGCTTAAGACAAGTTCTACTTCCAGTAAAGGCAAACCGACGATTATGACAAAGTTCGCTCCAAGTATTTCATAAGACAGACATCAATTACGAAGGTAGCAAAGCCAATATCGCAATGCAACAGCGAGAGTTAACTAGAGCTTCACCATGACAATGTTCTCACTGATGTGCCAGAACAAATGTTTAATTGAACATGCGAAAAACCCATCCAATCTTCGTCAAGGGACTGGGTTACCTTAGCGCAAGCAATTGACTCTCGAATAACAGTTATTCTACCGTACATACACCCCAGGTAATTAGCTTAACTTCAATTTGGCATGAACGTTCACCTTGACCGCTTGGCTGAAGCACAAATCAGGTTTCGACCTAGGAAGAAAAAACGAACAATCCAAACATAAGTCGGTAGAGCGCTTAACAATGATAAAACATTAATTTCTTACTAAACACAACTTCATCGCGCGTTATTTACTGAACCCGCATTCATGTTTGGAATAAAAGACAGAATTACCGTCGACCACCGATCAAGCTGGCATTCGGCAGTTGCTCTTATTTACAGTCGTCATCACTAGCAATGCATCATTGCAGCTACGGCGCTTCAGTCTTAGTGACATTTATTGTTGCAGCCGCTATGCTTCACCAAAAACAGCATTACAAACGATCCCGCTTTCGGCATTCACAGCATTGTTCCCCTAGTTTCCACGTGCCGCAATCTAATTCACTGGGCATGTACTGAACGACAAGTAACCAACTAAACTCAATAAAACAGAAATTCATGCCTATCAGTGTTATCGCTATCGAGTCACTAAATAGCTCTTACAAGCATATCTCAGTCATAAGCATATACAGCACCAACATCATCAAATACACAGCATTTTGTTAAGAGAAAACGGTGAAGTTTTAGGAAGCGCAAGATTTCCGCGCAATGCCTCAGATGAACCTGCAGAAAGTGATCAAATATTTTTTTCAGATCCATGATAGATATTCAACTTCCGATCCACCACAGATCTGACGCAACCCATCGTTTTCCTCTAGAATTTGGACCAATAGATAAGTTCTTCTGGCAAATGATCGTTTTTTTTCAAATTATCTCAATCACTGCTGTTAATCCTATTGAACGCCAATCGGGCATTTATATTCCCTTCCACCACCTCCATTCAGACGCACGACGAAGTTCCTTCGATTCTGGCAGTTAATTGCCAGGTACCACACTCGTAACTGCAATATGCTAACGGAGAGCAAATACTACAAAACCTATAAAGCTGGTTGACAGGTAAGGCAAAGCGCGGTTATCATGAAAAACAATAGAATAACTAAGCACAGAACCTGGTGGCCTTAATAAAAGATCAAAGCGCGTCGGTTTGTGAAACATAAGCACGATGTTATTCATACTGTTCACCCGAGCTTTTAAGCCACACTTACACATACACAAGATCTGCGCCACCTGATATCTGCATCTTACACAAATGCCTGTAGCTTCACTTTGTACTTCCACCAACGTGATTCCTTGTGATGCCACAATGGGATCATTTATGCGAAATTTAGTCGTAGGAATTTGTTAAAAATTTCAACCTAAAATTAACACCGTTTTTCTCGTTCAACCACAACTAAAAAAGCGAGTGATATAAGCATCTGTGCCTAGCGTAAACGCTTACATGAACTGCTTGTTTGAACGTAGTTAAATGTTACGAATCATAAACAGTAAAGCGTCCGTTTTTAGAAAGCGGAAATAGCATCAAAACAGTTGATCAAAAGTTGTTAAAAGATGAAGAATAGTCTGAAACGTAAAAATTCCTGCTTTGCTGGGTTGCATTCTAGTCTGCTCTCGGCTCAGCTCAAAATCAAATGCATTGCTAGACACAGGGTCAACATTATAATCTGTTCACCTCCAAATTTCAACAATATTCAGCTGAATTAAAGGTTTCGTTTTACAAAGAAAACGATGAGACTGCATATTACAAAATGCCACTGTCTGAAACTTAGTAACGCTTTAATTCAACTGCTACAACGTACACTTTTCCTCACTGCCTCTCAACCGAGCCCATCAATGAGCGGACTAGATTACAGCGTTACAGCTGCTAAGGGCCGGTTGTACGTTTAGACCTTTATGCCTGAGGGTATAAAGCACTTGGAACGGTGACCTACGTATGTTCTTATTCACGACTGAACGTTGCGGGATTTGTAATAACTGCTTCAGCGGAGATTCGCTTGACTCGGTGCGAGGGATGTTCGACTTGCTCGCATTTTTCACAAGCAACGTAATCTTAATTTCCATTCATACAGCATAACGTGGCCCATAGTTGTGACTCGATGGGTATCGGTACATTACAGCAGTGCTGTTTATCTTGAAAATAAAACACAGAGTCGAACTCCACACAGGGTAAGAATTTAAGACACGCGCTTGTACAGAGAGGCGATCAGCAGAAATCGCGCTAGATTTTTCTGGCGAATTTGACTTCCTTACGATATTAATGCTCGAGGGTTAAAACGTATGAGTCACAACCATCACTCTGGTTGATCCAGCCCTGTGAGTTTGTAGATCAATTTTGGCATTCTTATGCTGAATCTTTTCAGAGAAGTCTTAAACACGCAAACCTGACCTAACAGGGCTTAGCCGAAAACACTTTTGTTGTTCAAATCTGGCAACTTTCTCAGGAAATGCACGATAGGTATTTTTCCATGACATTAAGTTTCACGACCAGGATTAGTGATTGCATTAAACGAGGTTCAAAGATCTGCAAACTCGGCGAGTTCTCATCGTGAAAAAAAAACAGCATATGCCATAGATTTGAAGATCATTGTATTCACAACCTAACGGTTAGGCGTCGTTCCAATCGAAGACGGAAGGTAAGCTTTACATGACTGTCGATTCCATGTTCTTATAGCTTTTTCACAAACACTAGTTCAGTCAGCAATGCGTTAAAATTTCATCCTAATTTTCTGCATCGTTTTATTTCTACAAAGATGTGCTCTAGTGCAGCGCTCTTCAATCGGTGTGCACGGTACACCCTAGGGTGCACCAAAATATGCGTGGAGTGTACCACTAAGAAAGGGTTCACAAGAATGCATCACACACTTGTCACACTAAAATCTGTTAGCAAAAATGAACGATTAACCAACCAATGGCTTTCATGATTTAACCAAGACGATTATTTGTGATTCATAAGCAACAGGCAATGAGCCTTTATCAAAGGAATTATGTAGCTGAGTTACTGGACTTGCTTCTTTAGACCCGGGTACTTACGGGCATGGGCGCAATTAGGTGGGGGACACGGGGGAAGTGTCAGTAAATAGAGTGCATGAGTTTAAGTGTTCAAGTGAATAGGGTGCATGAGTTCGTCAAAATATCTTTAAGGGTGCACCGTAACAAAAAAGGTTGAAGAGCACTGCTCTGTTGCATAGGAAAAGAAAAACAACTTTTACAAAGTGATCCAAACTGCATCTGCGTAAAGGCTAAGCTGTCGAAAACGATTCAACGGCACTTCTTCCGATGTTGTAAACACGCAAGGTTGCACTTCGTATAGCAGGTACAAACCTCGGGCTTTCCTTTTCATGCACTCAAATATCAAATTTGCTGACGCCATGATGATTTAAACACCTGTAGAACTTGGCCGCAGTTTCAAGTTGCTTAACTCAGCTGAAAATGGAAGACACTAAAGTATTGCCACCACGGTTTTTCTATCGCAAATCCACCAATGAATAGACTGCAATCTCTTTAGAAAAATGACAGGCAACCTTTGCAGTTACGAAGCCAAACAGGGTCTCACTTGGTAAAGGCGTTAACTACATTGTACACAATATGCTGAGCTCTAGTCACAGGCCAAGTGAATCAAGCCAACATCAACGTTGCGTCTTGGAGAAGCGAACTTCCACAACCACTTGATAAGGAGTTAGCAACCACAAATAGCTTTACGCATGTAAGACTACGACCCTTCCATCAAGCCATTAACACATAGTCCAACAAAACATAAACCTTGCCTTGCCGCCCTCGGCTTTCGCGAGATGTTGTTACATCACACAGCGACTATTGTAGGGCAGGAGTGCGCATTTTTTTCTCGCGCTTCGATTTCAGGTGCGAATGACCGTGGAAACCAGTAGACCGCGACAGTGCGCCAGCAACGAAAGGAAAGGATTGATTATAACATACTTTTGGCCCTTACTGCACGTCTCAGTCGGTCCTGGGTCAGTGCGTATCAGTTGTAAAGTCTGCGTCATAAAAACTTGCGCTGCGCAAAGGGCCTACACAAATTCACACCTGATCAATCATGGAACATATTAAATGAAATTAGAAACACACCTCACTCCAAACCAAGACTAACTTGCCTAGGAATTCTTACGCATGACCAGTGTGCTTTTCCTACACTTTTGCATCAATACACGCGAATTAAATCAAATGTTTCAGAACTCACCCCGCAGCTCAATAAAAATCACTGTGACAAGGCTCGTAAAAGAACCGCGTGCTCGAGGGTTTTTTTGTTTTTAATCTAAAACAAATTATGCGACAGCAACAAAAAGCATTCTTCATCGTTCGGAAAGCACATTTATTTATTCAATGCACAAACACTTGCTTGAGGCGCTTTTATCTTACGTCATCAACGGAGTATTTTGAAAAATCAGACATCATCGCAGCAAGCCGGCACTGGGCAGATATTTAACGTTTGAATTGAACTAAGAGACGAGTTGGACTGCCTTCGTAACAAACCGTATCGTTATCAGAAAAAGGACAACCGGATGGCATCAGATGAACCGTTACAGCACTTGCTTATGTTCTTTGTTCGCGCAAAAGAACCGTAAACAAATCAAAATCGCTCAGCTTTGCCGCCTCCCTGCCAGATTTGCAGAGTTACATTTGAAATTGCCAGTTCATTCGAAGCAAAAACTGCTCCAAAATACAATACGATTATCGTGTAATGTGAAAAAATAAATTTTAAAAAATTACGTACAAAAATCTTATATGAAATCTGCTCTAGCATTAGCCGTTGGATATGAGGTCGATTATATTTTCCATGACGTGACAAAGTGCTTTCTCGATAGTTATAATTACACAAACTGAGAATTTTTTATAGTTTTACAATGGATTAGAAGTCCGACATAAAAACTGGCACCAAAATTTCACTGCAGTTTTTCTACAAAGTGTGTGACAGATAATCTAATAGCACAGTGTTGGATACAATGCTGTCGCAATGCGAAGAAAAATGGCATTTGAACCCTGGGCGCAATATCAGCTGGAATCGTGCGACCTATACCACTGCTTGTCATGGTTGGATAATACGCGTGATAACGGGCACAAGTTGTATATAAAAAACGCATAAAAGCTTTCAACGTTCAGAGGCGCGAGCGTAAGCAATCGCACAGGAACTACGACTTCAGGCAGCGATTTTGACAACATACCAGCTTCTTGCAGTGGCGTAGCCAGCCTAAAATTTTGGGGGGCGGGAAAAATCTTCGACTTTAAGTGAGCTACAGTATTTTGTTTGGGGACACCGCTTCTCAAAGCGCAAAATGACGGGATATGATAAAATTTGGGAGGGCATCGCCCCGTGGCTACGCCTATGGCTTCTTGTGATAACCGATAAATTTCGACTTAATGCTATCGATATCAAGGAGTCACTTCGATAGTCCATTGAACTTTTCGTCGAGCATTCCAAGAATGGAGGCCGCGATGTAGTACGGATGCTGTTCTGACCGTGCGCGAGTGTGAAGCAAGTTCCGCGTCTCTGGAACGGTTGTGATACCGACCGCAGCTTGATTATGACCGAAGAGTGAGTTGCCAAAGTTCTCAGCAGGAGATTACGAAGCCCATATCGTTGTGCCGTTTTACTGAAGTAGGCAACGCTATGAAATGGTTCTGAAAAGGCCGTTCTAACATCTTGAACATCTTACATGCATACAAGTTCCGCCATTTTCACACACACGTACACAGAAATGCAATATGTGGAAACCTTCATGTTTTCCCAAAGACCCACACCAATTATTCATTTGCTTCATTCCGATAAATATCAATTATTTTTGCGATTTTTCGAAGGTGTGAATCAAACGTACGTTGAGTGCTTGATGTCTCGTACAACCAAAAGAAATAAGATATTTGTTCAGTCATGTATTTCATTTACGAGACAAGTTTAGACACAGCCCCTGATAACCGCTCTCCTCGTAACTGGTCGTTAACACAAACGATGGGTTTCAAAACACTGTGAAGCAACGCAAAGAGAAACCACCTGGCGAAGAAAGCGTATCCTGAGTGTGTCATCAGGTGCCTGTGCTGTTGTTAATGAATCTACTTTTTTATCATTTTTTATTAGGAAACGCATTTGAAGTCCTTAAAGTTCAGCACGATGGTTTTGTTGAAAAAGCCAAGTAACACACGTCAGTCGAACATCGAATAAACACGACACAACGACTGTACCGGCATTTTATCAATCATAGTTTCTAGTCCAGCCATGTTGAACCCGCGGCCCGCATGTGGCCCAGCCGAAGGTTTTATGCAGCCTAGTTTAGGTTTTCGCAGTAGTATAAGTAGCCCACATACTGACAACCTGTCCTTATTTTGATAATCTTGAAACTGACATTTTTGATGCAGGTGGTCTTCAGTGCTAGTTTATCACGTCTGTTGCTACTTACCATTGCAATTAGGATTCGAATGCTTTCAGTACATTAGCTTAGGCTAAATACAGTTTGCTAAGATCAAAGTAAACCATTCAATGTGCGGCCCTGGTTAAATTAGTGACATACTTTTTGGCTCAGAAAGCAATTTGGGTTGGACAGAGCTGTTTTAGACAAACATGTCCGAAGCAAGCATTATGATTGAAGCATCCACACGCAAAACCACTGCTTATGAAGGAATGAGACGAGGTATAGTGATTTGTTAGTCAGCTGTTACATTTCACTGTAGCCACTAAAGTAGAGTTCATTGATCCAGGAGATATCTTGGAAATTCATATGTAAGAAGGTGCAACCTCGCTCACAGTGCTTATTAGTGTGAATTAAAACAAACTAAACATTTGTAAAACCTTCAGTTCTACTCATACAAAAGTTAAAACGTTACAGCCTGGACCCAGATTCATTACACCATGGGCCCAGGAAATAAGATGTGAAATAGTGTCAAGAGCATCAAGGATCAGGGCTACGCGAAGTCAGCTCAACAACGTCACTTAGTGGACGAACGGAGTCACATCTAGAGTCTAAGACTCGACTTTTTTCCACACTTCCGCGCTGGGCAAAAACCGACCACATAAACTCATGTGCATTGACTCTTTACTTTCAATTAAACCCAGGATGAAGCGAGGCCACGCTGAGTGCTCACAGAGACAGCAACTGCAGGATATCGCAAACGCGCAAGCGTTGCGGTCGAAGTATTCCGTGTCCTGACGATCAGTATGGCGATGTTCATTTTCTGACGACGCAAATGTGATCTTTCGTATCCAAGTAACATCGCAATATAAGCAGTCGGACTGTGCGATATGCATGCGCGTGGGATTCGTATACGTGACTGGTGTAAGGGATTCGGGCCCGGGGTTAAGCCGGTGCGCAATAACGTATGGCAATTAATGCAATTTTGCACGAGTATGAATTGTGCAATGACCAGTTCCGAGTCGTGTTTGACTCCTGCTGCAAAGGCGAGTCANGTGAAAAACGTGGTGCACATTCACAATTTTCGAAATTCGAAGATTTAAAGGTTTCAAATTAAATACAAACACAAAATTATGAAAAAACAACGGTCGTTCGGCGATTGTTTGATCAAAATTCTCTACGGGGTAAGCTTGCTGGTCTGTCTTGTAAAACTTGCTGCTGCAACAGTTAAACTCAAGGTTTTCTGTAAGATTTCGAGGAATCAGCCGACTGGGCTCTTTTGCGATGATTCAAATTGGCACGTTTCTATATTAAAGTAAGTATTATCCACAATATTTCTTCCTTACCCCCACTGCGAAGAGTACTTGAATTATTGTTGCAATTTTGATCTGCTGGGTATCACTATTTTGAAGCATTACGCCAGTTCAATGGTTCCCAACCGAGGGTCCATGAATCCCCATGGGTCTCCAGACAGATATTGGGGGTCCGCAACCTTTGTATATATATAAGATGGAAGCAAAAAACTCCTCGCCGTAGTGGTCAAAGGCTCAAAGCTTGCAATAGAGGACTAATTGAGCGCAACTCTATAATCCAGGTCACAGGACAACACAAGATCTGGCCCATATGAACGAACATGTTTATTCACTTCACAAAGGCACCGGTATGCAAGTCGTAATTATGCTCGCAATTAGCAGCGCTTTTTCCAAACAATTCCATTTGTTAAACAGTTCGTTTGTTATGCAACAATGTCAATTTGTCACGTGGCAAGTTCCGTGAAACATCCATGATGCTTGGCGCGCACAGCGGATGATAACCTTTTCTAGCAGAGACCATTTGTACGTAAGTTTTAACCGGTTTCATCAAACGCGTCCACAGGTTTCAGCCAAATCGTAAAAAGGGGCCATGATACTGAAAACGTTGCGAACCACTGCGTTAATTACCGGTAATGCAAATTGAACGGCAGTTTTGCGCACAGAATAGACCATAAGACAAATTCTGCCATGCTTTCGCATAACTTTCAGCGCAGAGGTAAAAGCAATGGGCAATGTGCTGTGCCAACAAACTTCTGCAGATCGAGGTCTTTATGCAGAATCAATTTACATTTTTAAAGCACTGTGTGAGCTCTGTTTCACAGTTAATAAAATATTTCATCAGTTTTTCAGCCAGTTGTTAGTACCAGATCCAGATGATTTCATTGTAAAAAGTGAACAATAGTCAAGGCGACCTTGAGTAGATTTAATAATCACAGAGTTAAAGTACATCTGGATTGTCTGACGCCAATCACACAGAAATCTGTAAAATGAATACGAAGCATCACGTTTGCCTGCAGTGTGCTAAACCCTTTCCGCAACATTTTGCCTTATACACTTGAACGACAATTGGACTATCGTCTCGTACTTCTTCATGGAGAAATCTAAAAATTCTTCCAGGCATATCCGCATCTACAATTTAGTTACGTAATTTTCGAACAAATAAAGAACTCGGTACTTTTTCACCCCTTGCAATTTACCGTCGTAAACTTAGGGGCACAGAACACCCCAACTGGAAAATGTTTCCTGTTTCGTAATGTACTGTATTTCTATTTTGGTCACTGCATTTAGTCCTCACTGATTCTTCGCAGTGGACTGCAGAATGTGCTGAATTGGTCGGTCAATCAGTAAAAAATACGGCAAAATTCATCGGCATGGTTATGTGAAAATTTGTGCTAACACGGGTCATGGTGTCAGACATTTGACACTACGACCAAACCGCAGCCCAGTCTCAAAAGTTTTTGTACTGCCCCGTTGAAGGTTTTCGTTGTTAGGTATGTGATGACAAACTCTCCTTATTTTGTTGATAATCCTAAATTGGACATTTTTGATGCAATACTGCTCAGTGTCACTTTATCGCGTCTGTACTGTATATTGATAGATTTCCATGTGGCACTGCCTTCTCAGGGCAAAACTGATTTCTTGTTGTTGTTTTCTGATTTCCGTCCCAGGTGTTCTTGTTGATCAGGCGCTAAATTTGCCTATGGCATCACAGTTTGGGAGTGATTAGAGGTGCCAAACAGTAGGTATCATTGCCGTTAGGAATAGCTTAAGCCAGGGGTGGGGAAACTACGACCTGCAAGGGCATTTTGTGCGGCTCGCAGGGCAGCCAAACGTACATAGAGATTTGGAGTCTATGTTAAAGTACTTTTATCGATTGTATTAGAATTTTCGAAATTTTATTCCACACCTTTCATTCCAAACGGCGTTTTTACTCAACCGGAATTTACTATTGCGATAGTGCATATGTGAAACAAAACAATACAAGGTTGTAACAATATTATCAAACTAAATTGTAACTGAAGTAGACAAATGTAATATATGCGGCCCTCGGTAGAAAATGTTTGCCCACCCATGGCTTAAGCTAAATGTTAGTTTGATGAGAACAAAACCACTTAATGTGCGGTCCTCAATTATAAGACGTTCAATGTGCGGCCCTCATTGTGTAGTGACATAATTTTCGGCTCAGTAATTCATTTCTGTTGAACATGTCCGCACCAGTGTTGCTGGTAGATAATAAGCGACGCGTCGCGCCTAGCAAGCGTATACAATTGCACATGTTACGAGGAAATTGCGCTTTGCGTCCGTGCATGACCTTTCACAAGGGTGTGCACTGCATGAACGGACTCACGCGCTCTAAACATTCGTTTGTCGTGTTAAGTTTTCAATGCCGTGCCCATGTCTCGTTGGTGTAGCTCCGAGTAGTTATATCCAGCATGGATCGCGAAATTCACATTCATTTTTGCATTTATCTTTGAAACCAAGCAGCAAAATGAGGTCACAGTCTTTGGCCAATATGTACGCTTTACAGTGTGATAATTGCCTGGTTAGTGAGCCCGAATCGAGGCGAGGTAACAGTGACGAGGTTTGATGTGAATTGCTCATACTGGAAAGTCTACGTTTTATACCGTGCAAATCAACTGATATATACAAACATCAGAGCGCTTAAATCAGATTAGCTAGACATAAGACACTTATTTGGAAGGCAGTTTTTTTAAATAAATGTTTCTTAGTCGGATCCGCTACAACGATTTGCTTTCACTTTAGAGGGGATGGTATTTTTCAAGTGACTCAAAAAAAGTTTCAGGGTATGGTCCACGTTGTCTTCTAGCGGCTCCCATTGAGTCGCTGAATTGTATTCACGGAATAAATGTTTCTACAACACCCACTGTGTCTTTTGATACAGTGCTACTTTTGCTATGTACACAAGCGGCCTACTCTTCAAAAGATGGCCCTTCCGAAAATTCCTGTCTGCGTCGTTTACGAAACCGCGTCGCTTTAAACACCGCACTGAAAAGCAGTGGCGTGCTTCAAACGTTGACACGCCGTTGTCTTGCTGGAGGGAAAACACCCGACTTGGTGACGGGCTTGAGATTCTTTGTTGGGTGCACAATCATGCGTGGAGCCAAACACTGAGATCGGAGTCGAGTTTGTTACTGTTGGCAAGAAGCATTTTCAGAAGACGCAGAATTTGAAACGCTGCTGACTGCAGTGAAACGCAAACGGTTGCTCGGTGCGGCACGTCAGTGTACTTTTGTCGCCTTGTCGTTGCAAAGGAAACTGACGGAGGGCAACAGCGTTTTTAACTATTTGTAACGAGGTATATTAAGTACACAAAAACGGAATAAAAAAAATAATCACTGCTTGACTGATATTGTTTGAGTTTTTTCAAAATTCATTGGACTTCAATCAAACTAAGCCGGAGAAGTGGAAAGTTATCCAGCCATACAAGACAACATGATCGTGTCTGCGATAAAACGATCGTTACAGGAATATGAATACACTTTTTCCATGTGTGAAGCATTTTAACATCAGCTTTTGACAAACAAAAGCTAGATGAATCGAGAATGACAAGCTTGTGTCTTCTTTCTGCTTACTCAGTCTAAGAAATAACCCGAAGAAACGCAGAACTTTTGGAAGCCTATAAAGCGCCGGGCAGCACGGTGCGGTAATATCTCAGCTTGCATTTGGTAAAGCATTTAAATACTGGAAAAACACGATGCTTTAACTCAGTTCGAACTTAGGCTAAATTTATTCCAACGTATGTTGCTTTTTCCACAGGGTTTCAAATTAACCTTAAGGATTTTAACAGAATTATAGTAGATTCTAACAAAGAAACCACGTAAAAATAGATAATTATCCAAGGACACGAGTGGACGAAAATTTGTGGCGATAACAAATGGCAGAATTCTTCGCTCCACTCTGACCAGGAGTGGAGACAATTGACATGGTTCAAGTAATGGCTCGATTAAATAGTGAGTGGGCAACTCAGTGACAGTAATCCTAATCTGACCTCACTGGGGAATTTTCGCAAAGCGATCATCCTTTCTGGTAGAGGTTTTGCCACACAGCGATTCTTCGCAACTGTCTTAAGGGAGTTTTCAACATCGCTTCAGGAGGGGGCTCTGGACATTACGATTATACGCATTTGACGAAATACGAAGCATCAACTTCCTGACGTGTTTCTCCTCCCTACCCCGCTGTGGAGTGTACATGCTTGAATACAAATATGTGCGAGTTTCAATCATCGCAAAAAGATGAAAGCAGAGCTCAGTCGGCTGATTCCTCGAAAGCACACAGAAAACCAAGTGCTTTCAACTGACTTCGTACCGTAATCAGCCTCTTGAAACAGTTTTCTGCGCTTTCAGCAGATGACGAAGGCCACACCACACACCTTCACTTGGCATCGTGCGCAACCAGCTGTATACGCTTCGCCTCGCAGCAATGTTCCCTGTAAGGTGGGCAACTGCGCGAATGCGCAGTGAAATCTTATTCTCGCGCACTTGCAACATTTCAAATTAACATCGTATATAAATCGGATGGCTTATTTACCGCTTGAAGCGCTTCACCGGTGGTGTGTCTGCATGGTTGCGCAATTGCATGGGCACTAAAACAAATATTTGCTCAGCGTAAAATTTTCTTAGAGATGGAACACTGTTTCGCAGTGAGGAAATCTTTGCTTTTGCAAGCAGGACGTTGCACAAACGGGCAACCGACTGATTCAAAAGAATTTCTGTGCATTGACTTGTAAAAACAGAGACGTTCCAACTGTCCGTGACATGCAACGATGGCACTGAATGACAAGCTGACACGCAAGTGGAGTTCATTTCTTTGGAAAGGACCAACGCTTGAGGAGCTCTGTGTTGCCGCGGGCACTGTAATCTAATTTCTGTTTATATGATCCTCACACTTTGCTTCATCACATTGCCTTGTACGAGCTACAGTTTAGTTGGCGTGTCAACTCTGCAATCGGAACACAAACTCAACGTCGGGCTAAAAGTGATATGTGAAAGGCACACTATAATTGCCATCAGCATTTGTAACTGCACACAGATCGGCCGGATTGTAATAGGCTTACCCAATTCTTGAATATTAGCTCACTTCCGCACAATTGGTCACGTGACGTGCAACCTAAGCACGACAGTCGAATGAAGGCCAGAGAAGGGCGCTCGTCACAATGGCAACGAGTGTAGAGTGTCCCATCTTTTCTTGGGTGGCGCGATCTGATCGATGCAGCTCAATGCAAACGGGGCAGGAATAACAAAGGTTAGCGGATAAATTTTCTACGCTCTCAAAACTTGAGAGCCATTGACAAGACCGTTCTGGAACTGCATGAATTATTTAGCGCACAACTTCAACCCTATTTACAAGCAACACGGAAAGCGTCAATCCACTGTGAACAGACTTTTGCAACAGGGCACTACACCACAAATGTCCTTAAATACAGTCAAAAGAGAACAGTCGTCTAAATGGTATCATACACAAATGATGCCTCGTGTGAAACACAGACAGTTGCCATTTTTGTCATTGGCCATGAAAATACAAATTTTTAAGGAAGAATGCGTGTGTTTGAAAACCGCATAAAAACAGCTGATTAAAATCCTTAAAAATTATGTCATTGGGCAATAGCCTACCGTAAAACTGAAAAACAATTGTCTGGTTCAGAAATAACTCAGTTATTCATGAAAATAGCAACACGACCGACTTGACAAACGATATGGTGGGCTGTAGGTTTCTGTTAATGCTATTTGGTTTTGACGACAGGCATTTCATCTCTCAACAGAAGGTAAAGTCCTTGAATTTCTTGCTCTAAGGCCTAAGCTAAGCATAGGCATACACAGTAATGTTTTGGAGATTTTGTCACTGAAATCAATTACACGACGTTTCTCGCAATGTGTAACTCTGCTATTGCGAAACAAAACGAAGTGGCTTATTCACACCTGAGCAACCTATTTTGGTAAGCAAAACATGCTGAAGCTTTTTCCAAACGACCTTAAATAACAAAGGTGACAATTCAGAATGTCGACCATAGCCACCAGACAACATGAAGTTGCATGTGGCAAAACACTGGAAACCGAGAGTCGAGAGACGCCGCAGATCATTACTAGACAGTCTGCAAGAGTAAAGTAGGAAAAAAGGTACATCTTTAAGGCCCACACTTCTCTTTCTGCTACAGCGCAATGCTTCCAGTGGTCCCTTCCAGCACGTTGGGTTGACTTTCGGGTATTCTTTGACAGAGCGCGCCGTATACTCTCTTGATTCACTTCAGACAGATAATACATGTATTTCGCTTATTTATCGATCAGTTATTTGGCAAAAACGTTGAAAAAAAATGCTCTCACCATTTGAAGAACATCCTCGTTTCTTGACACCAGCATTAAGTCGACTTTATCTTTGCTGCAAACGCAAAACGACTTGGTTATAAAACGAAGGGCATGTGGAAATCACATCTGCTGAACGTTGTATCTCCAAACGCACGAGAAACAAATCATAATGATAAAAAACTATAACATTACAAACGGAGTAGGTTGCTTTACGCTCGGATTTAGATGCTTTACTTCTACACGCGAAACCTCTGCGCCGCGTTTTAGAAAATTGTTGGTTGCTTATTAAAATATACAGACAGGGTTCCTACGCAATTTTGAATATAAATTTCCAGATTTTCTAGACTTCGTCCGCTTTTTTCCAGACTTAACTTTTCCGAATGACACACCAACGTCAAATACTGACACTATAATATTTAACACGAATAAAGTAAAATTCAAAAATATCAGATTCAAAACTATTATCTTATCAAAAATATCAGAGGTCTTGAAAATTATTTCTTTTTCCGTATTAAAAACAGGGTTGGGGGCAATCGGAGGTAAAATGTCCGAATCCGACCTTTCCAAAATTTCCGACTCCGGTACCTCAACATAACATGAATGAAGTTATTGACAATTTTGTAACAACTAGCAATGAATGGAAATCATAGCACACATCAAGAATTTCGCTTTTTCTACAAAAGTTTCAAAAGAAGTTGTACCATTTCAACGGGGAATCCCATCTTAGGAGTACGATATAAAAATGATTCAATTGGACTTCCGAAGTCGGATAAAAAATCCGACTCCTAGTGTGCTTAGGAATCCAACTGCGTCTCCACCCAAAAACCTCCCGACCCCTTGAGAGTTGCGACTCCGGACACTTTGAGAGCCGGCGTACGATATATTCGTACTTTGATTTCAGCCTAAAAAACAGCAGTTTTCGGTTGCCTTACCAACGCCCTAGCTCCTCCGCCGATTGCGCTAGAGAGTTGTTCAAGGGCTTAAACGGATCGGCCAGTCTAGTAGATTGCACTCAAAAAAATGTATTTGGTTTGGGGGTACGTATTTTTTGTGAGTGACGTCATAAGTGAAGTAGTTTTGGGGTCATTTTGGATCATGTGGCCTGGCCTAGGGCCCAACCGCTAGGCCAAAGTATTTCTCTGAAGTGTTCACTGGTAACTAGGCTTGAGTCCGAGGCTTTTGAGCCTTTGATCGACTTTCCAGCGTTTCTGGTTCAAAAGCTATTATATAAAATAAACAAATTATCTAATTACCTAATTAGTCAAATATTTTTACTAGTTTAGATCATAACTTTTGAACCTGAAACCGCAGGAGGTTATCCAAAGTATCAAAAGACTCGGATTGTAGCCTAGTTTCCAGTAAAAACTTCAGCGAAATACTACCACCTAACGGTTGGCGCCCAGGG
>JGI24159J19872_10004508_pt1 | contig 17768 bp, 8 predicted proteins | sample Ectturendosymbi4_FD_19872 | JGI IMG/M metagenome (IMG submission 19872) | reverse complement strand
ATAAGCAGGAACTTGGCAAGGTTGAGAAAGCTGGGATCTACATATGCAGTGTCTGAAACGCTCTGCGCCACGCCAACGCCCAACGCACAGGCTTGCGCTTGATTTCAACATAGCGCGATAAAATTAACAAGGAAATGATGCCAACGTTGATATCAACATAAAGCAAGTATCAGAAAATATCAAACAACAGAGTATCAGCATTGCACAAAATGCAATCTTACAGCAATAGCTATCACCACATTGCCATGCACAACACTCTATGTCCTACCTGGCCACCACAGCTATAGCAGCACCTTGGAAGCATATGACAGAAAGATACAAAGGACCACTTCACTTCCTCAGAGCAGTACGTTAACGAAGTAAAACCGAGGGTGGGTCTACTGACGATGCAAATCGTCTCTTAACGTAAATACAAATAGCTTCCTCGGCGATGTTGGCAAAACTACACGTTATTGCAATAGGAGCAATATACTGAGGAGAGTTTGAATGTATGCCATAAAAGCAGACGTGAGTGAAGTTGGAAAAACCCAAGCGGTGAAGCTGTTTCTCGATTCGGAGCTTTTACGTCACTGACATCTCTGTCATTCCAGGTGAGTACGTTCCTCAAATTCTCACAACAAACAAACCGACAGGCAAGCACAGCAAAAATCATTGTACAGTTTATGATCAATAATCACTGAAAATAGCAAGTAGGGTTTGTGTTACTAGGCTTTGCAAAGGCACTTGTACTGAAGAATATGGCTTTGGTGCTTTATATCCAACATGCAGCAGTTCTAGAGCAGTGCTTCTCAAAAACTTTCCATTTCGCGAACCCCCAATTCATATATTTATTTTTGTGGACCCCCGAATACTTTAAACAATAGACGGTCTACACATGAACGAAATGAACAAGTCTTTTATTAATGTCAGTGCACATGCGAAGTTTTAGCAAAAAATTCTGTGGACAGTGTGGACTGTTACATCGCCAAGGTGTGTGCTGGAATTAATTAGTCAGCCTTGAAAGTGCATGTCAGACTACAGCTGTGGTGCGACCAAGCTGAATAATGGCCCAAATAGGCGATAAAAACTAGCAGATTTTCTTGATTGGATTTTGATTTACGAACCCCCGAAAGCAGTGGTCCCCAACCTTTTTGTAACCGCGGACATGTCAACGCTTGACAATTCTACCGCGGTGCGGGGAGTAACCTTGCAACAGTGCTTCCGTGGGAAGAATCGACCAATCACATGTCAAGAAAGCGAGTGGTGTCACCACCAGTATACATTCTATGATTTCGCAGCCCGGTATCAATTGATCCGCAGCCCTGGGACCACTGCCCTGAAACACATTCCTGGACAGCTAAGGGGTTCACGGACCCCAGGTTGAACCCCTATTCCAGAACATGCACTTTGGATTCGAAAGATTCGCCTTCGCAAACAAAATAAACCTAAAATTGACAAACATTTCTGTCCAATGTTGGCAACAATGAGCCCTTAACGCAACCAAACTGGCGGCTGAAATAAAGCTGTGTGATATGAAGTAAGCAACCACAAGGACACAAAGCAATTAAGCTTCAACAGGTGCTAAGGACAACCTACTGCTAATACGTTGTTTCTACCGCGCATACCAGTTGGTGTTGCTCCCCACGACTTCAGTCCTACAGGTAAGCCGCAATCTTTTTCAACAAGTTATGGTAAATGTCTTTTTTCATCTCAATAAGCCGTAGAAGATGTAGTTCTTATCACCCGTTTCCTGACCTTAACGCTCGGTGAGGCATATCAGACCGTTTTCGAGAACTGCGATGCAACTATCGCCACCTGAAACGATTTCTTGCCACCTGAACGATTTCTTTCTTGTGTACAAGACAGTGTGCCTATATTTTCGGAAAATCATTTCTCAAAATATCAAAATCATTTCTCAAAAAAAGCCCGTCTGGAAATTCCGATTCGCCTTGCAACGGAATTTTGCCACTTTAATGCATTATAAATAACCGGTTAATAATCCAGACCAAGCTTTGCTAATTCATTTACAATTGTGTATGTAGTATATTTGTGAACGAACTAAGGCTTATGTCTTTTCCTGTTGGTCTGGATGTGCCTGTTAACAAAACCGCCGCCTATGAAGTCTGTAATCAGCTGGTATCAAGGTGGATTTATTAAGCAGCATCTACTGTATTATAGTGAGTAAATAAAACGATCCTTACTTTAAGAACGGCTCCGGGTAGGATTATCGAGTTAACAACTCGAACGCCAGCTGCAATTTTGACATTTTCACCAACAGTGACGTTTGGACCCAAGACAGCTGAAGAATCGACTTCTGCAGTTTTGTCGATGAAGACGTCACCTGAGCATTCGCACATAATACGGTCACGGTGGTTGCTTCCAAACCTGCTCTCTAGTGGCACTTATTGGTGACTGAAGTATCAATATCAGGCGGCTGAACATGAATGTAATTAATCTTCGACTTTTAATAACTTTTTCGCTGAACTTCAACGGGCACAGCTGCCCAACAAACACGCAGCCTCAATGAAGCACCTAAATGATTTTTCATCCAAAAATTATTTTACTAAATTAAGCATTTTCAGAACGTGAAACAGGTTTTGCACACGGCACTTCATCTGAAAGTGCTTAGCCCATGTTTGTGTTCGAAGCGGAAGTTCAACAATACCTCGAATAAAAGGTCCGTTGGCATTATTTTCCGCCAAGCGTTTCGAGTCTGTTTCACGAAACCCTTGCAGGTACAGTTTGTTGGCATATATGGCAGATCTGTAAGAGAAGAGTAAAGGATTGGAGACTACCAATATCCTAACACGCTTTTACAGGCTCCATATACTTTATTGAAGTTTTATTCCTACTTGCTGCTTCCGAATCTTGTAGTTTGATGGTGTACACTGTCAATGTTTTTTCATGGCTTCCACACATGATACGTGGAAATTCTGACTGGTCAGCCGGTAAGAGAAACTTTCTGATAAGCTCATTAAAAAATTTAGCTCTCAGCTTCAAATCGATAGCTCTTGTACTTACATCGAAAATCACAACAATTCTTGTGGAGGTTCTGGAAAACCAAGGATGTTGCAAAGAAAAATTACAATCGCTAGAGGCGCACTACTTGAAAACTGTTTTGCTCAGTTCACTGTACGACAACACTGCGATAAAAGCTCAGTTGTTCAGTTGACCATCCCTCAATTTGGAAATGCTTGAGCACACTTTCGCTTGATGCCTAGGCATTGCTACGTTTGTCACACTATCAAACGCTGCAACAAAACAATGCTTAATACATATACGTGCATACACGAGGTACAAAAAGATGATCTGCGAATAACAAAAAAGCTGATCTCTAACAAATTTTAGCGCACGTAGCCGACAAGAATAAAAACCTCTAAGAACGGCAAACCTACAATTTTTATCTTGGAGATGAGAACAATGTTAAATTGCAACAACTGCGCCTGCTTATTATCAGGCCGCATTTTTATTTCGGATGTTAAGACGTCAACTGAAACTTGCGTAACTAAAACCGTAACGGAAGAGAATACGACTGTGAGGGAATCTCTGCGCAATGTCCCAAACGGTGTCTGGCAACATTCAGCAACAATTTCACCATCGCCCGTCACAAATTTTTGTCAACTTGAACATGTACCGCAATGAGAAAGTTTCTACGCATTTTAGTCACTTACGCGGCAGACTTAATTTGACTCCACGCTTGCTCGGTCTTGTGCACGAACATCTTTCCACTGCCAGCGTATCTCGAGAGAATTTCTGTTTCTAACCACATCTTTTCTGCATCGTTGTTTTCACCATTGGCATTTTCAGCCCTGCGTTTGCACCAACATAAGGATTCAATTTTGTGAAATAGTGTGAAGCGTAAAATCGATAGCCCAAATTAGTGCTTTTCATTTTTTATCGGTGCAAAAACCTAAGTAACAAACTTGAAATCACAACTGAAAAAAAAGAAATTCAGCTTTACTGTTGCTAAATAAGCTAAGGTCTTGCCAATCAAATTTAATACTACACCCCCTTTAAAATACAGTTAAAGTCTTCTATAACAAGTTTTTTACTGACAGAGCTACAGGTTTTGGCAATATTTTCTTTGAAAAACGCAGTGCGTGAAGTGTTACCAGGAACTTTCAGTAGAACATTTAGCAAAAAATGAAGTATAGATTGCTTAAATTTTAACAAGGCTCACCACTTAACGTTCATCTAAAACAAGTTTCCGCTCCACAACTTATTCACAACGACAAATTGACTTTTGAAAGCACTACGCCTAACTTTCCGGTCAATGTTAAGCACTCTAAGCAATCCACAAAAAAAACACAAATCTGACGGATGTGCATTAAAATCTAGTTGTCACAGAAACTGTTTCAACCTTTTCCTGAAACCAATTGCCTCCGATCGGGGTGTCCCTCGTGACTTTTAAATACAAAACTAAAAAAACAGGTAAAAGTTACAACAACAAATCAGGAAGTGTCACTCATTTCTGCAATACAGATGAAACAAGCAACAGGAATTATCCGTGTGAAAGAAGAGCCCGTGTTCCAAACTATACGTTACCACAGCGTACCTTTCAGCCTGGTGTTGGTCAAATAGTTCAGCCAAGAAATTCTTCACAACTCCAGGACTAAAGACGTATAACCCACAATTAATCAAAGAGCTCACAAACGTTTCTGGCTTTTCGACATAATGCGTTGCTTCGTGGGTTCTTGAGTCCTCAACCACACAACCGTAACTCATAGACTCTCGATGAGTAGCCTGCGGGCGCATTAACACATTCATCATATCAACCTTCACAACACCAAGCACAGAAAAATAACTTCCAGGGTGATCAAGAAAGAATGAAGTTTCAAAACGTGAATTCGTTCCCTGGTGAATTTAAATTTGTGAACAACACTTCTGAAGTACATTCCCATACCAAAAAAATCGCGAAACCCAACATATTTTCAGAGCAAAGACGCTATAGTCAGTTGTCGAACACATGCAAAATGGCAGAACCCGGTGTTTAGTTCTACCTCCGTAGCAACGATAGTAATCCAGTCCATCACGTCGCCAACAGCTTTACTGCGGTGGAACAATAAAAGCTCCTTCAACTCGAAATTGCAGCAAACATCAGAATTGAAAACGAAAATAGCTTCCGGATTACTGGCAAGTATTTGGTCCCGGAAGTGAAATAATCCGCCTGCAGTTCCAAGCGGTGTATACTCAGGCAAATACCTGGGTAATAAATAATATACAAGCATGGTTGAGTCATTAAAAAGGTGAATTCCAACTAGCAGTTGTTTCAACTTAATTTACATTTTAAGCCCAAGCAGTACTCTAGACGTTGTGCTGACACGCGCAATTAGCGCTCTTGTGTACCAATGCAATACGAAGTATCTTTTATCAAAACAATTCATGCATCATGCAACTCAAGGTTTTAACCAACTGTTAGTCACTAACGAACCAAAATATCACCATTGTTCATCAATGCTTACTTACTTCACAGCGAAGAAATTGCAATATTTTTCGTTCATTGTTTCCACAAATCCTTCTATATCTTCATTTTTGAAAAAACCTACCAATATTATTTCTTTTATTTCAGGCACCTGCAACATAAAGATGCAAAAGCATAAAAACACAATAGGTGTTCCAAAAATTTGATATCATTAAGCAATCTCATAAGTTAACCATTATTTTTCAAACAATTTCAAATTTTAACAGCATGCCCTGATATAACTTAAATAATTACGTTTTATATTCCACGCATTTTTCTGTTGAGGTACAGAAATGGCACCCCCTTCAATAAGGAAGTCATTTTGTGTTAGTATGCTCGAGCAAGGACTGTACACCTTGTGAGAGAATTCCATAAGAAAGCACCAGTAAACGGTACAGATTTGGACATGGCACAAAGACGTCACAAAGTAAGGTTGTCAGCACAGAGCTAAAGGATCAGGAGAGACAGTCGAAAGTGCGAGAAGCATTTGTGCGAAGCCCGCACTTTTTCGACTGTCTCTTCCGATTCTATGATGTGCGTTGTGCCACAGGTGGCAAGCATATTGAGAACTTGTGATACCACTTATAAAATTCACTGGCGTTTGAGTCTCTTATTATAAATATATCTGGTTCTAGCAAACATAAAGCCTGGTTAATTTCGCACGCTTAGAGCTGGAGTTACTCAGACTGCACCCAGCGCTGGGGCTGCAATTCCGGAAGTTAAGGGAAACTGCAATACTTTTCAGTCATTATTATTCTTAGGTCTTCTATGGCCCGGTGTGGCGTCGAATTACAGGGCTCCGGCCATGGATTAAAAAGTTCAATGGTAGAATGATTTCTTCAGCGATGCAAGGCAATCATTTTGGCTATGTGGAACCGATAGGCAGGTTGAATATTTTTCTGCGCCCCAATGATTGGCAACGACTTTCATTGGGACTCTGGGGAATGCGAAGTAAGGTCTATTGATGATGAGGCAAGGCAGTTACTGTAACCTTTGTCCGGGTTTGCTTGGGAATGTCTAAAAACGATTATTCTCCTTTGCAGAAGTTTTCCCACACGCAGAAATATAACAGTGTACATACCAAACGACGAATTTTTGAGATTGCCTTGGTGCTTCAGAATAATCGCCTTGTATTTCCACAGAAGAGTGTCACAAGCGATCAGTAGCGCCCATCTCCGCTTGATTGCGCCACGCGGCCACTTTCGCAGTGGATGCTGCACTGGTGGCGAGTCAGTGGCAGCACCGCGCACTAAGCTTTGCCTTTCACCCACCCACTAACGCTGAGCACGAGGGTGGACAGGCAGCAAGGACCGTTTTTAATGTCTTCATTATTACCCGACCGGGAATTGAACCCAATTTGCCAACTTTAGTGGCGTATGCTCAGCCCATTATACTACTTCTGTTAATATGCTAAGCTTAAACTTTTATTACCTTACATCACAGGGCTGAGGAGTCATAAGGAGTTGGAGGTTTTTGGGTGGAGTCTGGTTCCTAACACTAGAAGTCTGTTTTTTGTCCGAGTCCGGAAGTCCAATGGGATAATTTTTTACATCACACTCCTAAGTTGGGAATTCCTGTGGAAATGGTACAATTTCTTTTGAAACAGATGATTTTTGCACTGTACCACGTATTCCATTGATTGCTAGTTGCTACAAACTTGTTGACAGTCAAACTTCATTCACTTTATGTTAAGGAGTCAGAAATTTTGGAAATATCGGTGTTGGACATTTTACCTCCAACTCCGCAAACCTGCTACACTGTTTATGTTTAACCACACTGTGAGCAAGTACTGCCACGGAGAAAATTTATTTGTCTTGTTTGTTGTTTTTTTTCTGTATATTTGAGTATAAATACTGCCTCAGCCTTAACTGATTTTTGTTACAATCTCATGTATGGTTATGAAACCTAGCTGTTGACTCAGAAAGTGTTTCTCCAAGTACAAGCAGCTCAAATAAATAAGATTTTAATGAAGAGCTAACACCACGACAAGACATCCAGCTTTTAAATATACATCCAACGCTAAAACACCACAAGTAAAAAAAATATTTTTAACAACACTAAAAACACCTGTGCGCAAGCTTCAATGTGATGTTGAATCATTGGAATTCCAGCAACAGGAAACAAGGGCTTTGGCACATTTAATGACAAAGGTCGAAACCTAGTCCCTGCAAAAACACCAAGTCTTTCTTGATTATTATGCAAGAGAAATAACCCTATGCACACCTTCTCTACTGTACGGTTGAGTCGCTCATCAACTATTCCCTACTGGCAAGTTTTGGCAATGTTGCAGAAGCTGCCCTTGTAATTGTCATGAAAATCGGCTGTATGGTTGTCGCAAAAGATCAAGTGCTGGCTTTTCTGTTGATATGTAAGTGCAAAAGTCGACCTTGTTATGTGTGAATGCGATTACTTGCTATTATTAATTTTTATTGCTTGCAAAATTTAAATCTACCACTTTTAATTCCCAGCAAAGTTTCAAATACACCACAATTTTTAATGATGTTGAATTGACTGTGATTTTTTGTGCTTGCAAAAAGTGAACCTACCAATGCTCTGTATCGGACTACCTTTTTATGAGATTTTTTTTCTTTGGAATTTCTGGCCTAACAATAAACTCAATGATGCTGTGTTTCATGCGCAAACAAGAATGATGCCCACAATTCTTGCAAGCACTCACGCTCATTGTTCACGGTCTTTTTGCTGAAACTATGCAGAAAATTAAACTTTAGCTAATTTGTTTCCGAGCTTCACGTGTTTGCTGTGTGTGCATTTCACATCGCAATTGCAGTTACTTCTATTCTAGGTAATTGTTTTTCCAACTTTTAACATTTGTAGTTTAATCTGCTATGAAAATGCTCTAAAAGTTTGGAAAAACTTATGAGTGAGTGAGTACCTGTGAGTTCCTTGCGAAATTGACATTAGTGTGAGAACTGCTTTGGGATATTTCAACCAATATTATTTTACCAATTCAAAAAGGTTTTGACATATTTCACAAGGAGCTCTTAGTTACTCAATAACTCACAATTTTTTTACCAATTTGAGCAGGTTTTGACAAAATAACAAAATAAGCCCTGTGTTGCTTATCATGGTTGTCAATAGTTGTGCTACAGACTTGCTTTTCCTCAGGTACAGGTTACTCCAATGTGACATTACAGAAGCACATTAGCACAAGCCAACAGTCTGCAACCATAATGCCAAACATTGCAACAAATTCATCAGCATAGCAGCTTAATCACATTTAATCTGACACTTGATTTATCATGCAAAAACTGTGTGCCATTGGTTTTACGAAAAAATTGTCAATGAATGCACAGCAAAATTAGAAACAAAGTAGATTGTCATATTTCTCTGCAGTAGCATGTATTTTTAACCCTTTCTTTTATGTTATATTACAACTTGCTATGTTTTATACATTGTAGCTTGTTGAGCACTGTTATGTCACACCTTTAAGGCTGTGGTTTTATTGAATATTTTTCATTTATGAAGAATGGTATGCATGAACCCCAATGTTACAAAGAAGTGCATTAGAGTGGTCACAGGCTTAGTTAACAACATGCTGAGCTGATCTGAAGCCGTATACAGTACTAGTTTCCACTGCTATTCTGGAAGTTCACTGGCCACAGCAGAAAATAAGCTACCATCCCCAACGTTGCCTTGCAACAGTGCATCATGTATTAACAACATTAATTTCTTACAGTAACCCACTCAAATATCACTGGAGTTTTAATCTGATCTAGAAAACCTTTAGATAAGCTCAGCAAGTTACTAATCTGCTTTGCTAGAATATTTACAACCCACACAGCATCAAAAACATACAGCCAAAATATAAACATCACACTCTTGAATACATTCACAAAGTGACAGTCAAATCAATCTTTCTACATCCATAGTTCTAAAAATTCCAAGCAAAGGCTTGCGAGTGAAATGGTGAATAAATAAAAGCAAGAATCAGAAAGCTATGCAATCACATTATTTTTTAGTTACTTTAAAAAGTTTGAAAAACATTTGGCCTTCAAAAAAGATAAAAGTACACACCAGATTATGTGTTTTGCATTGTTATCTCAAACAGAAGCTGTGACTATAAATCTCGCCTCACATAGAAGTTGAAAAGCAAAACTGATACCAGTTACTGAATGACTATATGAGTCAATAACATCTTGGTTCCCCCAGTGATGAGTCAACTGCCATATCAGGACACATAAAACAATATTTTTCCACGAATATGCTACACATAAAAACAATATTTGTTGAACAAGTTTTCACTCTCTGTGTATCTGTGAAGATAAATGGCATCACCAACTCGATGCACAAACAAACATTCGGAGTTACCATCCTCCCTCATATGAAATAATTTTTGCTATTTTTTGTGTTCTTTGACATGGTCTGACCTCCTTCACCGCTCAGTGTGCTAGCATTGTTTACTCCAACCTCACCGTTTAAACGCATACTCAAAAGCAGGGGTCAGAAACCTTCCCCGAGCCACAGCCAAAAACAAATCCTGCAAGATCTGGCAGGCAGGCTGTATTAATTTTCCACAAATTCTGTTCCCTTCACAGTTAATGATTTTGTTAAATCTTGTGAATTGATTTAATTTTTATTGGACTTAGTCCTGATTTACACAGTTCATAACAGAAGCACAAAAAACGGCATACAGTAGCCTACATTTATAGCATAACATCAATGTGATATTTGATATTGCTTTACACCTGAAAGTTTCTGTATTTCAAGTGGTAAGTTGGAAGAAGTGAAAAGCATGAAATCTTGCAAGTGGTCATCAGAAAGTTGTGTTCTCAACTTGCTCTTGTTGGGTTTCATTGACTAAAAGATTTGTTCACACACATACGTGCTGCCAAATATTGATGCCATCTCTTCAGTATGATTTAATCAAGTTGGGGTATTGTTTCCTTTTGATATATTTTTTATAAAAGTCAAGCAGTGACACGCCATCCGCATGAAATGTTGATTTAACTCGTGACTGCACCGCAGCCCAACTAGATCGATTTAATACTTCTCTGGTACTGCAGTTACTACAGTTTGTAAAAGGACTGCAGGCTGGATTATTTTGCTTGGATGGCCGCACCTGGCCTGCGGGTCGTAGGTTGTTGCCTCTGCTCAAGAGATTTGTTGCCATCATATTGAATGCAAATTCATTCAATCATTCTTATTATGTTCTTAGTCATTACCGCGAGTTGTTTCAATAGGTCTGGGGAGTTCTTATCATTGGCAACAGCCAGTTAGTTTTGATGATCTAATGAAATCATTTATTTGAGAAAACGTATATTCTCGAGTTTTTATTGGTCCCAGTTATTATTTGTCGCAGCTTATGCTCTTGGTGTCAGTCAGTTGGTTAAGATGCTCTGATTTCTGAACTCATGTTGTGATTCATTCACTTTAGTCTTGGGTTTGTTTGCTTTTTGATCTTACTTTGGCTTTTCAACTTTTCACACACTAGCTTTGCTTGCAAATTTCAGGACTGAGAATGCATAATTTTATGTTAAATCAATTTCTTATTAAAATTTTGCTAATCAATTCCTTGCTTAGCCCCATTTTGGAGAGTACTTACTTGAATACAAGTATGTGCAAGTTCGAGTTGTTGCAAAAAGATGAAAGCAAAGCACAGTTGGCTGATTCCTCGAAAGCTTACATTTTTACATAAAACGTCTGAGCTTTTGACTGTTTTTCCATGAAGACTTTTGTTTCTCTTGCTTAGCCAGGTTTTAAGTTTTTCTCTTGCTTCAACACACTTCCAACATTTCTGGAAAGCTGAGTTTGCAGGAATGCTCTCAGTGTGTTGTCAAGAATTGAAAGCTCTGGGTTTGCTGTGATCTTTCAAAGAATTATCCGATTGATTCAACTGCATCGCCTTTGAGACTTATTGCTGTAATGTTGATATGTGCAAGTTCAAGTGACGCAAAGCACCAAGTTATGAAAACAGATCATGGCAGGTAGATTTCTCAAAATCTCAGAGCAAACCTTACAGACTTGAATTATTGGTTATTTTATACAGAGAGAATTCAAGAAAATTCAGCTTTCCAGAAATGTTTGAAATGTGTTAAAGTAAGAGAAATAGAATGTTGTTGTAAAAAAATGTTTGCTTGTGTGCAATGTGACCACAACATACAACATCTGTTCATACTAAATTGTAGTAAAGCATTTTACTATTATAGTTGCATACCTTTGTCAGGGCCTCCAATGAGGATGACTGCCTTCCACATATTAGCGATTGGATTTCTCATTTGATGGCCAGCAATAGTCTTCACTAGCCCACTGGTAATTACCTTCATGAACAATCAATATTACACATAGTTAAACTATAAGCTCTTACATAATAGCATGCAAACTTTTCACTTGCCAAATAGAAAATCTTGCTGGTACACCAAAGCTGAAACAAACTCACTGCTTGTCTTTTGCTATGGGAAAAAAATCTTAAAAAATAGGATGTCAGACAGCTACAAGATCATTGTTCTAAATATGCATCAGCAGAACAATGCATAAAAGAACAATGTGCATTAGACCAAAAATACCAAAATTTGTGAATTTTTGTTCAATGTTCCATACTACAAGATGTTTTAACTTGTAACATGACTCCATCACCTTCTAGCACTTCAGCATCCCTACAGAAGCAGGTGGAGGTCTGACAAATAAAGTCGGTAAAACTATTGTCAGCAGCAGTGTTGCTATCACATATCAAAGGAAAACTATGTAAAACAGTAGTGGATTGAATCAGGCTTTTCTACTTTTTATTATAAATTATTTTTAGAATAAAAGTTGTTAATTCCAGGTGAAACAAGATTCTGATACATTTCTAGTAAAATTCCAAGTAGAGATAACACATATATAAATATTTTTTGTCAGAAATTGTCAGTCCAACTCATAACCAAAAGAAATACAAATTTAGTCTAAAACTTTTGATTCGTATGGCCAGATTTAATACATACATTATTAAAATATGTTTTAGTGCCATTCAAGTCAACAATTCTAAGATGAAGTTAGTGAATGGCCACATTTTATTTTTATAAAACCTTCATCGTTCATATAGCGAAAACAATCACCATTTTTTATTTCATCCTGCTTTTAACAAAAACACTTACTCCAATAAAATCAATAATTCATTTGATAATTAATTAAAAATTGATAAGGGATTAATTAAATATTTTGTTTTAGGCCATAAAGTTTGAACCAGAAACGCTTGAAAGCCAATCAAGGGCTCTAAACTTAGACTCGGATTATAGCCTAGTTTCCAATAAAAACTTGAGTCAAAAAATTACCTCTAGCTGTTGGTGCCCAGGGCCAGGTAACCTGAGCCAAAATGGTCTAAAACCTACCCCACTTATGACGTCACCCACAATGAACCTGAAATCCAAAACCTTCCAATTTTTATGAATCCAAACTAGAAGACTTGCCGCATCTTTTGAGCATTTCAACAACTCTCTAGTGCAATTGGCAGACGAGTTATGGTGGTGCAAAATTGACAGCAAAAAAGTGGTTCATGCAAGTCCTAAAGGTAAAACCAACCCACTGCCGAAGGTGAAGACCCGGGTGAGCTTTGCACCACCTTGACTCATTAGCCAATTAAGCTCGAGAGCTGTTCAAACACTCTAAAGATGTGGGAAGTCTTCTAGTTTATATTTTTTTTAAAATTGGAAAGTTTTGGATTGTTTTTTTGTGGGTGACATCATAATGGGGGTGGTTTACACATTTTTGACTGAGGTCACTGGGCCCTGGGCGTCAACGCCAAGAGCCAATTTTTTACCCAAGTTATTATTGGAAACTAAGTTATAATACAAGTCTATAGAGTCTTTGATTGGCCATCTAGCATTTCTGGTTCAGAAGTTATGGCTAAAAAAAATAAATTTGGGCAAAAAAAACAATTTAACCAACTTTGTTTTTTTTGGCCATAATTTTTGAACCAGAAATGCTGAAAAGGTCATCGAGGGTTCTAAAAACTCGGATTATAGCGTAGTTTCCACTAAAACCTTGCCAAAAAATTGGTTCTTGGCGTTGGTTCCTAGGGCCTGGTGACCTCAGCCAAAAGTGCCTAAGGCTACTGCCATTATTACAACACCCACAAAAATCCCAAAATTTCCAATTTTAAAAAATCTAAACTAGAAAACTTCTCGCATCTTTTTAGGGTTTGAACAGCTCAATCGGATGGCAAGTTATGGTGGTGCAAATTGATTCAAAAAAGCAGCTCATGCATGATTTCAAAGTACAAGAATGTCGTACACCAGCACTCAACATGTTAGTGGGTTAGGTAGGCAACAACCATTTCTTCTTAAATTTAATTTTAACCAAATCTTTTGTCTCCAAGTAAGTGGTGTAGTTGGTTACAGCCACTTGCATGAAATTGTTTCAATTAAGATTGTATGTAGCTCCAAAACCAGTGCAACAATAAAATACTAAAAACGTAATAAATTCAATATGCATAAAATTTAGCATATTGCTTGCATTCAAAATAATAATAATTAAACAAGGAAGCTTTGCAGTCTATTAAAACGAACACTTATTCCAGTTTTGTACCCATTTTACAAAGAGGCATGTCTAAATATCTGCAATAAAGAACAAAAAACAAAAATTACAAATTCGTATATTGCTTATAGAGAAAGTCTGATTGCTAAATTTTTTAAGAAAATGTTAAAGCTGAAAAACTTCCTCAAATGTTTAAGGAATTATTCCAAAAATTTACAGAATACTACCAGCATCTGGTGTGGGTGACACCTTGAAACATGTAATATCTTTATGAATTTTAATGTTTATTCTTATGCAAGCAAGCACATAATTTTGACCCTTCATAAATACTTTCGCAAGTGCAATTTTTCAAAAATTATACTTAACACAATATTAAGCATGACACACTAAAACAATTGCAATGTGTTAAGGTAAAGGTAGAAAAGACAACACAAGTCATACATCACCTAATCTGCTGCATACTCCAGTACTGATTATGACAATGATATTATATAATAAATATATACATGTTCTTTACTTCCAAACATTCTGATACGGTTGCAATGCCTTAAAAGATGCAAAGACTTTGTGCATGAAAGTCATTCAAATTAAATTATGCAGTATTTAAACCCATTGAAATAATGTGTAAATCAACAAATAGATCCCTACACAAGACAGAATGCAAATCTGTTAAGCTTTAAACAACTCTGTTGAATGGTTCAAATGCTCTCTGAATCACTGAATTCCAAAACATCTTGCTCAGCAATAGCAGTTTGCTGGTGCAAAAGGGTGAGGCCTGTTAAATCCTCAAGATACTTATGGGAAGAATTAATCACTTCCATAATAAACTCATGTTTTCTGGATTGAAAAGCATCTAAAACAATTTCAGAACAAGCAGTGCATTTTGAAAAGGCCATTGCTGATGGGTATAAAACCTGACTAGTAGATAAGAAACCTCTAATTTGATGAGGTACAGGGCCAAGAGGAGAGTTGACAGATGCTGATGCACTGTCACTAGCATGCATGACATTGTCTGGAGCTGCAGCAGCACCATCTGGGTGCTGCAAAATGGAAACAAGAAGTTCTACAGCCAGGGCTGAAGCAATCATGGAAACGCCAGGCCGAGACACAGTGCATTGTTGGTCCAAACTTCTATCCCGAATAGAATTTCCAGGACCAACCACATCATTGCAAAAGTAGCAACCTAACTTTTTCAGTGTAGCATTTGTGCCAAATGACTCTCCCAAACTGACTGCTTCATCAGCTTGTACATGTATACCATGTCTCATCACAAGGTATGAATCAAAACCAAGAGCAGAGTTGATAACCAATTTACTTTTAGCAGTGCAAAGAAGTGTTGGTAGCCATCTACTTTCTCTGGTATCCATTAACAAAAATATAGCATCATGCTCATCAATTAAGTTTTCCAGGACATTGACATCTTCCACAAGTTTTTTACGTAAAACATCTGTTGAATAATGGGGATGTCCAGGCATTGGAATTGATAACTCAATGCCATGTGCATTTACTCCAGGATATATTTTCCTCAACCGTTCAGCAGCAGCAATTGCCTTAGGTCTTCCACCAGATGTGCTACAATCTGAAAACTCATACAATGTTTGGCGAACAGGATTAGAAAAAGAAACAGCACCATTGTCTACCAATGTTATACTATTGACTCCCCAGGCAAGCAGTCCCCGAGCAATGTTGCAGCCTAATGTACCAGATCCAAGCAACAAACATCTGCAGTTCGCAATTTTTTCCAGATTCAACTCGGGCATTAGCCGCCACCGCATAAGTTTTAAATTCAAATTTACTGATGACTTTGCAAGTTTAACAGGATTCAGAGTGTTAGTAAGACAAACACACATTGGTCCAAGTTTGTTCTTCTTGTTTTTCTCCCAGCCAGTTATATTTGGCTGCACCTGAACAGGTTCCAGTTTGATTTTTAAGTGTAAGCTGTGTAATACTGTTCGCACACCATGAAGAGTTCGATCTCTATAGCATAAGATTTCAACAACATTGTCTTTGAATTGGTTAGCCCAATGATATGCAATAAGCGTAAGGTAATTTCTTAATGGCCAGCCAGGATAATCTTCCATGGTGGAAGGGTCACTAAATCCAAACATTAAACACTTGCTATGAAGTTTTGCAAATGAAAAATTACTGAGTGGCATAATCTCAACTTTAACATCAAGGGAACTTTCAAGGAATGGATGTCCTGAGCAGCCAATCAAAAAAAAACCAGGAGCTGGTTTGTTGCAAGCAAATTTGTCAAATGCTGTCTTGAAAGCCTTTACAAAGCCTGAGCATGTTGACGATGAAAGCAACTGGCAAGATAATGCTTGAACTGGGACATTATGCACAAAAGCAGGAAATGCAAACCAGTAATGAAACATGTATTTCTTCAGATCAGCAAAGCTTAACAAAATAAACTGAACCAGCAAACTTGGATCCTTAATGGCTTCCCCATTAGCAATGTTGATCCATAATTGATTCCCACAATACTCCAGAAGAAACTTTTTGTCACAGCTTTTAAAATCTTCAATAGTATTTTTATTGATAAGCATACCATGTGTCAACCAGCACAAAGGTGGTGGGACTTCAATGCATTCAAACGCACTATAGTCAACATTGTGTCTACATGGCAGGCCATCCATATCTGAGTTAGTGTAGAAACCACATAGGGGTTTACTTGAATCATCAAGTTTATAGACATCCAACTTTTTTTCTGATAGACAATTCCAAAACCCAGCTTCAACAATGCTGGCAAATGGCAAAAATTGCAAGTGTGACATGATGATTTAAGTCAAAAGTATCAGGTTACCTATGAAAAAATGTATACAAACTGATCTTTGAGCTGTTATTTGAAGTCACTTAGTAGTAACAAGCTATCAAGTATTTATAACACAAAAAAACAGAAAAAACTGATGCTTACATCATCACCTAAAAAATAGTCCAGCAAAAACAATGTAGATGATATTTCAATCTGAAAGCCTTGTCCAACAGACAACATGCAAAATAAGCATTATTTATATTATTTGCACATCAGTCATGATTGAATAAAAGACTTTTAAATCTGCATTTAAGCCAAGCACATTAACTTGCTAATCTTTTTTGCTAAGGGTTTTTAACAAATCTACAAACAAAATCACTTGCATTGCAATGTAACCTGTAGCAGTTTTACTAAGCTAGTGGTTACATGTCCCAGATGCACTGTGTGTGCAATTTGGATGATGAACAAGTATCTCCCACACTGCTGTGCTGTAACACTACAATGTATTCTAGACATGTAGCAGGCAAACACAACTTTGTTTTTGCACAAGCTACCAACCTAGCACTATCAGTTTCTAACTTCTATCTGCTTTCTTCATTGCTACCACATTTGTTGTGTATATTGTATCCCTGCCACTAGAGTCCTGGGCGGGTTTAAATTTTTGTCCGTTCCCGCTGCGCACTTGCAAAATTTAAACCTGCCCTGCGTCTGCAGGAGTTCTAGAAATCTTGCCCAGTCCTGCCTTGCACCCGCACTAGGGTGCATCAGCTCCCCTTTACTTTCTAGTTTCAAGCTTACCTTTTTTCTACTGGTGAGGTTAGCTTAAAAAACAACTTCTGCAAAGTTTGAGATTGATCGGACCAAATTTGACCCCCCCACACGGCCTATTTTTTAAGGGGCCAACAACCTTTTTTCATGTTTTTTGCCACTAGAGAGCGCTGTGTTCAATAAACAAAGAAAATATTTATTTCAACAGGTGCCCGTACTTCTTTCACATAATTTGAAAAAAAACTTTTTGAAATATGTTGAGAGGAAGCCAAATTATTAAAAGTTTTGTATGTTTATTTTGCTCAGGAGCGCCACTAGTGGTGATAACAAAACATG
>JGI24159J19872_10004507_pt1 | contig 17768 bp, 12 predicted proteins | sample Ectturendosymbi4_FD_19872 | JGI IMG/M metagenome (IMG submission 19872) | reverse complement strand
GCATTCTGGAAGCAAGTTTTAGACAATACTGTTTTTACATTTTTTTATTTTTAGGGTCTGAGGGGGTGGCCATGGCACAGTGGCCTCCCCCCTGCGTGCGCTAGTGTTGTCGTATGTGCTCACTAAATAAGCATTTCTATTCTACGCTCATCCAACCTTTACCTTCGGCAACGCACGCAACGGGAGCAAGCCGCTGATAAAACGAAACTCACAAATGCCGTTAATGCATTTTTGCTTAACGCATTTAGCGCTGGAGAATGCATCAACCAACGAACCATGAATCCTAAGAGGAGAATTTGAAAATGGGAAATGAACATGTAGTGAAGCGGAAATGATACTGAAAGATACAAAAACGGCGCTAACTTGCTCTCTGCGCATTTTCAGTAACATTTTCTCGAACATACAGATAAAGTGAATGGGACAAATGTATGAGAAGTCGCGACTCGCGTAAAACTGTTAATAGCAATTGATTCCAATTTCACACGCTATGTTACAGTTTAGACAACAAGTGAAACAGACATTGCCAGAGTTCATGTTAGCTGTATAGAAATTTTCCCCATTGAACTGGCATAAAACTTTGGAATGCGAACAAGTTGGCAAAAATTGCCTGAGATACACCGGGTTGTGACCGAAGGACAAAATCGATGAGGCGTATTGTTTCCGGTTGCATTCTTTTCAAACCAACCAAAGCCAGAACAATGCGACGCAGGTCTTGCCTTCGCGAATAACAAAATCCGTTTTGAAAATTGCAACGGAATTTATGAAAAGCGATTTGCGCAACTCAGGAAATAATTTCACGACGATTCCGAGTCCCCACATTCAATATTTCCACATCGGTTGCAAACCACATTATTTTCACATCGGTTACGAAGGCCTGTTGAGGTTTACATCATCGTTTTCGGCCTTGCAAGTGTATGTTAGTTTATAACGGGTTTTCCGAATTTCAACACAACGTGTACTGTAGTTTAAATGTCTGAGACGTGTTTCAGAGCAGTTTTTGTACAGCGGTCGCACAAGTCGCCAGACCTTCAGACATTGCTTCCTGAATTGCGAAGCAATGGGTCCTTGCTCAGCAAAATACGTCATGAGAAACGCCAGTAATAGTAACTTCGCTTTCCCTCAAAGTTCTAGAAAGCTCTCACTGCACTAAATTAAAAAGCTGAATCACCCGCGTGTGTGAAATATCACACGCGCTTCATCGTCGCTTTGGATGTCAATGAGACGTATCTGAATGGTGGAACCGCATTCCCTTATGCTAGTTAGCTTGCAAAAAAGTGTTTCATCCAGTAACTTTTTACGCAATGTAACTTTCGGCGTGATCTCCACAACAGAATGACTTCATAGCCAGCCTCAAAGAACAGGTAGTGAAAAGGATTTTTGGACTCCTTAGTTTAGATGGGGTGTTTGGGCTTATTCACTGGTCTAAGTTGCTCCTTCCCAAGTCTACTATTCTGTTACACTCTGTGATGCGTCAGTCTGTACAGCTACATCCACAGTACAGCAAAACACACGAACTGACTGAAAAACACGATAAGAACGTTTTGCAACTTGCGACTAGCTGCTAAAAAAATTTAACTGGCCATCAACTGCTGCGTAAATCGTTTCGGAACAGTCATATTTCCAGTATTCTTGCAACAGAACACACTTCAGTAGGGCTACCTTGTCTTGCTCAAGGTACTAAACAATTATTTTGAAACACGTGATAAAGGACCATCATATTTCTTCCCCTACGAAACAATAGTTTGGCAATACTCTACCAAAGGTTTTATGACTTGTGTCAAGGAAAGTTTGTCAATAACACATACTGTTGGAGGTTTTGTGACAGTTCACGACGAATATTAACTGGACCAAATTTGACGGCAACTTGCAATTAATATTCGTTATCACTGCGAAAGTCGATACAATGATTTAGTGATAGCAGTGTTATGGATGTTGGGCCATTTTTACTACCTATAAAAAATCTGAAATTTTCCTCTTGAAAAATGGAGTTTGACCGATTGGGCATTTTGCGACAGCTATATCAGTATTGGTTGCTTTCAAACAAACTAATTATAATAGAACTAATTAACATTCTTTACGAGAATTGTCCAAAACACCGCAAGCTGATGTATACAGGTGGGAAAATGTTATTGTTTGATGTCCTTTTTGTGACGTTGATCATACAACGACTGGGGATAATTTTAACTCAGTCTCACTGTGCCCGGAATTCTTAACCACTAGACTGCATCGATTACCAAATTCCGCATCCCAAAATGTTCCCCCTTTTGACTCCCAAGCATGCCAAAATTTTGGCACAAGGATTTTTCCCAACACTTTCAACCATAACTCGCCAGCCGATTGAGCTAGAGAGCTGTGGAAAACCTCAAGAAATCCGATTAGACGAGTACTTTGATTTTTAAAATTGGAGGTTTTGGATTTGAGGTTGTTTGGGGGATGTCATATTAAGTGGGAGGATAGGTTTCGGCTTGTTTGGTCAAGGTTACCTGACGCCGGACTCCCACCTCCTAGGGGTAATTCTCTGTTTTGTTTTTGTTAACGAAAGGGTAAAATCCACATCTTTTGAGCCCTTGATTAACATTCTAGGGCTTGTGGTTGGCAAGTTATCACAAATTATCTTTAATTAATTAATGGAACTCCCGACGAGATTCATTTTCTTTGTTGTTTTAAGGTCATACTTTCCCAACCATAAATGCTAGAAGACCAGTCAAGGCTTCAAAAAATGCAGATTTCAGCCTCGTTTCATTATTAAAAAACAAACTAAGGATTACACCTAGGGGGCTGGAGCCTTGGGTCAGGTAAACTTGACCAAACAAGGCTAAACCTATTCTCCCACTTAATATGTTCCCCCAAACATCTCTAATCCAGAAGCTCCAAAATTCATCGAATGTACTGGCCGAACCTGATCGTCTGAGGCTTTCCACAGTTCTTTAGCTCAATCGCCTGCCGAGTTACGGCTGAAGACGTTGGGGAAAATCCTTGGAAAACCCTTGCGCCAAATTGTGTCTCGCGCGGGACATAAGGCTTTAAACAACCTAACAACCTACTCAGTGCAACAGTTTCTCTACTCTTTTATCTTATTTTGCACATTAGACTCAGCAAAATACCTGCACAGTGCACATTCAAAATCTTTGTGAGACCACAATGCTTGATGCCCCACCAACGACAATCTCATTGGCCTTGGATATTTGGTGCAGTGAAGCGTTACACAAAACGATGTTAGCTTGGTTGTTACATGACTAGTCCGATATGTCTTATAACCTTTGATCCATACCATGGAGTCGAAAGTGCATCAATTGCATTGATTCGAAAGCAACAAATAGTGATTTTTTGGAAGCAATTCAAACTTTTTGTATGTTTTAACCTGCAGAAATCACCCCAAATCTCGCCAATCACAAAATTGCCCCCACAGCACATAAAATCGCCCCCTGGGGGTGCTTTCACCCACGTTGAAGACCCCTGTACTAAACAAACAAAGGCATGTTTAACGTGCATGTGCCTTTCTCGCCAGAAAGTTCATGCCGGTTTCAATGCAATAGGCTCTGTTCCCTGCAGACCAAAGAAATTGAAGTGCGCCAACTGAGTCTACCTCACAAGATGAGTCTACTTGATCCGAATTTTCACACTATGCTCTTGCAACTGATGCATATCTAAAGGGAATTGTAGTTCCACAAAGTAAACCAACTGGATTGCGAACAGATACATAATTTAAATTGCTGTTTGATTTATCTTAGGAGTTTGATTATTACATTCTAGAGACGACAAACAAAAATGTTTGTTGCTTACTCTCTGAACACGAACCATGAGTCTGCAGTTCAATGAAAAGTCTCGGGTTGTTGAAGCACTGATGTCCTAAAGGTCAAAAAATGAGTCACGCCGATGCAATCCTAACCTGAGTTGCATATTGCCTGCGTTACAACTGCTTGTCTGTGTCTGTCTGTAGCGAAGGTACTTGCGAAACGAGTAGACTGCTGAGGCTGAAGTCCACTTAGCAATATACTGCCAAAAAGCATCCATGCAATAATTACCTTTTTCATACGCTGTTTGAAGCTTGGGTTGCGAGGTTTTCACCAAATTCAAATTTTGGTCGCGCTCAAAAACGTTTGGGAACCGCAGTTAGGCAAAGTGATAAACTATCCTAGATCAGTGTCTACATAAGGAAGTCATTGAAATTCGTTTTCATGTAGAAATGTTTAACGAAACGCAGCTTCATTCTCTGTTACCAGTAAATCGTCTTAACTATTTTACGCCTGAACAGGCACAATCAGAACTATTCCATTATAAAATTACGATAACTCTATCATAAAAATTCTAGAAGTCTTAAATTTCATGATATCTTTCTTTGCATTTTTGCATTTGGTCATGAAAACCGGACTTCAGAAAAATTTTTGCAGGGCCGCGCAGAGGGGGATCTAATTGTTCTTAAACCCCTGAAAAGAGGAATGAGAAAATTTATACAGAATACTGTACTTCCTATGGAAATAACACAGAAAACGGAAAACAGTTTCGCTTATTGGTATTGCTGCTTTTCCACTATGAAAGAGTAAAGTGATATGAGATGACATCAATGATAATTTCGAGTTTTTTTGTTGCGCAGAAGGCGCCCAGTTTTTCATAAACGTTCCCTTAAATAAGCTAACGCAGACAAAGCAACGTCTAGTCTTGCGCTGTTTCCGCTTCTAAGCTCGGCAGACATAGCAAATAACCAATACCAGCTATAAGAGTGGTTGTGAAACAGTCATGAAGTTTTCGAATAGAGCAGTGGTTTTCAACCTGAGGGTCACGACCCCATGGGGGTCGTTTGACTTTTTTGTGGGGTCGTGAAAGCCTTTGGAAATATTCATGATTACTTCTATATTTTATATTTCGTGTATTGAACCACTTTTCATCGTAACCAAAATAATAGGATAACCTGGTAAAAAGGATAGCCTAGATTTTTATTCGAAATTGTTTTACGTGTGATTGTGACCATTGCAAAGTTTTGAGTGTGATTATGACCATCACAGTACTGTTCCATTTGGCAATGCACAAATGGCTCTGTGACGTAAGAATGTGCTGTTTTTGTAAATTAGAATTCTGATTGCGGTAGCTAACTTGAGTTATTCTAGTTTTCAATGAGTTGTGTTGTGGAGTGATTTGTATACGGCAGGGGTGTCTCTCACTGATGCTGCCATGTGCATGAATTTAATAAATGAATCTTTGTTCAACGTACTGATATTATGCCTTATTTTTTAGCCATTGCGATTGTGTATTGTGCAAACACAACTGCATTTCGTGTGCCTGACCGGAAATTTTCGCAAGGGGGTTGTTAGGTTAAGTTGGCTTGCAAAATGGGTCGCTGGATGAAAAAGGTTGAAAACCACTGGAATAGAGATACGGAACAATTTTTCACAGGGGGTTTAAAAAAATATGTCATTTCCGGGATTTCCGATGCTGGCTATCCTTGTTATTTTTGTGCAAAGTAGGTCGAAACTAGAAATGAATGTTTAAGCAAACGCAGGTGACGTCAAGTGAGTCAAGATTGTTTTGCGACCTTTCAACAACAAACAGAATGAAATGTTTTGTTCCCGTTTTTGTGAATAAAACCTAAGAGTCTATGACATCGTGGGAGAATAGTATGTGCATAGCTAGGAATATCAATATTAATTTTCCATTACCTCGCTTGCCTGCGGGGATTTTACTTCTGCTTCCGTCGTGACAGAAATAGGTTAAATGTCAGTGGCAACTAGCTCTTTGTCTGCTTCTCACACTGTCAATTTTGGTCTATCGTAAATTTTCCGTCAAATGTGTTTAACTACCTTTTGTGTACAACAGTCGGAAAAAATGTACATATTCTTTTATTCTATCGTCACAGACTCAGCCCAAAAACTTTTTTCACAAACAACTGGGAGGAATCCAGATGACTAAAACATGATATTGTCAACCATAGGTAGTGAGATGTGGTGGCGCTATTTCTGAGAAAGGTTTTTACTCTGAAAACAAATGTATTGCGAATCTCTGAAAGATATAAACCAGAAAAAATACGTTTTTTAAAGGTTTATTTGAAAATAAGTGCTATTTCTTGGAATGGTAGCTTGACGTGAAGACTAACACCTTTTCTCTCAGGAAGAGAGATTGAGGGGTAAAACTTTGCAGAAAACAATTCTGCACCTGGGATTCCATACGTTGATAATAATGAAATGATATTTTTGCCAAAAGCAGAATATCTTGTGACTATTGAACACTGATAATAAGTTCCGCTCAGAAAATTAAGGCCTGTACTATCAGCAAAGCAACATTTTCAAGTTTTGAAACGCTGCAGTACCATCATCAAAATCTCGTTGACTCTGAAATCTAACCCGTAAAGCTGCGTTTACGTCATCTTAACTTTGAGGCAATGACCTGAAAAGCGTATTAGGGATATCGTTGACGTACGAATTCAACCATCTATGTAAAACAACAATTAGCATCCTGCTACTCCAAGTGGATAAGCCACCATTTCAGCGTTCCCTCGTATTGCACATTGAAAAACAATTCAACGAAGTCTGAACCAAACAACCAGTTTTTGTAAAACTTCAATCATTTCATCCCAAGTAGTACTTCGTACTTGGAAACTGCAGAGTTAACAACAATATGTAATTAAATTAACGGAATAAATAAAAATGTTTAACCTGGTAGACTTCCTACACATGATTGCGATTTTCAGGAACTTAGTGTTTAAGACGCGACTGCCTACCAAAGAAGCATAAAACGCAACAGGTGTCGAAACCTTCATGGAACGTGTTGGCCACAGTATATAGCAGCAGTACTTCGTCTCTCCCGAGTAATTCTTGGCCCCTCCCCCGCATTGTTATGACGATGGTCATCCTGCATGTTAATCACGTGTGAACGCAAGTAGTGTGCACATACACAGGGATGTTGATATTAACCATGACAAGGCTGAATACACAACGACACCTGTGCACACGTTTCTAAGTCACCTACGGTTCAACCGCACGTGCTTCGCCCTTCGTGAATGTTCTGCAATGTCGTAGATTCTACGATGCCGTAGCTTTACGACGTAAAGCAACCGAACGTCACGTGATGGCTAAATTTCTCGCTTCTGAAAGAAAGACTACCACCAGGAAAAAGAACCACATTAGCAATCAAGTACAGTTCAGCCTAGTATCGAATTCCATACCGATGTGGATGCACTCATCGCTAGACTGCAGGGTATTAACTCTTCACAATTCATGTAACATGAGCTTTTGTAACGTTTTGACACTACCCAACTTATTTCCGACTCTTTTGGCATAAACGTGCATTGCATACAAGAATCGGCTAAATTGGAGAACAGAAATGTTACAAAATTTAACGCTAAAACTTTATTTTACCCCTGCAAGTGCTGCATAAGAACGCTGTATGCTTTCACTTTCTAACGTGGCCAAAAGGTGTCAATCAATCTTGGAGGAATTGCAAATGAATGACAGCGTTAAACTATATCACAATAGCGCAGATATAAGACGAAATGTTACCAGCGATACATTTTTCACTAAAATGGTCAACTTTTCACCAGCCAACAAAACTAACCATTATTTGGTCATAGGCATGTTTGGGTTTCAAGTGAATTTTCTCTACTAATACGGTGAGGAGCTAAACAGTTTCATCCATATTTCAACCTGTACCATTTTTTGAAGCTGGCATTGGTAGTGACATTTTATTTTAAGCCTTATTACTGTACATTAACTAACCCTGTCCGGAATTAATCGCTCCAATGCGTTTACATTTGGGAGAATATCTGTTTACATTCCAGTGCAAAGTTGACCTTCAAGTAAATTGATGCACTACAAGACTAGAACACCAAGACGATACATATTCACTCATTTCAGTTGTATATGCTGAGTGTCCTTGATATGACCTATATATGAAAACATATTTTCAGGGATTGTGATCTTTACGTCACAACAGGCTATGTCTGAGTATTGCATTTGAAGGTTCTAACCAACAAATACATTAAAGAAAATATACCTGCGTGCATTGAGAAGAAGAAATTTATAACCGTACCATTGCACGATATTCACGTCTCCTGCTATGCCCAAGTAAGCAGTCTGGCGAAGGTTAAAACCCATGAAACCATGACCTGAGGTACAGTTGTAAGTCAGCACTAGGATTACAAACGTTCGTAGTGACTGTGGGCTATCAGGCAACAGTTATCAAATTGCTTTGCATTATACAGCGTTGGGGATAAGCCATGCGTTTCCAGCATTCTTCATCCTGCTTTTACTTTTATAAAATTGTAACACCTAAGCTATCACCAAGCAGTTAGAAATTAGTCACTAGAAACTAAGTTAGACCCGCACCGTTGATTCTGCTGCGGCAAAATGAAAACAGTCTTATTTTTATTTTTGATCTTCCAATTCAACTAAAACAGAAAGGGACGTCATGAAACCAGCCTCAACAGATTTGCTCCAAACTTCTCTCTCACGCATTTTGCTTGAGTAGGCATTTATGCTGAGGTTTGTTTCTAACATGGCTTCTTGGCTTGAGTACATAAATCAGTAAGTTTCATTGCGTTCATCCTCATATTGTTTAAATGCTCCCACTTTGATTTATATCAGTTTTCTACAGTATTCACGTGATTTCGTTCCTTCGTTTAATATTTTCCCATGGCCTTTCTCAATCAGTTTCTTCAACTATATTTTTGCAAAGAAGTAGTGGCATCTCCAGCATCATTAGTGACATTTTTTCTTGAAAGTGGATGTGGTGTATGTGAATCACGATTTAAAACGAGTAAGAAGTTGTTCATGTCCGCCTCGAGTCAGTGACATTCAAAATATTTTTCATTTGTTTCAAGCCACGACCTTGATTGAGTGAAATCACCATTTCCTTAAGGCAAGTCGAGCCAGTAGAGAGTGCAATCGATTCATCTTATATTCAAACAATATCAAATTAATGCAACTTCATGTTAAGTACAGGAAATGCACAATGCTGAATACCTGCTTCATTCAAACTGCATCGTCTTACCCACTTAAAATAAGTGAAGAGCAAAGTCGTGATAATTTTGTGCGCCGTTGCGTGGATTTCAACTTATGTGCAGTGACATTTTAAAATCATGATATAGGTTGATCCCTTTTTCTAGCTTTCGAACCACAGTTGGGACCATTCCTATAGCTAACTGAATACACTACACAAACGATTGTTTTCTTGTTAAATCACAAAGAATGTTTGCATTAAGCATAAGCAACACTCAATGTTTCGAATCAAAACCCTTATCTGCCAATCATGCGCCTCTAAAACTCTTCTATCAATGAAAGCAATCCACAGATTGATGTTCCAGTTGTCCAGAAGATGGTTGAAGACAAAACCAGCTATTTGGCAGATCTCAGTACCATTAAAGCTGTCTTTGGTGCACCTGAATGATAGCCTTGTCAAAAGCTGGTGGACAAAACATTATAAAACCCAAAAGCCCAAAAACTCAAGTGCGTTCATGTTTTCAGTAAAATTTTCGTCAGCAGTCGGTTTGTTTGAACGAGGTCTGTGGAGAAGTAGAGCGTTTTTAGCACATTTTAAAAAGTAAGAATTTAGAAAGCTACAAAATTGGTGATGAGATTAAACTTTAGATACAACGTAAGCCTAGATTTACCCGGGCAATCGTCCCGGCATTTACTATACAGTACTTCATAAATTTGAACTCCGCGCCTCACCTGCTTTTCCAAACTAGGCTCGTCGATCGCAAATCACCTTGCATCGAATGAATCTCTGTTTGTTACTGAGAAAGGAGTCAAGCACATTGAACGCACAATTTCCAAATGCTGTGCCTTCTGTCAGATGATGTACACAGCAAAACCTCAATACCACAACGAACAAGAAACTACTCTTTACCACTAGACCGATCACCTTAGTGGCTAAGCACTACAGGTTGATAGCCACAGAATTGTCGCTTCAGTCACACTTCGCATGACGTAAAAACAAGAAATACCACTTTCTGCTCATTTACTAACCAATTAGCATCAGGTGTATTTGTGCGTTGTCACACACAACATCGCTGTTTAGTGGTCGTGACGTTCTCGAAAAATCTTTCAACCTTTTCAAATGTTTCACACCGCCTCATTTTAGCAGAAGTTTTTATTAGGTGGTGGGGATCTTCCAGCCAATAAGTGCATGAACGTTTTTTAAAGTAAGCAAGTTGATTCGCATTTTGTTAACAGGGTTCGTGGCAATAGTTATGCTGACGATATTAAGTCAATATGTTTTCTGCGCCAAGTTTTCAATACCTCACTCTAACTCACTTACCTAAGTGTAACTATCGAGGGCCAAGTTCTACCAAAGCATTGGATGCACAGTGCCACATACTTTGTTAATATTTCATATACAAATATCTGAGTAATTGCAAACTATAGGCGTATGTAAGCAAACAGGCTTAAAGTTAATAGAACACGATTTATGGGCAAAATTTCGATTGAGGAAGTCAAGCGCGTGTGCATATTATGAATGGTTTCGCATCTTTTCAAAACCACCTATGCCTGTGGCGCAACGCAGTTCCGCTGTTAATCTCACCAGCAAGGCGTTGGCAAGAACTTCGCATTTTATTTTCTTTCTTTTCGATCATTGGTTGCTATTTTTATAAATGAAGAAAATCTTCGCTTTGCATTGACTGGCTAGGTTTGTCTGGTGACAGTTCTTTCACTCTTAAATGAAAATACCAGGGTGGCCACGAAAGTCAGTGTAACTAAGGAATTATATCTGAAAACCTAGCAAGTCTATTCGTTGAGTGTGTTTAGGAACAGTCACCCCAAGGCGGTTCTGCTCTACTGTAGACCTGTAGATTCGGAGTAGGCAGTGTTTATTATGTGCTCTTTGTTGTTGAATAGGTTTCCGTAAACCCCTCTGTTTAACGCCACTTTTCGTTCTGATTGTATTGATCTGCCATTTGATTTCGGTTGGACAGGGAAAGTGGATAGTGCCACTTTCAAAAGACCGGTTCGGCACAGCAAACTTTTCAAGTGTTTGCACATGGGTTTGTGTAAGGTCCTTGAAAGGGCTTCAAACGCGAATATTTCAAAACGCGTTTGAAAAAATGAAAGAACACCCTGTGCTTTCCAATGTATAGCGGAAATGTAATGAAAAGTGCTAAACATGACAAACCCATCGATTCAATGCGGAAAAACTGCCAATAGGTTCAGCTAGAGCAAAGTAATTCTACCTGGTGTGTTTCGTTTCATATCAGAAGTTCTCTGGTTACACAAAGGAAACACACGACTCTTGCAGTTGGTAACCGCGACTGGGCTGAACTTGGAAAACAATGAAGTATTCCCAACGAATCCAGTGTTGTTTGGAAATAATATTTCTTTGTACCTTAAGTCTATGTGAAAATTAGTATATCCAACGTCTGTGCAGCACGAGAAGACGAAAGTGACGAGGTAGACATTTCGTTACGACATTAAATAAAGAACGAACGCGCATTTATTTTTTGAATCAATCCCTAATTTTCACAACACTTTTCGCTTTTAACCATTATACGGACAGCTGCATCTGTTAATGCTATTAATTGGATTGAAAGATTGTTTCATTTAAGCTTTCTTTTACTTCTTCAGTGAGGGTTGCTCGCTGTCAGCCGCTGCATAATTGGCGTTACTTGGTTTTTAGGTTTTGGTGTTAGTGTTGCAACATCTCCGCTGGCGTTGCGCTGAATGCGCGGTTCACCACGAACGGAATGTGCGCAGAGAACAACACCAGATATATATCTATGTGGTGAGAGTAACAGAGTGATAGCGGCGTGTAGTCTCTCTTGTTGCTTGCTGCCACAGTTCGAAGCTCTGCGCACATGCCGCTCGGGATTTCCGATCGCAACAAAATGGTGCTGAGGCTATGATGTGAAAGTCGTGCAGTGTGAAATCTTCACAATAAGAACGTGCGATCGGTGCGGTTCGTTGTAAAAAGGAGGGGATGTTGTTGCAACCTCTCCGTTGGCGTTGCGTTGAATGCACGGTTGACCACGAACGGAATGTGGGCGAAGAACAACAACCATATATATATATGGTTGGAACAAGCACTAACAGTGTGATCCCGACGTGTGATCTTTATTGTTGCTTGCTGCCAAAGTGCGAAACTTTGCGCACATGCCACTTGCGCTTTCCGGTCGCAACAACAGCAGCTTTATGGGCGTGACTGGAGAGCAAGCCTTGTTGCTGTGGTCTGCGTACTTCCTCCAAGTCTTGCTTTGGTGTATTTCATCATTTCACAAGTAAGCTTTTGCTTACAAAGATAAATATTAAAAAATAATCAAAAGTAATGCTACATTACTTCCGTTGAAGAAATAAAGCATAATTGTTGAAGCAGAAAACATTGTTGATGAACATGTTTCAGTTATTCATTATTTAGTGATCATAAAACAATTGGTTCGCAAACAAACCAATCATTAAATAAATTTATCTTGCAAAGATACTATTGTACAGTAGCTAGATAATGCCCTTGTGTATTTGATTCGTATGATGGTATCCGCAGGCCCGTAACCAGCTTGGGACACTATGGTGGTGGAAAGTTCTGAGAGTGGCCGAAATTTATTTTTTAACTGTGTCCAACAAATTTTTACAGGAGGGGTGAAAAGAATTATGAGGAGCGAAGCCTCCCTTGCGCCCCCTCAGTTACAGGCCTGGGTATCGGTGTCATCAAGCCACAGATAAACGCACAAATGCTCACGATAGCAAAAGCGTCCTTCATTCAGGTACGACGTTGCTTTGTCAATATTATAGCTCTTGAAGTGATATTGGAAAAAAATATGAAATCCAAGCTAACTGTTGCAATACACTAAAGACTTTCTAGTGCACAGAGTTATCAACTCACGTAAGCTGATTGTTGTGAACCTTAGACAGCTTTGACATTAAGGCTTTAATCAACAATTTCGGACCTCGGCAGTTGAGGCCGATCAACGATAACACTGAAAGGAAATATAATATCAACTTAACAAGAACACGAACGAAGAAACAAACAAAGCAACAGCATCGAACACTACGCGGAGTAAACTGCCAAAGTCACTGGCGATACCAAAACGCAAGCATTCGCAGGAATGTAATTGGCAGCCAGGGGGATGATCACGCGTCGAGAGAGCAGCGCGCCTGTAGCAGCTCTTAACCATACCGGGTGAAAGAAAACGAAATAATGCATAACAAAACGCTTCGTTTCGAACGACATTTACGGAGGCACAGAACACATGAAGTTTAGCGGTAAATCTTATTGCCTTATCACTGGGGCGGTTGTCACACGCTAGAGGATCGGCGAAGTGACGAAGGTGTGCTCTGACGTGCAGGAAGGCCAGAGAACGTGCATTAGTTCGATCGTCCTAAGAGCGCGTTGCAGTATGTTCAACATCAGACGAACGTCCGCCAGCAGGCGTTGACAGTTTCGGTTTGTTGAGATGGGAGGGGAAGCTTAGGGGAGCTCTCACTTTCATCATGCTTTTAGTCAAGGTCGATTTCTTGCTGACCGCTCGGTGCTAAATCAGAGGTCGACACAGTAGCTTCTCGCCCGTCAGGGGACAGGACTCTTGATAACTGGGAGTTAGCTTCCAGTAGTTGGACATCTTCAACGAGCGGATGTTGTTTCTTTACGATTTTCGAACAAGCACAGTGGCTCCAGGGGAGACTAACCAGGACGGGAAGAATTTTCCAAGCGTTGATCGCCGTGGAAAGCTCACAAAAAGCGTTGGTGTGGCGTTGCGTTTGTTGCAGTGCACAAGAGCGACCTGATGGAATGCAAAGCATCAGGTAATACATCGTACCAGCGATTATCGGTGAGATTCTTGCTTTTAAGAAGCAGCTGAACGGTGCGCCAGATTGTCTGGTTCATTCTTTCACATTGCGAATTTCCCGTTGGCTGGTAGGGAGTGGAGGTGCTAGTAGCAACGCCACGAGAATGGAGATAATCCGCCACTCTTTGGATACAAAAGATCTTCCTCGGTCACTTTGAATGTAGCAAGAAAAGTCGAATAGCAAAAAAAGGGTGGAGAGACAGCTGATGACCGTTTCGGCAGTCATGTTGTGGCAGGTAAAAGCGAATGGGAAGCGACTATATTCGTCGACAAATACAAGCAAGTACTTTGCTTGATTCCAATCGAGGCGAGGCCATTAATTGGCGAATCCTTCAGCACCTCTTGCTGGTATGTTTCGGCATTCACGGCAGTAAAAGTACAATCTTTAGACAGAATTTCAAGCGCGTGTATGAACTCTTAATCAACACCCACTTGCTGAGATCTGGTCGCGAGGACATGACGAGCGTAAACATTGTTTCGCCTTGTCTCGAATAAACGGTCCAGCTTTTCTTTGGCAAGGTCATAGGTCTCACGTCGGCAATATATCCATACATTTTAGGAGACAAAAAATTGACAAGCAAACTCCTTCTGTCTTGAGGAGTTTCATTTTCAGCGAGGCGACGTTCTTCTTCCACAGCATGAATAAATCCTTCAAAAAGATGGCAAGTCAGTGAGCATAAAGGTGAGCGGCGTCAGGTTCTGTTGGCAGCACGGACAGCTCTTCAGGTTTCAGAATACGGACAATATTGCAAATTATTGATTAAATTGTTGTGAACCTTAGCAGAACCAGAGACAGTTTTGACATTAAGGCTTTGATCAACAATTTCGGACCTCGGCAGTTGACCAAGGATAACACTGAAAAGAAATATAATATTAACTTAACAAGAACACGAACGAAGAAACAAAGCAACAGCATCGAACACGACGCGGAGTAAACTGCCAAAGTCACTGGCGACACAAAAACGCAAGCGTTCGCAGGAATGTAATTGGCAGCCAGGGGGATCATCACGCGTCGAGAGAGTAGCGCGCCTATAGCAGCTCATAACCATTACACTGATAACTCGACTTTCCGAGCGTGTGCGACGATTCGATTTGATTTTCTTTCTGAAGTAGCTGAAAGTTAATTGGATGTTATGATAGTTGTAGTATCATCCGCTGAGAAAGGAAAGCTGGTTATGGACGACGAAATTCGTTTTTCTGACGGTTGTCCAAGCTCAACTTGTCCAACTTGTATTTACGTCAGCTGTGAGGATGGGTACTTCACAAGGTTGAACACAATTACTTAGCAATATATATGAATGACAAAAAGAAAAATGAGGTTTACAAGGAATATTCCATAAATATATCGATATGCCTTTGGTTTGACCTCTTTTTCGCAGTTAAAATTAAGCACTTGGCAACAGGAAACATTAGTACAAAACGTTTTGCTATTCCAGTTGGTTTTACAAGATTTAATAGACGAGGACTCGTATATTTCAAAAAAACTTTGCGCTAGTGGTTTTAAGTTGTGTTTTTCTACCAAAACAGGCACAACCGGCACAGGAACGGTTTTCATCCGCAAATGTGTAAGCAGTACCTTGGCAAATATTTTAGGGCCAATGTAAGCACTGTCACAAAAAGTAATGAGTGCTTTGTATTAGGTGATATGAAACTTCGTTGCGCCATTCGGCATATCTCAAATATTTGTCTTACTGTGTAATCTTCAAAAGCCTTGTGATGCAACCGGTAGTAAAAGGGGTTCTTCTCCTAATTCGAAATTAAAGTATTCAGCTAGTTTCGCTCTGCAGTCCCGGATTACATGCTTNTGTCTTGCAACGTATACGCTTGTCACGAAATTATGTCATGCTTCCCTCAGTGAAAGAGTTGGACAAGTTTGATTGTACACATATGACCTATAACCTCTTCCAAGTCAAGGTTTGCCCTGCATGTCGTACTTGTTTTGATACGATAATAGGCATAAAATTTAAACATTTTGAAAAATTCCTTCAACATAAATTCCAATTAAAATCAGCACCAAAGCTTGAAGACGACAAGTTTACTTAAAATAGAATCAATAGCATTTTCTATCCATGCTCTACATTGGTGAAACTTCTACGCTCCCTGCCCACAGAGTATTGGATCTTGTGTTCACTCAAACATTTGTGAACTCACGCTATGCAATAGTTTCTGTATGTTAAAGTTTTGCACCAGGAAAATCTGGCAAGTAATTCAGAAGAATCCAACAATCTTTGCCAGTACCCGGGGATCTAAAGCAATATTCTCAACAAAAGTAGGTGCTATTCGGGACAAGGCCCGTGGGTGCTTCCCCCGTTGATATTTGATGTAATCATCCAGTAACAAATATTTGCATGTGTACAAATGGCATTGTGCGCTGTTATTACCGACGAAAACGATCGCAGACGCTCTTGAAACGAACAACACTATATCATTTCAATCTGTTATTTTCGAATTCCTACTTCTTATCACTCGTCACCTTTGTAGCTTCACACATTGTATTGCCGGTAAGACAATCCTTGCTCGTTGCGTTTGGCCGATCCAGTGCTTCCTCCTAGCTTAAGGCTTTTGATGTCGTCGTTTCTGCGCGTTCAGGTGCAATACGATTAAATGTGTTCAAACAAATGGTCCGTAATGCGACAATGCAGCCATGCAATAAAGCAGGACTACAAGTCAACACCTACCAACTGAAAAGAAATGTTCTCCGGTATTTATACTGCAACTTCCAAATCACTTGGAATATAAATTTCTACTATCTAAATGTGTTTGTTTAAAGTGAAATGCCACCAAGCTTTTTGTAATTACAATGGTCTTGCAGTAAAGTTTTGAAACGTAGTCAAGATGTTTCTCACCATTCGTTTTCGGCCCGGTAAATATTTAATGCTTCAAACTTACCTGCCCAAGGTTGGCAGGCAGGAAATACAGTATGCATACTGACTTGGGTTACCAGCGTTACATATATCTTCTGAACTTGATTATCCTTCACGTTTCTAATTTGTCTTATTGGTTTGATGTTGTTAAATTTAGTAGAAGAGCTTGCATTGCCAGAAACTACAAAAAAAAACATGAAACAAATATCGAAGTCTGGAAAAGCAGTTAAACAACATGGATCAAACAAAAATTTGTTGGAAGTTTTGAAAACAACTGTTTTAACGATCAACAAAGCTTATGTTAAAGAAGCCCAAGAAGTTCAACTGGAACAGACAAGAGCAGTGTCACAAAAAGCAAAGGGTTCAGTTGAGTTCAGCAAGACGGCAATACGTTACGTCATTAGCAAATTCTCAGTTAACCAATACGCAACATATTGACACCTTGTTGAAGTATGGACGCCATTTACACCCGTTGCATATGACGCACCGTCCGCGTATTTTGTGGGTAAACATTTAGCTTTTCATTTCAGTTGAATTGCCCCGGCATTTAAACCAGTTGTTTACAAAACCACCAATTGAATCAAATCTGTTTTTTGAATAGCGGCTTTTAAAATCAAAAACAAAACATCAAATAGTGTGTAAATCAACCTTTCTGAAAACGTTTTTTTGTTGTATCAGCAAAACGGACGAAATGTGTAAGCTTATTTAATCAAATAACGAAAAACTACATCTTTGAATGTTGTAAGCCACATTGATATAGTGTGTTGCAAAATGAAAACAATGCATTCCAGTTTGTTTAGTTTAATACATTGACAGCAATGCCTTTCATTTCACTGGACTGCAAACCCAAATAACGGAAAGCTTTGTAGTTAACCGTAAGTAGATCTTACTTGTGCAAGATAATTGACTCTTATAGCTGTCAATGTGACAAACTACTTCTCTCAGGAAAAGCTTGTACAATTGTAACGCAATTTCAGCAATAAGTCCAAATGCTCCTTGTGACGAGAAGTATGTGCATCACAATGACCATGAAAAACTCGATAGCTGTCGTGCACTCGCCTGCGAATTCTACTAAACACTATCTGCAGAAAGCCAGGCTTTAATTCACTAAGGACACCGCTCAATCATGGAGCTGAACAAGC
>JGI24159J19872_10004504_pt1 | contig 17777 bp, 16 predicted proteins | sample Ectturendosymbi4_FD_19872 | JGI IMG/M metagenome (IMG submission 19872) | reverse complement strand
AAGAATTAATAATCTCAATACAAATTCTCTTAAATGATTAAAGTGTTAAGTTTTCTTTCCAATGAAAATTGCTTCGCGGGCCACTCCAGAGGGCCTTACGGGCCACGGTTTGAGCACCACTGCAATAAAACAAAGAAAGGATCGCACTTGCCAAGTTCTGGCTCGTTCTCAGTGCGACTTTGATTTATTTGAAGCTTGTTTTGAGTCTCGACTTTGCCACCATCTAATTGCAATTTGAATTAATTTGCTTTTGTAAAATACTAAATTTGCTTATGGAAATGGGTATAACTTCAACTGTTATACAATGTATTTTACTTGTTAGGTAGATGAATACATTTGCGTTTCAAAACTTAATTGATGAATTACCAGCGCGCTTTCGCCACCAAGTCTCACAGCAGTCTTTTCTTTTGTCCCTGCAGCCGCACAGTGGCATCCTGTCCATGCTGGACGAAGAGTGCCTGCGGCCCGGTGACGTCACCGACGCTACGTTCCTGGCCAAGCTCGAATCGGTGTGTGGCAAACACCAGCACTTCGAAAGTCGCCGCGATTCGAAATTCCTCGCAGACAAGTCTCTGCCGCACGAGGCATTCCGCATCCAGCACTACGCAGGGAAGGTGAGAGAGATCGTTTTCAGAACATTTTCCTTCTGTTCTACTTGGACCGTTTCTTCCATGCACAGACAGGAATTTTCTACGAGCAGATNTTTAGGTTTTTCCACCTGCAGTTCTCATTTGCAACTCCGAAATGCATGTATTTGTTGNAAGAAGTCAGATGGAGTCGAAATGGATCTTGANAAGAACGCGCATATTCAATTTTTAACGTCAGCTGCAGAAACCTGTTGTTGTCACCACAAAGCTCAGGAAGCCTAAGTCTGTCTTCGTCATTTGCATACAGAAAAAATGCAACCAACCATTTTGATTGTTCGTTGCTACGTCATCAGTACTGCCTCAAAACTTGCACCGACTCGCATACGCTGGTGCGCCGTGCTGTTCGTTGCTATTCGCGTTGATTTGTCCTTTGGTAAAGTTCTAAAAAAATCTGTCAAGTCTTTCGCCTTCGTCCTTTTGACTTTCACTTGTTTTGTATTTCAGCTTCATATTTTTTCTTTTTATTCGGTTGTATATTTCTCGAAATCTTCTTGGAAAGCGAACTTCCTCGAAGGAAAGTAAAGATGCATGAATCAGAAGTTCCCACGCAGTTAAAAAATCACTGAACCTGAGATTGTATTTTACGCTTAACTATTGTTTTACACACACCTTAAAAACATATGATTTAAGTTCCCCAGGCTGTCTCTTCAGCCTCGAATCACGTCATCGTTCATTTCTCTGCGTTCCTCCAGCATCACGGCACTTGTAAGGTCTTGAGCATCCATCAAAGTAAACACTCCAACACCAGCACTGATTGTTACGTGCGGACATCTGGCTTGTTCTCAGCACGGAAAGTGCGGTTGTTCAAAGCGAAGTGAAGTGTTTCGGCGAAACGTGACTTTTGCGCTGTTAAGACACAAGCTGCGATTGATTTCCAAGCACGTTATCTTTCATCAGCCTGACATTGACCAACTTCGCTCAGTCTGCGGTACAAGTACCGAATACATCTTTCCTCCCCATCGCGGTACAAGTACCGGATCCGGTGCACTGTTCCTCCCTATCGCGGCGCAAGAACCGAAACCTCGTTCCTCCCCGTCGCAGTACATGTAACGGAACCGCTATATCGTTCCCATCGCGGTACAAGTACCGGAACTGGTGCACCGTCCTAACTATCCCGGTACAAGTACCGGAACCGGTACAAGTGTCCCTTTCACCGCAGCATGACCAGCTTCCAGTTTCATGACCCGTCCATGGATAGTTGAAGAGGCGGGATCTTCCTCAAACACAGGGTCCGGCCTGTCTTTCCTCTTCTCTTTTGAGCCACATGCGTTGACAGCTGAGCAAGCCGGTCACCAGTATGCGGCAAGCTCGGCGGGGTGCTTTCATCGGAACACTTTCAGAAACGCTGAGCCTCGGCGGTCAGTTGCCCCTGCATCTCGATGAGACAGTAAGTCTGTGAAGGTTAATTTCTACAGCATTTTGACCCTGCAGCCTTTAATTCGTACAGGTTGTTCAGATGTCAAACCACCGTCGGGAACATTATCTTGCAACAGATTTCTGGGTGTTTCATGTTGTAGCATGTTCATCAGCCTGTTTTGCCAAGTATCGGCGGCTCGTGCGTTTCTCAAAAACATTGAGTCACCGGTTTTGGGTTTTTCTGCCCCGCTTGTCAAAGACCTCATCGCCGTTAATCATTCCCTCCCCATCACTCCCCCTTGTCCTGTTGTTTGTTCAACGATCTTAATTCGATTTCACCGCTTGTGGTTTCGCTTGAGACGCGAAGGCGATACGCGGGTATTGTTTGTCACAAAGAGTCCTTGACAATGACAACGCCCTTTTTTCCATTGTGACACGATTCGCAAGCCAATTTTCCTCCAGCGTTATGCGCAAAGCTGTGACGTGACAATGCTCATTGTGTTCGCGATTCTCCCCATTCACTTGTTTTGTTGACGCGACTGATGGCCGTTTCAAACGACGCACAATCGCCGAGGACCAGTGGATTGTCGCGCAACCCTTTGTCATCGGCGCAACAGTGTGGTTTGCGCCACTGTGGAAAAACACTGTTGCAACGCGATGACACATTCAGTTTCCGGTAGTTTACTTTCGTCTGACCCAAGAAGCAAAGAAGTCAGAGGAAATACGAAAACACAATATGTTTCAAAATATGGTCGCAGTCTGGTTTATAAGATGGTGGCTGTCTGGTTCAAAATATGGTTACTGCCTGGTTCAAAACATGGTTACTGTCTGGTTCAAAACACGGTCGCTATCTTGTTGAAAAAAAAAAAGATTTTACCGATAATGGAATTTTACTTTTATTTTTCAAGAACAGATTAACTTCGTCCAGGTATAGAAACATGTCGGTTGCTGCAGCAATGAAAAGGTGTAGAGACCCATCATGAAAAGAATGTGCAGTCGTTTGTTACGTGCTGTGGTTAACACTTGTTTGACTGACATCAAACACATAACAGTTCGAGTTGTGTTGTGTGCTACATCCCATTCTGCCAGCTGCAGCACAGTGTGGGCTGAAGGATTAACCAGTACCTTGAAAAAAGATTTGTTTCAGCAGTTCCTTACGGCGGGACACATTGTCATTGTGGCTGCTGTGTGGTGGCACGTGTTGAATATATAAAAACTTGATTATATTGAAAGAAATCATGGCACAGAAAAATTTTGAAATTGACAGCAATTTTTCAAATAAGAGGAAAATATTGTTTACAAACATCCTTTTTGAAACAAATATTGTAATTGAAAAAATTGTTTTGAACTGAAAAAGAGGTGAAGTAAATTTTTTAAAGAAGTGGTTGCATCATGATGAGGGTGTACTGATTGCATCATGGTGGGAACTGGTGAAGATAACTCGCTTTTCTCTTTCAGGTGACTTACATGATCGAGAATTTCGTGGACAAGAACAACAACGCCCTTTTCCGCAACCTGTCTAAGGCCGCTTTCTCCGCCCAGCACCCACTGCTCGGCGGCCCCAAAGGGTTATTCCCCGAAGGCGATCCGTCCATCACCGTGCTGAAACGTCACCCGACCACAGCGACTCAATTCAAGGCGTCGATGAGCGCCCTCATGCGGAATCTTTTGTCGAAAAATCCGAACTACATCAGGTGCGTGAGTGGCTACTGTGAAGAAGAGGTATCGCTCTGAAAGTGTTTATTTGACTAATTTTGCCCTATTAAGTGGTTATTACCGAACTTTCGAGCCATTGTCGTCTCCAGGCCGCGTTCTGTGCACTTTACTTCAACTCACAGTGATGGACGCAACCCTTGCTTATTTATCTTTCAGATGCATCAAACCAAACGAAGTGAAGCGAGCGGCGGTTTTCAGCAGCGACCTGGTGCGCCACCAAGTGAGGTACCTCGGCCTGATGGAGAACGTGAGAGTGAGGAGGGCCGGGTACGCCTTCAGGCAGAAATACGAGGACTGTCTGACCAGGTTGGTGCCGCGCCACCCCTTAGTGTTAAAAAAGCCCCTGGAAAACTGTCATTGCCACTTCCTTGCGGTCTTGTTGCTTAATCGAGACGGGGCTTTATTGCAAATTTACTCTCGCTTTGAGGCTTTCAGGCTTATAGCCACGGTTGGGCATTCAGGGGTATTGGCCCCAAAATTTTTTATGCCCCGAAAAAATTGTTTTAAACATGTAATAAAAACAAGAATCATTCCCCCCCTAAAATGTATTTTTCTCCCTCCCCAAGCCTTAAAACCTGACTACGAGCCTGTTGATATTATTTTCGTTTATCTTCCAACTTCGTATATTTATTTTCGAGTTATTCTGTAAAAAAATCGCCACGTCCCACCCTTTCTCAATCACTGTCCGAAACTTCTGGTAAGATGCTGTGGACTTTGAACCTATGCAAACCTTCTGCTAATTCTCCCAAGAGTCTGACGTCGATGTTTTCTTCTGAAAGATTGCGATTGATGTTCGGTCTTTTAAAACCCGTCCATTTTCTTTCCCTGGGACGTGATACACGGCCTGGTCTTCTTTTTCTTGAATTTTGAACGACGAACAGTGCAGAGGGGTTCGAAATATCAACCGGTTGCGGGGGTTGAAACCTCCGTGTCGTGGGAGGGGGTCCAAGCCCATGTAAGGGGAGCTATCTGCAACTCGCCGCCACATGCGCTTTGCACTTCGGTCTCTGGACTTGTCCGAAATAAGTCAACAATGTCAATATGTTTTCTTACGTCTGATTAGTGTTAGCTTACAACCCCATCAATCTGGCCCTGATCTGGTTCCGGACATGCGAAAGCTTACAATTAACTTCCTGCCAAAAAAACTTGTTCCTATAAGTACTTGTTCTTCCAGGCTTCTTAGAAAACTCAACAACTGCCCAGTTTGCAACGATATTAACGTTTATTTGCAGCAATATTAACGTTTATCGCAAAATGTCCAACCTCAGAACGTCGACGCACGCGCAGAGTAATAATGAAATTATTTATTTCGTTTTCTTTCAGGTACAAGATGCTCTGTCCCAAAACCTGGCCTCACTGGCACGGGCCACCCCAGGAAGGGGTCAAAAATATCTTGGCCCAGGCGAACGTCACCGCTGACAAGTTCGAATACGGCCGATCCAAGATATTCATAAGGAATCCAAAGACGGTAATCGCGCTTATTATGACGTAACATTCCAGTTATTGTGACGCGACATTCCAGTGCGCTTGATTTGCGAGATATCCATCTGGATTGATTTCCAAGCTACTGTGCTGAGCCAACGAGTCTGGTGCTTGCGTTATTTGTTTCATTACTAGGTTTTTTTCGCTCACAGACCAATTTTTTTTAAATCATCGAAAAAAATTAAGTCAGGAAAATATAAACTGGTGAATTCTGTTTCGGCGACTTTTAAAAAACCATCATGGGACAAGTGACCGGAAGGTCTCAGCAAAAAAAACAGCTCGGTTGTATTATAATTCACCGGGGTTTGTTAAAAGTTCAGATTTTACTGAAACAAACAGATGAAAGAAACTTACGTTGTGGGTTCATTGGGGAAAATGAATCATTCGGTTTCGGTTTCGTGGTTTATTGCAAATAATGCTTCGATTTATACTGTTCGGCTTGTTGACGGCTTAGAAGGATGCATCAAGAGGCATCTGCCTTTTTTCTCAAGAAAAAGATTCTGTCATTTATTGCGCGAAAGAAGTTTCTTTCGCGTCATCACTTTCAAGCCCTGACTGACACTTCATCGTTTTCTAGCTCTTCTACTTGGAGGACCTCCGCGCTGACAAGCTCCACGACCTCGCCACCTGCATCCAGAAGATCTGGAGGGGATTTTACGCCTGGAAGAGGTTCCAGGAGATGAAGAGAGCGGAGATCGTCATCAGCAAATACGTCAAGTGTTACCAGGTAGGATCAATGCGATGCGATCGGCCCCCAGATAACCTTCAACTGACCTTGGATAACCTTCAGCTGACCTTGGATAACCTTCAGCTGATCTATAGTTAAAATCCAGCTGACATTTCGATGACTTTTAGCGCCTGTCAAGGTCGTGTACGTGGTTTATTCAAGTTGAAAGCAAAGCTCACCACCGCTATACAGGAAGTAGTTTGCTGAGCTAACCAGCGTATGATTTCGGTGACAACATCAAGCCTTCCCCTACCTGCCTGTTGTTATGTGTTGACTCATCGGTTGTTAAGTGGAAGCGTATGACGTCACTGCATAAGCTTGTGCTGTCGTAAGAGATTGACCAGGGCGTAATATCGCAGCAAAGCGGTAAATAAATAATTGTATTGAGCAACGATACGAGCCAATAATTTTTAATAGGTTTGCGAGTAAGGGTAGCTGCTGCGTGAGCCCTTTCTGTTGAAAATACACTTGCCAAGCCGTGCACTTTTGCATCTTTCTATTGACTCCGGGAGCTTGTGACGTCAATGCTTTGTCTCGTTGTCGATTGCATCATCAAAATTGGACTTTCGTAGTTTGTTGAATGCGTCATTTTCTCGTCTTTGAGTCACCACGACCGGAAATGGGTTAAAATTTGCTTTAACATGCTTGTTTTTTTTCCTTTCTTTTCATCTGAGGAGCATTCTCCCTGCGGCATGTGGCGAGGAAAAGCGCTTCCCATCATCCGGAGTTTTAACATTTTTTAATTATTTCCTCTTCTTCTCGTGCGCAGGCGCGACAGCGTTACGTCACACTGAGGAGTGCCGCCATCACGTTCCAGTGCTTCGTCAGAGGATGGAAGGTAAGCATAGTTTGCACGTAACACCTGTTACTGCCAAACACGCGATCTCTGTTCGACCTGTTGTAATTTTGTGGAAACACTGCCGTGTAACGTTTTGCCTGATTTTCCATCACCTTTAACTTGTTTTCTTTTTGTTATATTATTATCCGGTATGCGCGGAAAAGCTATGAGTGTTGAAATTCCACGTTTTCCACCCGACGCTTTGTTACGTCACGCAGGCTCGTTGTCTTCTGCGCGCTCTGAAGCTCCACAAGAGGCGCTGTTTAGCGGTCACGTGCATCGCGGCCTACTGGAAAGGGTACAAGACCCGGGTCGAGTACCAGAAGTACTTCCGGGCCCACGCTGGGAAAGTCATCGCCAAGTTCGTGGACAGATACGTGGTGAGTTCGAAGATTTGTTTTTATTCCTGGCGAAGATTTTCGGATGCAAGTGCTCGTTTTTGACATATGCGCAAATTTTTTACTTTTGGGAGGCACAAGGGGTGGTAGTTGTAACCAGGTGGGGGTATTGTTGGAGTTGAAACGGTCTTGGACGCTAGAAGGGCCATCTCTTAGCAACTGACGTCAGAAAACATGCGTTTGGGCAAAAACCTACTGTGGTTTTTGTTCCCGATTGGAATGCCCCCTAACCCCCTAACCCCGCAATTCACAATAGGTGTTTTCAATTAAAGTAGATGTTCTTTCACCGGTTGATTGCTGTGAAGAAGAAAGTCATGAAACATCTCGTTGTAGACTCGCAGCAAAGAAAGGACTCGGAAAGACGTTCTCTGCCAAGCTAGGAACGCATCGTCGGCGACGTGACCCGTGTATTCATTCGCCTGTTGTTTGCTTTGCAGGTTTGCAAATACCTCCTCCAGGTGCATGGCAACCAACCATCAACGTCACCGATCGAGGACAAGTGGCCAGAGTGCAAATACAAGTTCGTCACACCGACCCACGCGCTGCTCAAGGATATCTTCCATCGATGGCGGGTAAGCGTGTGAACATGAAGGCCGGTTGAGCATGCTGGCCTCTGTTTGTAATCTGAGTTGATCTAGGAATCCATGGGCATCGGGAGGGAGGGAAGGGGGGTTTGGTCTTCCTTGCTTTCAAAATTTGATATTTTGTATTGAGTTTTTAGCAAAAAAAATTTTCTCTTCATTTTCGCAGTGGGCGAAACAAAGTTTCACCATTTTCGGCCCCTTGAAAAATCCTCTGAGGATGGAAAAATCCGTAGGACGCCTATGCTTGAATCCGATGCGGTCGCATCTTCGAGTAGTGACGGGTGATGCGGAACCAAACCTTGTGTGATGCAACAATAGCCGACATCGCTCGTTTAACGAATAGTTAAGATTTCGACTACAAGCAAGAAGGCTTAAATCGACACGTAGTGCATATATGCAATCCAACAGGATTAGTTTGATATCATCGCCAATAGAATGTTAGTCGAAATCTTGATCATTTTCACTTGGGTTGGCATTGTGCATTGAATCAGGGCTCAGTTCTTTCTAACATTGTTTGCAGTGCATGAAATACCGCAATTCGTTGACTCCTGACAAGAAGACGAAGCTATCGGAAAAGCTCCTGGCCTCCCAGCTTTTCAAAGGTAAACAAAGAAGTTTCGGGGCTGGTTTTACCTTCAGCAAGCGTTGTTTGTTTACGTTGCTCCTGCTCCGAAGTTGTGATTGTTTAAAAATCTCTTGCTGCAAAAGATGTGGTTATTTGAAAATCTCTTGCTGCAAAGTTGTAATTGTTTGAAAATCTCCAAACTGTAGCAGATGACCTAGGATGAGTTTTATGTTTCTGTGTGTATCCTTTATCTTTTTTTGCAAAACATGCCTCAATTTACCCGCTTTCCACAATGTTACTGTCCGACTCCAAGCGCCTCTAGAAACAGTTACTTACCTTCGGCAAGCGCCACCTTCGTCACCAGAACTGCATTTTCGCTTACAGACAAGAAACAGTTGTACCCCATATCCCTGCCGCGGTGGTTTGTGGGAAGTCACGTGGATCTGAGGGGGAACGTGAAGTGGCAGAAGACAGCGACAGCTGGTGGCGACGATGAAATCCTCTTCTCGGACGAAGGCTTCAAAATCAACCGAGCTGATGCGAAGGTAACGCTTTCTTTGCGTTTTCTGCACGTGGTGATTGCCTGGAAACGTGGAAATGCATCTTTTGAAAGTGGCGTAGGTATAATTTGGCGGGACTGAGGCTGCTGTGTTCAATTGTTCGACCAGACACACCAGCTTTGCCGCACACCCTTCTGGAGTTGCTGGAATCTGATCTTCATCCAGTCCCGTGCTTCTTTAACTTATCGTTTGGTTTTGAATCGCTCAATGCCGCCATGTATTCTAGACATTGTGAGGTCACAATTGTTGATCGATGCTTTGCGTAAAAACGCAAGGCATGTTTGGCACTTGCATAAAAAGCAGTTTAGCTTATTTACAAAAAGTTATATAAAAAGTATAAAAAATGTTATATATATATATATATATATATATATGAAGTTATATAAAAAGTATAAAAAAAGNTATATATATATATAAACTTATATAAAAACGATGTTTAGCACTTATATGAAAAGCAGAACCAGTGCCAGGTGTTCGAGTGAAAAACGCTGTTTTCAATTGTAAAAAAATATTAAAATCGATCGTCAAAAAAACAAACTACGAAGTTGCACATCATTTATTTCATCATTCCTGCCAGTTTAGGTCCACAAAACCACAGCGAATTTGTTCCTTGGCAACACACCAGTCCAGCTGAGGGCGTTTGTTGCTAGTTTGTGAACTGGCCTGGCCTTGTTTGGGAGCTTGACTCGTGTCGTTGCTGTTCTTCGCAGTTGGTCGAGATCTTCGTGGTCGTCTCAAGCAAAGCTTTGTTGCTCGTCGACAAGAAAGCAATGAAAGCGAAGGCTCGTGTCGAACTCGGCAGTGTTTCCATGTTGTCTTTTTCGCCCTTCGACGACCGTATGGTTGTCGTGCATGCCAAGAGCCAGGTAAGATTTTTTTGCAGCACTGCGCACAGTGCAGAGCTGCACATAGCTTTGCCTTTCGCCATTTTGTTGAGCAGGTTGTGCGAGTTTCCTTAAAACCGGATATGAAATTCGACTGCTTTGAACCAGAACCGAAAAAAAAACATGACTGCCCAGTCTTTCTCCTGTGTCCCAGTATTTCGACTTCAGCTTGTGTAAAACAGTTTTTCGCTTGGAATTTTCATTGACTAAGCAGATTTTGCGTCAGCTGACTAAGCACATTATATTTCAACTTCGTCTTCAACTAACCTCGCATCTGTTGTGGACAGAACACAAACGGCAGCAAGCTGAAGGGAGATATCTTGTTGAACGTCGCTCACCCCATCGAGTTTGCCACCAAACTTCATCTGGCTGTGCAGAAAGTAGCAGAAAATGAACTGCCTGTCAATATTTCCGAGAAGTAAGTTCAGCTTGGCGTGCCAAAGCAAAAGAGATTTTGTGAAATACACCTTGTTGTGCGGTTGTTTGCCACCATCGCTAATTTAGTGGCGAAATTAACAGGTTATCGTTAATAGTTGACTGTTCGCCAACTACAACCGAAAAGTTGTGTCTAATCAGTGACAATTGCGCTCATATTTNTAGCAGTTCATATGTCTCCTGCAACTTTCATGTTGTTGCTTAAAGGATAAAATCCATAATGATCGTGACGTTTTCATTGGTGTTAGTTGCAATAATAGTAGATGGTGAAAATCACCCAATTATTGATGTTGTTGCTGTTGGAAACAAAAACCTGGCGAATATTTCCACTGAACGCGTTTTTCAAGTGGCGTGATGGTCTGTGACGTAACAAAGCATACTTTTGTGCTGTTGCAATCAAAGTGAAGGCTCGACTCAGCTGGCACTGTACAGTTTAAGCAATCTGAGTGATAGGAATAAACACGCGAACAAGTGGCGCAATCCTCCCATAAATCGCAGATTTGCTGATCATTTCTTTTGGCCTAGTGTTCATTCAGGCTGTTTAGATGCTTTTCCCCTGGTGTTCATTCAGTATGTCAAAAGACATTTCTTCATAATCGATACACCGAAAGGACTATAAAACTTTTGTTGTATTGACTGCAATGATAAGCAATTGTGCGTTTGAGAGCTGTGTCCGGGTGGGTGAAATATCGGTAGTTCAAAAATGAATGACGGTCTCATTGGCGGAATGCCCGTGTTTTGAAAACTGTTAACATGTTCAAACTAAATTCTTTGCCATCGAAATCAAAATTGGTTTTGCAAACAACATCCACGAGCTTGCTGCCCGCATCATTCACAGGTTTATTTTGATTCAAACTCGTGTTTGTGTCGCAGCGTGACCCTGACGTGCAAGTCGCCCATGCGTCTGGCCTTCACCCGGAGCCCCGATTCAACGGCCACCACCCCCCAGGTCAAGAAGAAGAAGGACCTGTTCACGGTCATGGTGCCGGCCAAGTCGGCCACGAACGGCGTGTCGAGATGATTGACGTCACGTCCATCGCAAGCGCGCGATGACGTCGTTCCTCGAGCGCGTGTGACGTCACGACTTCGCTTCGTTCCGACGCGTTTGTTGACAGTTTTTTTTCGGTCTCGAGTTTGTTTCAACGGGAAAAGGAAATTCTTGGTACCTTTCCCCCTATCGAAGCAACGGTGTGGAAGAAGCAATTAGCGAATGTTCTACTTGTGAAGCGCAACACCAAGGTCGGCATTGAACAGGCCGGCCCATAACCACGGGGGGCAATGCCACCTCAAATTTTTTTTGTCTCCCACCAAGTTTTGTTGCGTTCAGAGAAAATTTTATTGAAAATGTAATTAAAACAAAATCTTGACCGACCCCCTAAAGATGTATTTTGTTCCGCGAAACCTTGTAATCTGGCTACAGGCCTGGTGGGGCGATACGCGTTTCGCGCACTTCTGTTTCTTGCGCCGCGTCTCTTGGTTTGTTTTTTTAATGTAAAAGTTCCACTGACGCAAATAACGACAAAAGTAGCAATAAACGTCGTAATTGCCGGTGCGGAACGACGTGATCGCTGGTGCGAATCGGTTCAAGTTCTTAAACACGCCAGACAGACGGCTGGTGACGCAGGTTTTCGGTCTTTTCTCTTTCGTTGTTTTTCTGCTTTAACCCAAGTAGTCGGCGCAATCGACATCCTGCCGTCAGATTTTCTTGTTGAGGTTTCTGAGAAACGGAGATTACACCGCTATACGGCGCACTCTTGCCGTGTTTCCACCGACCACCCCCCCCTCTCTTATGAAACCTGGTTTGTTGTGTCACAAACACGGGAGCGGTCGTTTTCACTGCATTAGTGAGAACTTCGCTGGAGACATACAGCAAGCATTATCTGGTCATGCAATACTTGTCTGTGATTTTATATTTTCCTAATTAGTTAACACAAATAAATGTCGTCTTACCTTTCAGACCTTACCAGGTTTTCGATACTGCCCTCCCCCCATTTGCCGAGTCACATTCATTCATTCGTGCACATTTATGCAAAAGCGCTGAAGCGTTACTGTTACTACCAAGCTTGAGATTCATATATGTCCAACAGATTTTCTTTTTCTTTTCCTTTATTTTTCATCAAAAAATTTCGTGCTTTCGCCAAATAAATCGTCTGCAATTGAAAAAGTTTCAAACACGTCCTGCAACTGTTTGTTGCCACTTCCTCGGCATTCCTCCCATCATCATTTGTTTGATTTATACATCCACTGAAAGCGATGCACTGCTTTGACTTGTTGCATCTTTCAAACGCTCCGCACAACGAAGGATCGGTTTTGTTTTTTTTTTCAAAGTCACGTTGCTTTTTTATCAATGTTTTGTAGACGTTCAGCAGCGCATCGCCCCCCAATTTCGTTTTTCCTCGCAGCAGTCTGTACATATACAACCTAGAGGAACTGAAATCGTGTATATTCGTCCGCAGTATGCAAAACACTTGAAGTATTCATCCGCTTTGTTTCCCTTGTCATCGCTGAAACATAACAAGTCGCATTCTAGTACATTTTTTAACAATCTAATTTGCTATCTGTTTCTTTGCGGCATTCATCATTGTGTCGTCGTCACTGAGCTTTTTCGTAGCATTGTGACGTTTGGTTTTTGTTGCTGTCAGCACCAAAGTGCGATATCTTCCCCCCAGTTTCTAACCCGCCNCGCAACAAACCCCTATCTGCGACCTTCAATAAAACGTTCTTGTAATCTTTTATGCTGCAGTCGTCGTTTCGCTAATCTTNGCGCGGCTTCGGTAATCATCGCGCAGTTTCGGTGGTCTACGTGCAGTTACGGTAATTTTCCCGTGGTAATGCGCAGACCATTGTTACGTTTCACGTCACAGTTGCATCACCAGTGTGCTTGTGCGCAGCACCTTTGTGAGGGCGTAAAAGTTGAACCGTCGGTCAAGCGAAACATTCTGGTCGCTCAAGCGAAACATGCTAGTCGCTGAAGCGAAACATCGTGGTCGCTGAAGCGAAACAAGGCGTTTTAACGTTTTTTTACGTTCTTTGCACCAGAAGAAAACTGATCGTTTTTATAATTTCCATTCCTTCGTTCATGGACAAAATGGTCCTGTCAAGGGCCTGGCCGCATGTACGTCACACGAGAGCCATGGACCGGCCACCACGTTAATAGTTAGTTGCAGAGTTGGCGCTTTTGTTCAGGTTTGTAAGTATTATCTAGATGATGACCAAGGAAGCGCTCGCCATTTTTTTGACACAAGTTTCTTCGCTTCCTCTGTCGCTGTTTCATCCCCCCACTCAGTTGCCGAGGGGCCTTTCAAGCGAAAACACCAATTTGCCCACTTTTTCCTTTCAAACAACAAAGTTCACAAAAACATCCCTCGCTCGCGCGTCGCTGCATGTCGCTTGTACACGTCACAATCGATCTCGGGTGTTTTCAGCATGGCAATCTTTTGACCGTTACGTGTTTCGTGCCTTGGCAAAGTGAACCGCAGATGTTTCAGCATCAACTCGTGTGAATGGCTGAGCGATAAATCCCAGTAATCCGATGGCTGATGTTTGGCGGGAATTCCGCTGCCTTGGCGTTTTTGGCGCCTTCTGTCCAGTAAAGTTGCCGACCTGCAGATTACGCTTGTACAAATGCCTGCGGTGTTTTGCAGACCGGCTCGGTTGAATTCGTGTTTTACTTACGCAAACTATTCCTTGTTGTCAGTAGATGTTTTCGTCCCAAACTGCTGCCTGCCATTACGTGTCGCGTTGATTTTAAGAACCAAAGCTTCGTTATGTCTCCGTTTCTCCTTGTGACGTAATTCTGTGGTGACGTCTGTTGTTGCGCGCGTGTGACGTTGTGTGCAGTGAAGCATCTCGCAGCAATCGCCTTCGGTAGTGACGTAATAATCGCCTGCGTCGTCTGCAATGTAATTTTATTGGTGCGTCATTAGTGCACCTGCATTGTGCCCGTAACAGCGTCTTTTTATGACGTACAATCGCTTTGTGACGTTCGTCCGCGAAGCAGTTCATGTGAAGGTTTCAAGTTGCAGACCTTGTTGCCATTCTGACGTAACAAACGCCGTTTCGCCCAGTGCCAGTGTTCGTTTCCCCCCAAGTATTATTAAGTAGCAACCGACGTTGTGTGCCTCGCGTCGACTGTTCGTGTACATTGTGCGATTTCGAAACGACGGTACATCGGAATAATACAGAAATAGAAACTACTGTAGAAAGCTCTGTTTTCAGTGGTTGACCCAAGTAGAGATGTGGGCGTGGCTGCTGTGCTTCGTTCAGGAGATAACAGTGGAGATCGGATGAGGAAGAGGTTGATACCCTCTTTCCAGAAGGATCGTATCTCAAAGCGAAGACTCAGCTTTTTCTTGTCACCCCAAAATGCGTCTAACAACATTAAAAGTCGGTGAATCTTTTTTGTGTTTGATGCAAGAGTTTTCAAGCGTGGAAAAAAGTTCGGTAATTTTCAGCTTGCGAAAGTCTGGAAAATGTTTTTTGTCTGTTGATATAGAAAAAGGAAATTGTTTTCCGGAGTTGTATAAAATAGATTGATAATTTTATTTTCATCGTGTTAACTACAGTATTAGTACTGTACCTGTATTAGAAATGGGTATGTCGTTCGGAAAAGCAAAGTCTGGAAATTTATATTCGAAATTGCGTAGGAACCTTGAATGCAAGGGGCTGTGGAATAGTTTTATCGAAGCGCTAACCACTTGTTTCTCCTTCATGCACCAAGGTTAAGACCCTTGTTGAAGACATTCTGACGACGGTTCTGCGTTCAACAGGCACACTAATTGGAAGACGCGTGTATTGTAAGTGCATTGTGCGCGAACAACGTATTAAATCAATTCGATACGTTTGGCTTTTCTTGAAGAATGAATCAATAAATTCATTTGTCAGCAGACACGGAGTCCATAGTACAAACACACACTCTCTGCACAACGCAGGTTGATAAAAAATAGGCAAAACAGAACGTTGTATAACGGCATTGAAGCCGGCTGGATTACAGGGTTAGAGACACTTTCCTAGCAGAACGTTTTGATTTAAAACGAGATTTTGATGAAAAGATTTCTAAACAATTTTACACTTGGCTAAGTTCCACTTGACTGCTTATAGTATCCACCAACCTAGATGTGTTTCGCTGAATGGCGTTTGTTCGGTCATAATGACCTGGTGACACTTGATGTTGAGCCACACGTGGTTGCATTCTTGACCGAGGTCATTATGACCGAACAAACGTCGAACAACGTTCGCTCTTCTCATCGCCACCGACCAAAGCAGCAATCGTTGAGAGCGCGAACATCAAAACTTTCACTCACTGACACTGTGAGAAAAAAGTCTAGTCTTCGAAGCGTTTTGCGACTGCAGCGAACTTTCTTTCAGGTGACAGAAAAAGACAGCCAGGTCATGCAACGTCTTGTTTCAAATCAAAACTTTACTGGCCCACACATAACCACAACCATTTGCTGCAGTTATTCTTTGGAAACAGCTTTTTTTCGCCAACCAAGAAATCAAAGAAAAATCGGGCACTGCAATAAACAAAATTAGAAAGTATTCTCTAAATGAAAAAACGGACCAATTATCTGCTTCTAACCCTTCTAGAAAACAGCACAATGTATTCATGAAAGTTGTCCGCTTCGCAAATATCTTCAGTAATGAAGGTGATATCTACAATTACAAGGTGCGAATCGATTACTCTCATTATGTAAGGTTATCCAACAGGTGTACGGAACGCATGAAAAAAGTGTGAACTTTTTAGTTAAGAATATCCTGCACTATGCCACGATAACTTGCAGTTCATCTGCAATGCACCGCAAGCTGTCAGATTGAAAGTCTGGAGCACCACTGCGGTTGACGGTTCCTTGGCCTGATTGCTGAATGTGAAAAGGATTTGATCACGAAAGAGTTATGACGTTAACAGTTGATTACGTCAACAGTTGATGACGTCACTCCCTTTGTTTCAGACAAAAAGAGCTGCTTCGTTCTCCACTGTGACGAGTGCGTCGCGTGTGGAGAGACGTTTTGGCTTCGAGCCGATCCGACTATTAACTTTTGCTCGATGATCCAGGCTCGTCGCGATGAGGTTCAATGACTGTGACGTGTTGCTCGCAGCTTTGTGACGTAGTTCCACACAAGGGACTTTTTCCCGGGTCCGTCGGCGTTGGAAAACTATACGTGGCGCTGTAAACGCCCCCGACGGCTGCCGGAGACGCCGGACTGGTGGCCGTTGTGAACGTCGTCTCGAACCACCCAGTGCTCTTCATAAGTCCGGGCGCGAGGGGGAATCGTGGCTTCGGCTCCACTGGCGTCTCGTACTTCGCTTTACCTTCGATCTTTTTGTCAAGGAAACGCTTGGCAACCATCGACCCCAGCTTGGCAACAACGCCCGCCGCGACGGCGAAAAGAAAGAACAGGAGGATCTGTGAAACAGCGCTTTCTTCGCGCGTTACAAATAGGGTGACCGCTTCTGCTGTAGTGCTGGTGTTATCTGCCATTTCTGCAGAAAAAGAATATATTCATTAATTGCTTTTTGACATACACCAGTGCAGTTGGTTGCATGCAGTGCCTTATCTTATGCTGTCATGACACACTGCGACGCTGTCAACGTAAACAAGCTTTATCCATCAATCAATGGCCATCCAGAAAATCGGCCTGGATTTTCATTTTTGGCCCATAGATTTACTGTGAAACGATGTATTGGTAATGAAATGCTTTATTTCTGAAGAAACTGCGCNATAAGATCAACATGGATTCGTTGCAATGCGATCGTAAAATGAGTCAAGAAATGCCGATAAGACAAGAAAAGNTTGNGGAAGAAGCTCGGAAAAAGCTAAGAAAAACTATTTGAGGATAAAAAAAACATTATTTACACCGATAGTTGATTTTGGGAACTTAGGTCTAAAGTTTTATTTCTTGGGCGCTTCCCCGAAAGAGGGAATCCTCCAAACCTAAAGTTAAAGCAGAAAGTATATTCTGTACAGTAATCTCCCAGTTAAGTTCGCAACTTGAATCTGAACAGTATGCGCGGACTAAGCAATTAGGCTTTGTGCTCTACACAAAAAGCGTATCATTACGTAATATAGAAGGCCTGTATATGTATCAGCAAAAATGAAGACGCTGAATCGCTGATCTGGGTTGCCAATTTGGCTTTTTTGAAGCCAGAATTTGAAATTCTGGCTTCCTTTGCACACCCTTGGCTTTTTTGGAAATAAAAAAGGCCAGACAAAATTTGGATTTGTCTGGCTTTTTTCAGTCAAAAAGGCTTAGTTCTGACAAAACATTGTTTGAGCTGCATATTCATTACAAATCTCCTCTGACGAGAGTCTGGGAACATACAGGGTACAAAGAATATTGCAAAAATTTTACTGTTGCCCTAAAAACTATCCATGTTATTTATAAGAAACAAACCTGCGACAGTGCAATTACTGGGGAAGAAAATGCTTCTAAAGATTGGAATTGTATTATAATTATACCATGTTGCTGACCATTAGGGCTGAAGTTTCGAGACTGATTGTTGCATTGACTGAAGCTAACTAATCTTTTCAGCAAGGCACATAGCGTTTGCTCATATTATACTATTCACATATGTCAGGTAAAGCCA
>JGI24159J19872_10004502_pt1 | contig 17779 bp, 8 predicted proteins | sample Ectturendosymbi4_FD_19872 | JGI IMG/M metagenome (IMG submission 19872) | reverse complement strand
AAACATTTTTAAACAATATTAGAAATTGAAACAAAATTTTTTCGGAATTTTGCACCAAATTTTGTTCGACTTTGCATGTTTTGCCTCATCTTTCACAATATTTCAACAGCCTTTCGCAACATCCTTCAGCTATGATCTGTATTTGTATCAGCTGGAAAGATACTGAAATTGACGTTGCTTTAGCTTTGACTACGGGCAATGTTGGGATGTCAGTTTTCAACAAACGTTTGTACCAGATTTCGCTAGTTTTACGATTTGCATTGCGAAGGTTTGACTTCCAGCAAATCGGCATCTCTTTGAAAACTTCCTATTTCCCCGGCACATTAACAGCAGGATTGGTGGGATGAACATACGCAAGCGCAGTTATCTCTCTTCACCTGTAGTTTTCATGTGTCATAAACTCGGTTGCGCTTGTGCAGCGCTTGCTACACCAAAGTTTGCGAGCAAACCTGTACGGGAGTAAACTTTTGGGAGCAAACCACAACCTGTACACCTTGAAGAGCCCGAGATCATTAGTCAGTTTGGAAATATTTCTCAGTAAAAAACGGCGATTTTTGTCGAGGATCGATTCAAACAGTTTTGCATTGAAATGCGTTGTTTTTGGAAACCAGGAAAAAATCTAAACTGAAGTACATTTAAAACAAGCATTTCGTCATTTCAAAAGTGCAGTTGGCCATATAAAAATATGTCTTCCTACTACTGTATTCTAAAAGAGTAGTAGAGGAAAAGTTAAAGCAAATGTTATAAAAAATCCAAGACAAGGAAAACTGTTTACATTTCTAAAATAGTATCACACTTCCAAACTATCTAATTCACGGCCGCACCTCTGGCGTCATTAGTTCTGTAGCAAAATTATCTTTATATGACCAATTGCACAACGGTATAAACTACAGTTGCCGGTTGACTTTACCCAAGCTACCCGGGTGCGCTGCCACGTGACACGCACATTATTGTTTCGACAAACATCACACACATCGCTTTGCGTGGTTGATCAAAGTGTTTGAAGTAAATAGCGGGGTGTGCGCGACAGTGAATTCACCAGATTTGACCCGCACTGGCCACACCGGCTCAGCCAAAGAAAATCTGTTTCTGATTTCACCGCTGGCGAAAGAGGAGTGACTGTGTATGTTGATGACTCTAGATACGGGGACAGTAAAGTGACCTGGCACCCAGGAAGATGACCGCTTTGTTGTTGTAATCACCATGTTTGACAAGCTCATAGATGCGCGGAGCAATAGCCTAATGAGCAGTTTCATAAAAACATTTGATGGTCCTGCATTCCTTGATCAAATATTTAGCGGATTTCCGGGGCGGTGTGAATTGTATACCCCTTGTAAGAGAAAGTCGTTTGATCACAAGCCGGCGCATGCCACTTGAAGCGAATTCCACACATACATGCTGATTCTCCAATGTTTGCTCGCGGTTGTCGTTGGACTGGCTTTGAGGCGGCGCAACAGTTCTTCCAACTGAGGACTCAATTTTTATGTCAGGCTTTATCAGTCGCTGAAGAATAAATCAATCATGGTTCGTTTGGTAGAAGGACCGACTCTAACGCAGAAAAATAACTGAAACGTCATTGGAGATAAGCAACATAACTAAAATTTACCTTGGGTTTTATGGTACACATCTGTGCGTTCAACATCGGTTCAAAAAAATGCGCCTGACTTTATAAGGTGCGCCTGAAAAGGAAGGAAATGATTTAAGTTTTCTGAAAAGACCTCGACAGTTTATTGCAAAATTTCCTGGTAAAAAGCGTCAGATCAATTTCTCTGTCTTCGAGTCGGCTCCGAAGACTTGTCTCAACTGCACAGGACAAGAGTCAATTCAACCCACACAGTTGCGGTTATAAACAGTGGAAATCCTACCCACTGACGCAAATGAAACGTATACTTCGCTTCTCAAACGTAACTACCGGCTTAGTTTTTGCGTTCTTGTTTTCCTGTGTGTAATTCTGTTCGATAAACGCACACAGCTGTGCAGTCAAGGTGAGAGTGCTGGTGGTGGTGCGTGGAATGCCCTTTTCGTACTACTTTGAAGAAATAACGTTTTTTTTTCTGATGTGCGCCAATATTTCGGCGCTTTGTTGTCTCAACAGAAAAAAAAACATCTCTCGATAGAACAGGTTTCTTGACTTGACTATGGTGACACACAGCGTGTCGTTGTTTTGATAAACAGCTGCCCTTAGGTCTTCTTGACAACCTGGTGAGGAAACTAAAAACACTCCAAGTTTACTTATGAGGGTGGCACCAGCTTTTGGTTACTTGGCAAGAATACTGCAGCTTACCATCGCATGACAAGGGAGCTGCCAACCGAAAGAGATTGTGAACCAATGCTGCTGAAAGACGCTCACCAAAGTCCATCCTACAGTATGTTATTGTTAAACTCCTTATTGCAAGCAATGGCGTATCCAGCCCAAAACTATGGGGGAGCGAAAAATTGCTGGGGAGAAATTTTGAGTATAGGCGATCAACGGTATTTTGTTTGGGACACCGCCTCTCAAAACATAGAATGACTAGATATGCTAAAACTTTGGGGGACATGGCCGCTTGGCTACGCCTGTGATTGCAATGTCACAAACAATCCTTCTCGTGCAACTCATCTTTACAAGCCACAACGAGGTTGGTATAAAAGATAAGTTGTTGCAGAGAAGTAAGACCAGGTTGGAGCAGTCAGCAGGTAATCTGGACGGGTACAGGCTATAACATTTGGGGGTGCGGTGCGAGTTTGGTACGACCAACGAGGGTGTGGGGATGGAGTGGTTAATTTTCCAGCAGCACTCTGCAGATATCGCACAATGGTGTTTTTAGTTTTGTGGAAGCTAATCAAAGAACACAAAAATTTCAGTACTTATAGAAAGTGTTTCAAATATACTCTTAAAACAAATTTGCTGGCACTTGGTGATTCTGCTGCGTTGATATTGGGATTAGGTATCCCACAATGTTACTGGAATGACGTCCGTTTGTTCCCATAATTTTGAATGTTTTAAACTTGTAGTATAGTTGCATAGCGTTTCAATTTTTCGTTTACTTCTTATTAAGCCATGGGTCTTCTCAAAATAGCGTACCACATTTGAATCGGCATACATACCTTCTTTTGGTGAAGCCACTGCACGGCATGAATGGCACGTGATCCGTGGAAATCGGTTTAGAATAAATTGAAGAGCAACTCATTTCCTGCTATCCTTTAACCAGATGGTCAGCCAATGATGTACAGATTTTCGAAGCGTTTGCACCAGATGCCAATCACAGCTTATCTCGTGTGGGAGCCCTTGCTGCAATAAAAACTCGTCCGATGAATCGGTAATGAAGTTTCATTCAGCGGCTGCAATTAGTCAGCACAGTCATTACGAAAATCTTCACCTCCAGCTGTCGGAAATCGTTTTGTGCAATTTGCTTGAGTCAGACAAATCGCTTCTTAGTTTATATAGGCATCGGTACCAAAGCAACAAAATGCAGGACGACAGCTAGATTAAAAATGTGGTGTGCAGGAAATTGATAGATATACAAAAAGAGACTGCTTATGCAAGGTTGTTGTTTGGCAATTGCGTGAGTAAAGAGTGACAAAAAATCTCCAAGTCAATTTTATTTGCAGTTCCCAGACTCAACACACTGGCGTATCTACTAGAGAGCATACTTACATCACATTTTTTCTGCACATTTCCGTAAGCTTTATGGCACAAGAAGCTGCAAACTCTTAAAGAAAACTTGTTTCCTAAAGTTTGTAAAGAAAAGTTGCCTTCCGTCTGCGCGATGAATGTTTACGCCTACGTGTACGTTCCACATAAAAGCAAAGCGCCCATGCAATTGGTATTTTTATTACGTCACAGACAAAATTGTTCCTGCATGTCATGACTTCATGAACTCCATTTCATCAGTAAATTTGTTGTATTTATAAAAGGTGACGCTTCACGTTAATTTCGCGAAGAAGAGTAGTATTCCCAAGAGCACATTGCTGCAGGAGAAAATACTACAAAGCAGCATAGATATTTTTGGAACTGCAAAAATGTTTAAACCACGATTGAAAATTTTGATCAAATCTATAAAAATGAAAAAGACAGAAAATGATGCCGGCTTTTACTTTCATGCCAAGTAGAACCTTTAGTAGCGAACCACATTAAATTAGTCCCGTTTTTGGAACGTTCCTACCAACGCTCCGAACACTGCATCGCTGTACCCAACTCCATCTTTCCTCGTTGTGACTCGTCCCTGAGCTATGGTTCATTGCACTGCAAGCGCACTTGTCGTTAGTGAAACCTTGTTTTGTTTTTTTAATACTGTATAATGATAGAGGACTGGTGTTGCACCAAAGCAGCAGTAATCCCTTAATGTTGCACCTGCCCCCTGCAATTTCGGATTCTTTTCTTTGCCCTCTGAAGCACCCGCGTCTTAGAAAACTTGTCCCACCTTGATGTTTGAGACGTAATTAATTCAATGTCGTTAAAAGTCGATGTGTAGTTCGCCTTGGTTTTGATACTATGATTTTGTAATCTGTATTGATCGATACACATTTTTGATTTCCTGTCGCAATGATTAATAATCTGATGCACCCCTATGTTTACGCATGATTTTGCATGTCCGTAATCGAAAATCTCAGCTTTATTTTGTTCAGAGGGTGCTTCTAGTAAATTTGGGCGCATTTTGATATTTTTAGTGATTGCACTATCACCGAAATCCAGTAACACTACCACATAAAAATACTTGGCCATCGCACACATTTCCTTTGGAAAGCAAAATTAGATCATTCAAGCACGTTTCAAAAGTTCGTTGAACCGGGAAACATTTCAATTAAGTTAGTGGAGTGATCTATATCAAAAGCTGTGTCACACACTTGGCACATCTGCTTTCAACCCCAACTGCAGATGTTTACGTGCCGCATGCAACAATTTGGCAGTTGCATCGTCCGGTTTTGGTCGGGCCCTCTTGGACCCCAACTGCCAACGGAGCCAACAGTTTGGTTACCTCCGGCTGATTCGCACTTCATTTCTGTGGCGGGAGGTTTTCAACAAATTTCATTATTTTCAGGCTTCTATCTGTCCCACCTTTTAACCATCGAGAAACTGTGGAAAGCTATTGCGATTCGCTGAAGTATCTCAGCACGAATCAGCGTGCGTTCTGCCTAAAACACCCAACCTTAATTCACAAAATCAGTGAAGGAGTGAATCTGGGCATCAAAGAATGCCGACATCACTTTCGGTAAGTTTCGTTTTCGTAGATTATTCTTGTCCGCCATTGTATACGTTGTTTTTAATCTGCCCCTGTTCGAAGTTGTGCAAAAGCTGACTAAAAATAAACCTGCAGGGAAAAAACCTGTTTGGCGGCACCGCAATGTAAAGAGTCATATTTTTATTAAATTCTGCATTTTCACCCTAAGAATAAAATGACGCATGCGATAAAAGCTTTCTCAATTTTCTATTTAATTTTAATACTCAATGGAAATTGTCGTCAAGCGTTTTGATTTTTGTTCATCAGCTAAAACGTTTTTTTTAATAAAAACGTTGTGCTGCGTTAAAGCAGAAGAAATGAACTCTTAAAGTGATTTCTTTAACCCCCGAAGCAGTGTCTCCCAATATTTTCTTCTGATAGTGTCATTTTAGCCCAAGGAAACCGACGCTGCACCCTTTTAAAGTAAACCGGAAAGCAAAGGAGCCGTTATAAGGTCTTTTATAAAAGCTGTGCTTGTTTGATATATCTTTACGAGATCTCGAAGCACTCTTGCTCGGACTTCGGGCAATTTTTGGCGCCGCAGAATCCCGGCTTGAACGCACAGCTCTTAAAGAGTTGCCTTAAACTTTTAATAATGCTTCAACGTGTCTCTAACTAATATGAATCTCATTGCCAGGCAATAATTAGATTTTTTCCAAAAAAGGGTGGTCGCTGACCTTGGAAGATTTTTGTATTTTTTCCAGCTGTTCACCGCTTGGTAAAAGCAACAGAGCGATTACGCGCGGACGTTTTCTGTTCACAAGAATTTCTCCTTACTTTCGTTTGGCTATGACAGCTCCGCGTACCTGACCGCTTGACCGCCTACCTGTTCCCGTCGCCGGAACAGACAGGCTATAAACTGTATTTGCAAGTCGTCTTTGAATCACATTCGAACCTTCTCGAAAGGTTTCATTTATTTCGCAATGACGAAATGCATTACAAAAAGGAGTCTGGAGCACGCGTGGCCAAACTTTTTATCTCGCTGGCCGAATTGGATTTAAAAATTCGACACGGATCGGATCGCGACCAGATTGATGTGTGTATTTGCGCAAACTGTTAAAAGACAAGATGTAAAAAACGAATTGACTTTGTTAATATCAATTTGACCTTGGCCAAGTTCAGGGGACCGCATTAAAGTGCTGATCGGGCCGAAGTTTGCCCATGCCTGAGTCCTAGTACCACGTCACTGACAAACATGCCCGTGCTTCTATCAATAACTTCAAAAAACAAAACAAAAAACAGTAAGTAGCAGTCAAAGTAGTCAAACCAGAACCAAATGATAAGAACAGTATAAAACGGACTCAAGTCCGTCCGATTTTTTGGCCTCTTCCATGCGCAGCTATGGACCGGCAATGCAAGCAAAATGCTGCTGTATGAATTTGATAACGTCCCTCTATCCATCGCTAAAAAAGTTGCTTTTCTGAACTGAAAACATGTTATAGGAGTCTTTCGGTCGAACTGGACGCTATGAAAACCATCAATGTTTTCGCAAGACCTTTTCAACTGCCAAGTATCCTCGCTCTCCCGACCGAGATTAACACTGGCTACGGGTCTTAGAACAATGGTGTTTGAAACTTTTGAGTGTTGCCAAAAAAGTAGCCTTTTAGATCCGAAATTACAAAATGGAGAATGGTTCCGTGTATTCAGACAATGACGCTGTGTTTCTCTACACAATGCAAAAGCTTCCTTGTTGCAGCAATTTCCGCATTAAGTGAATTGCTCGCCTCTGGTTTAGTGAGAACTTCTGTTTCAGCTCCAGCTGAGAACGAAGTACACAAACAGCAGTTTGTTGGTTTGCCCTCGAAGGCCCCCCCTTAAAAACAATGCTTGCAATGCAATTTTGCAAGTTTCACATTGACGATCAGAACTATGTTTTCTTGCGATACTGCAGCTTCTTAACGTTAGCACTGCTTTTACCTGTCAAACCGGTGAAATGACCGGAATAAAAGTAGATTTTCTGTTAACTCGTCTTTTTTACTGCAGGCACAACAAATGGAATTGCACAACATATCCGGGAAAGCCCCGTCAGCATTCCTTTGATCCCATACTGCGCACAAGTAAGCACGTATGAGGAGGCCGCATGAAACGGTTTTCAATTTACTTAAAATATTTGATCGACGCCCACGCAGTGTGTCGTTGAACAAACAGCTGTCCAGGAGCCTGATTAGGATATAAATGTCAAAAAAAGAGTAGTTTTTCCAAGTGCGTCGCAACTTTAGTGGATTCGTGCTACGTATGCTTGTCTCTGAAAGCAGTACTTACTCAACATACCACATGAACAGTGCTCATTTTTTAGCAAGTGCTGGAACAATTTTTGTTAGTGTATATTTTGGGGAAGTTTAATTGCGTGCACAAGCGCTTTTCACACGCGGTCCGTTAAACTCGGTCAACAGTTTTCGCGTTGGGTGCGCTTTCATCTTCAAAGACAAGAAGTACCTGCGTTTTCATGCTGTTCGGTGTACATGACGGATCAGGAAATTCCCGTTGCTTCATCGCCCATAAAGTGTGATGCCTCACAATTTCTGGTGGCAATCGAAAAGGCTTTTTATTTGCCTGATGCTTCATTTCTAACCGTCGAAAAACAAAGTCACCTGGTGAAAGGAATCAGCCCGCGACTTGATGTTACCGCAGGAATTTCAACAATTTGCCTCGCGATCAGCACGTGGGTCGGGTCAACTTTCCCACGTTTTACCACTGACTTTCTGCTTTTGACTGAACGACCCAGTTGCGTCTTGAGGAAACATCAGCATTTTCACTTCTCGTGTGTTGTTTTCGAATCGATTTGGTCACAGTCACTGAGTTTGCTAAGCAGCGTTAATATTTTAAGTTATCACTACAGTTCAACTCCTTCATAAAATTTTTGTTTAAAGTTCTCGCTAGAGTTTAACTCCTTGCTGGTTTTTCTCTACAAAAAGTCTGTGGCCAATTCACATGACATCTTGCCATATTTTTGGTAGCACCATCTTCTGAAAGCAGCAAGGTCAAAGCCATTCCAATATTCGTTTGAAAACACATGGGAACAAATGTTTTAGTAACCACGCAGTTACGTGGCAAAAATTGTTGCAGAGTTTGAAACGGGCCTCATTTTGAAGACCGAATCCAGACATTTGTTTTTAAAGCGCAATTTAGGCCCGAAAGCCAAATTTCCGAGTGAGTCAAGATATGCGCAACTACGGGTATTGGTGGCGTAGCAAAGTAAACATGAATGAATAACACACAAATAATCATTTTCTCTTGAAGATTTAATCAACGCGATTGCTTCAACAGTAACTGGCGACAAAAGTGTCCCTCGTTGCGAATAAATTTTGTATGCAGGCCCGAAATCAGCCCGAAATATTTTGACAAACTTAAGCCCGAACCCGGCCCTAACCGAAAAGCCCGTCCCGACTTTACAACTCTGAATTGTGGGCGTAACATACATTTTGCTGAATATAGTCCGCGTCCACGACATTGAGGCATAATAGCTTAAATTACCTTCAAAAGTATATCATCAGAGGTTCTGACATTCTTTTAGTCAAAAAATGTATTGGGGTATTTTTTTACATCGGAAAGATGTTCTTACCGTCAAAGCTGTTTACAAGCAGGAACAAGCAAGTGAGAAAATTCCTTCACCGAAATGAAGTTTGTCTGCCCTCAACGTAAAAAAGAACTAAAGAACCTAAAATCCACAGTGTTAGATTTATACACGTGTTCTCGATCTTTTTCTACTTCTTAACCTCGAAAAATATTTTATTTTTTACACAGAAATTGTAACCCGAAAACTCAGTTAGGAGAAATTTTTTCATTACAACGTACTGTGAAAAATTGTTGCTTTTCTGGACTTTTCACAACGGCTCTCATAGCTGTCGTTGTCAATGGCATTAAAAAAAACAAAATTAATTCAACACCAGCAGTTCTCCAGCAAGCGATTGCAAAGTGTAGCAAAGTTTGCACTTAAAAATTCAAGAGGGTGGCAATTTCTGTTTCTACCTGGGCCAAATGAATTAATTTTGAAAATGTATCTCAAGCGATTGTGCCATCATCAAACAACAAACGTTTTTTTTGATTAATTTTTTGAAGTGTTTAGATATTTTGAAGAAATTCGACGTTATGTTTAATGTCAATGATTTTGAAGATATTTGAAAACGTTTTTTCGGCGATTTCGCCGAACTTTTCTGTATTAATAGCGAATCCTTGACCAAAAACACTTTTTCTGCCAAAACATGCATATCTGCGATTTGCAAATCCTCTACTTGCCAAGCCACGAAAATACGGTTATGAAATCTTTCCAAACCTGGGTTAGTGCGTTTTATCGCTGTGATCAGGACAACATATACATATCCATCCAATATCAGTGGAACACTCTTTTCAAATGACAGAAGATTGCGAAAGTGCAAACTTTTACTGGTATTGATTAAATGAAAGGACCACTATTGCGATGTATGCAGGGACTTCAAAATGAAAGTTTTTTTTAGTGGGTTTTCAGTGAGAATAAAAGAACCATTCCTTCTTGATGCTGATGGGATAGCAGAGCTGACGTGCAACATTATTTAGGAAAAAGCTGGCACGTGAAGAATTTATCCCGGGCTCCCACAACGCCAAAAACACACCTCACGTTCAAAGAAGTAAAATTTTCCTATCGACGTTTCACATTAAACTTGGGCCAGGAATAGAAAAGAGGTATGCCATGGGAGGTGGAGTGAGGTCATGATACGAGATTATATCCGAAAATTTGGTTCGGGAGAACAGCACCTTTAATATCTTTTAATTTTGTCTCATTATAAACGACTGAGTCCATCAAATGTGCATATTTGATTCCGTGTGAAAAACGATTATTTCATTCCGTAATCATTACGCACCAGTCGTGTTAATTTGCATGTGTATGTATCACGTAAGTCGTGCACAACGGCTATTTTTGCACAAATTAAATTGTTCATTAAACCAAACATTGTGGTCAACTGTTGAAAGCACAAAAATTAAACAACGTTCCTGCAATCAACCGCCTCCTCAAAACATATAAAAATAACTTGAAAATTCAGATAAACAAAAATTTGTTTAAAATGCATTGTCCATATTAGCAGCCGTGCGCGAAACGAATGCAGTCAAGAGTACAGTAGTTCTGCCGTCTGCTCCAAACCGCGCAGTTCTGAAATGAAACGCTGCGCGGACCTTAGTGACTGACCTCGGCAAGTGATTTTAAATCCTATGCGTGCCATTCCTTGAAAACCTAATATTCTCAAGTATCAAAATCTGAACGGTGCTGCTGTCACGTTTCCCGCTTCATCACTTAAAAAAACATTTCGGCGGCAATGCGGTTGAAGGATGTTCATTTGTCAAAAGCTGCTGCCTTCACTTCATCTTGCCTATAAATGGCAACATCAAACGGTCGCTTTAAGCCCGAAAATTAGCAAAGAGCGTTTGCATACCTTCACCAATTTTCGTCGTCGACAAACTTGCCGCGACTGACTTGGACGCGAAAAGTGATTTGGGCGTTAGTGTGCTTAGTTGAACACACATGTAAACAGGAAAAAAGGGCGGCCATTTCGTGCCACACCTGCCCACCAGACATCAACTGAAAACGCTTCGCTCACTGCCAAGTTTTCTTTGCCTCAAACTGAGATTTCTACACAAATAAGGATATTGAACGCCATGGAACGTTAGGGGTTAGGGAGAGAAAGGTAACCGAAATCTTGTTTCGTGTAATCACATGGCGGTGTTTCGTGAATATCTGAAAGCAGTCTAAAATGGCCCACTTCCGCAAACTTCTAAAGCAAACGTTGGTAAAAAAGCTCTAGCCGTACTAAGCCACCTTTATCTCCCGACCCTAAAAGTATACGGCACACCTCAACTTTCCGCCAATTAAGCATAGGTTGGGTGGCTAATTAGGTGCGTTGTTGTTGAGGCCATCACGGGGGGTGGACCGTTCAACTAACTGCTAAACGCGTTTCTGCCTTTCCTGCCGTAAGCGACCAGGGTGGCTCACCCTGTGACGACTGCACAGCCCCATTATCCACGTAATTGCTGAAAAAATTTCGGCAACATCCTCATTTTATCAACAGTGAAATATTTGAATCATTCACAAAATAATTACCAACGCATTTCACTTTTTGGAAATGTCACGTCTCTCTACAGAAACGTATAGTTTGATACGAAAGGAATTTTTCTGATAAAATATATATTTACCAAAGAGTTTTGTGAGTAACTTTAGTAAATTTTATTTATTTGCTCAGAAAAGATTGAGCTTAAAGTTAGTGTATACAAAAAGACCAGATCCTACATACCAGTTGATCTTGAGCAAAAATTTTGTTAGGAGGTGTGTTCTATTTCTTTGACTGTTAGTTTCAATTGCGATTGCTACTAGTATGCTTTAGGCCTGGGGTTCCCAACCTTTCGTTTACCATGTACCCCTTCAGTATTCCGACAGATGAGCATGTAGCCCTTCAGCTTTTCAACAGATTAAGCATGTACACCTTCAAAATTTCGACAGATGAACATGTACCCCTAAAATCTCGTATGACAAATTATTTAATAATGATTATTCACATATATATTTAACTATAAGCATATAATGATTTATGAAAACAATATTCACTGATATATGTATATATATTTCGAAATAAATATTATGTAAATACATTTTTCTCTTCTATTGCTAACCCAAAATGTACCCCTTCGGATAGGTAAATGTACCCCTGGGGGTACATGTACTCCAAGTTGGGAACCTCTGCTTTAGGCAATATACCGAATAAATATGTTGGAAGAACAGTGTTGATACGTTAAATCAGGGGTTTCCAGCCTATTTTGACCCAAGATCCACTTTTCAATTAGCCAATCTCCCAAGATCTACCAGTGTCAACAATCAACATTGCAAATCAACATACAACGTTTCAAGCCTGCACTATCCAAAGTCACAACACTTTTCCTTGATTTCACACAAGCACTAGACATCACATCACAAACCCTCTTTCAAACACACGATTAATTAGACCTCACCGTGCAGGAAATGTTATGTTTCCTACACCCCTCGCGGTCGCCTTGGAATCAGGCCGCAATCTACCAGTAGACCACATTCGCCTCGTTCGGCGCATTTGCTCAAAACTCTCCACGACGCGTTCGTCCTTTGCGAAGCTCGTACGAAACTCGTTTATATCCAAACGTCGAATACAAAGCTAAACATCCCCCTTCGCCAACAGCTACGAACGTTTCTTGATCGTGAACCTACAGGTCTTTGGGCTGGTATTGGTTTATACAAATTTTGATTTCAGACTCACAACAAGTGACAATCAATATCTGTCCTGGCCTTGGCAGTAAATTGGAAACAATTTCCGCTATGATGACTGGCTCGTGAATATGTCTTTTACGAAAAAGATTCTGAAAATGTTATGTATGTAGTTATCAAAATAAAACATTGAAATCTTAATTTGTTACGAACACCAACCAATGACGTCCTAACTGTTGCTTTTTTGTAGCCAAGAAATCCTAGTGGGATAAAAGGTTTAGACATGCTTCATTTTGGATATATGACTGCTAATATCACATTTGCTCACTTTGTGTTGTTGCCAACTCAGTCGAATGGACCGGCACGAATGGCAGATAGAACCCAGTGGCTTACGGTTCGTACAAATTGTCTGTAGAAGGAAGATATGGTTGTGTTTTGCTGTCGAGACGAACGCTTGAAGCAATTTAGTTTACCTTACGTCTTTTGTGGCTATCACTTATCTGCTGAAACACTTTACGAGTGTATCTTTTAATTTTGTCTCATTTTCACGGTCGGCCGATCGGTTCGTTCGACAATTGACGCGTCGCTCTGAAATCTCACTTTTCTTCCAGACCCTGCTATAAAAAGCTTAATGGAATCTTTCGACTGTGTCAAATGCCGCCAGTGAAACTTTGTCTCGCGCGTTTGCTGACGTGCATGTGAAAATAAGCTACCACTGCAAACAGCCGGTTTTGATCGTCGCATTCATTGTCAGGGCAACGTTTACGAACGGCGTTCGGCTCCATTGACGGGAACAAGCTTCCCGGAGTATAGCGACTTGAATAAAAACGGGATTTGAAACTTCAATCATCGTTCATTATAGAAAAGACATGCAAACCCGTATTTGCGTCAGAAGGCACTTTACCGTCGCTGCTGGCAGTTCGATCAGCGAGCAGCCGTAATCTTTTGCTCATTGGCTGAAGATCAAAATTTCGTGGCTTTAAAATTTAATGCCAATGATTCTAAGCAGTCGCGCGCAGTCCACTCTGATCTTAAGCGCACATTGATTGACACAGTGCCGTGGGGTACAAATACTGGGGGGCGACTGACTCTCTGGGAAGAAAATGCGTCGTTACGCAGAACGCGAGGTTCCACCTAGTCTGTCGCTTCTGGCATTTGGAAGTGTTCAGATTCTGCGGATTGGCCTTACCTGCCTTTTTCGATTTTTCATCGCTGCATGTGAGTTAATTTTTTTTCTTAAAAGATATGGGTCTAGAAAAGCACGCATCATATTCTTTTAGCAGAGCGCACGCTGAGCGTTCGTTGCCGCGTCAGCAAGAATTTGCTCGAGCAATAGGTTTTCCAGGTTTTGTCCCCTAGGGAACGCGTTGCATTTTCTCATGGGTTGGAGCCGCTACATGCTGCTGTGGCATCCTGGTTTGGCACGAGCCCTTATTGAGTATTGACACCCAAGGTTTTCAAGCATTTAATCGAAGCGAATGCTCCTTTTTACAGGAAAACAAACTGGACGGCAAACAAAACCGTGCCCCCAAATCCAGTTTAAGTTGTATTTGCCTTTTTGCCTTATCCTAATCTACCCATAAACTGTACGTTAAGAGACAAACAAATTTAGAAAATATTCATGTGATTATATCACCACAAGGGTTTGTTTCGATAAACTGCATCATTTATTTAGATGTGATGAACACGTCTGTCCCAATCCACGTAACCATAGGGTTATATCAAACTAATACCAGAGTGAGATTTTTCTAGCCTATGCTACAGTTGCAAATGAGCTTGGCATCAACACAATTACCAGCACGTCAATGCAACCGACCAATTTGATTTTTAAAGTAATCACGTTTAAAGCACATAAAACAGCTTCTGTTGCATGCACAGTCGGCGACCTGAAACCAAAGTCTGCAGTGGCTGTGCTGTCGAAAAGATTTGCTGCATAAACGCGGCACGGGAAAACACAATACCTCACGGGACGGATTTTAGGAACAAGGAAAAACAAACCCCTCGCAAGAATGAGGAAAATATTTCTAAGGAGTGGCTTTCATTTGCAAAAGTTGCAACGTGCACCTTATTTTTTTTCACACGCATGTGTTTTCCGTCAGAGTCTTCCCCTATTATGATGTGCTTATTCTGAAACAAAACTAAGTGTCAGGAAACGTATTTGCATAGCTTATGTTAAGATTGAAATGCAAATATACCCGCTGAGATTTCACCGGGTTGTAGTCGGAATGTGGAGCCTAAAGTGTGCAAACAGCCCTCTTGAATCAAGCCCGCCGCTGTACCCATCGATCACCCGGCCAGTAACTGACGTCTCCACAAAGCGGCGGAGATTTGGTTGTTTCGTCATGTAAAGCAAGGCGTTCCTTTTGAACGCTTCCGCTTCCGAACGGGGACAAAAAGGCGGAATAGAATCTGTTTATTCCAGCCTCTCTGTCACTCTCACTTACCGGCGGCAGGTCTTGCCAAGACCAGCCAACCCACGCGGCGAGGTCACTCGCTGGATGTTCGCGCCTACTGAAAAGCAACATGTGGTTGCACGATGTCCACAGCAATGAGCAAGACCTGGCAGCGTTGGCGAAGTACGCTATAGCTACATGTCATGACAACGTTGTTGTCAAGCGGGTTTTCACGTGGGGATGAGATTGTACGCAGAGAGTTTACAAATTAGTNTCTCTTGAAGCGGAGCTGATTGACAGGCGCTCAGTTTTGGGTTTCGGTTCTTTTCCTTGCTGGCTCTCGTATTTGCCACTGAGTGTTTGTGAAATATGGCAGGCGTGCATAACTCGAGAGTGTCGTTAGCCTACAATCTAGAAGATCAACTTGGGCATGCTTCATGCATTTTTCGTTGGATCGCATGGTTCTCCATCATCAGACATACCAAGCGAATAGTAACATTTAGGGAAGAACATCTTTGGCGAGTTGCTCGTAACAGGAGGCAGACCACGTTCTCTTGAGTTGAATGTTTATGGATGCTCTTCGACGTTGTTTTATTGTATTTGCTGTCCTTTAAAAAAATTGTTTCCATTCGGAAACATTCACATTCGTTCGGAAATAGCTTTGTTCTGCCGTTTTTCACCAGCGCCCGGAAATTGGTGCAGAAAGAGGAAAATTTTTCCTGAAGTTGGAACGACCTGATTGCATTTTACACAAACAAACAAAGGAATAAAACGTGATCGATGAAATCACGACAAGCGCAAGCGGTAATTCAAAGAGGGTCACCGGCGAGTCCAACTGACACGCCATTTTCAGTAACTGGTCACGATACGTCGTAAAACTTCACGTCGCTTCAATCTGCCAAGTCCAATCGTCGCGAACAAAGAGAAAGTCGACACGCGCCGGTCGGCGAACGTCATAACAGTAACAGAATGTGCGTATCTTCAAAACCCGCTCAATTTACAGGCCTTTAATGAATTTTTTCCCTTTGATCTTTCGTGCGCCAAAGACAACGCGGTCGCGACCACACCGCTTCACACCCGCAGTGGTTCGAATCTTACGACACGTTTTCTGGAAGGAATTTGATGAAGCGTCGTTGGTCTGGCCCAAGTCTCTTTTTACGGTCTGAAAATATATCAGTCACGTACCGGAATTGGTTTCGTTTGATTTTAAACAGAAGCTTTGAACTGCGCGCGAATTGATTTTCCTACCACCGGGCAATTGTTTACTTATTTTGACCGACGTGAAGTTAAAAATAATTCTATCTGTTCATGTATTTTCTGAACCAAATCAAACTTGAAGGGTAAAAGACAAGAGCGCAGCAAGCTTCACAGAAAATTTTCCGCAGAAACAGGTGTTTGAAGTTGTTGCCGTTGCATAAATTAATCCTACACTTTCATCATTAGCATAGCAGTATGAAGCATCTACACTTTTTCGACGTAAAGACGAACTTTTGAAATTGATTTATAATAGTTTGTTTAGCTGACATACCCAACAGGGAAAGATTGCAATTAGACCATCACCGCGTGGCGATCAACAAACTGGCTAGAACTATCCTTGCAAAAAAATGGCTCCACTGGCGTTTGTGATCACGCGAAACTAGAACGCAACTCTGTGGTATTTCGATACGCAACCAACATGGGTTCGCCTACGAAGCAAGTTATTTGCGTGGAATTTGCGTGAAGGTGTGCCTGGCACCGTTACTGGATAGCCTGGCACGTGGGGCCATCTAGCAGAAAGTAATGTTATTCTTGCAGAAGCGTTTCGTTTCGTCATTGAACCAGACGCGAGTTCGATCGGAAGTTATCAACGTCGCACGTTTTGTTCTTTTTTCCTCTGCATTGAAGGTGCTTTTTTTTTCTATTTGCAGGGAGCCCGGAGGCGGCGTATGTGCATGCGATTCTCGCTGCAGCCGTTTCGTTTGAGATTACAAAAACTTGCACTGCAGGCGATCTGCCCGAAGAATGCGCAGCGGTGAGGAAAATAGTTGTTTAACTTTTGTGACCTCGCAACTTTCGTACTATCATCACTAAGTCAATGTTAAGGCTTACACAAGTTTGTTACATCAAGGTGCATAAAACCATGGACATGCCTGCCTGTAATTGCATCATGCTAGGATACAGTCTATTATTTTAAAGCATATCGTGCAAGCATAAGTAGTTTGCGGTTTGAAGATCGTACGTGGAAAATTTGGCATTTGCTTTTCCTGAAAAAGCTTTCATTTTAACACTTTCAGAAAGGACATGGCAGCAAACAAAGAGATGGTCAGATCATCCAAGATTTAAGTTTGTCTGACGATGTCAGCTTCGGTGATGCAATTTCTCGACAATTTTTTTCTTTCGACAAACCTTCGAAAAAGGCCGATCTCCTTCTTAAAGAACACAACAGTGAAACAGGAAGAAAGGTGAGTTACGTTTTCAAAGTCAAATACTTTCGAAGCAAAACGTCCACATTCTTCTGTGAGTTGATGGGCCCAGTTATTTCCTGGGGGTGCTGATCGTGTCTTGTAGGTTTTGCGGTTGACTGATGTCTTATGGCTTTGATCAGACATCGCATCGTAAACAAGCCTTGGATATTGAAAAAATGTGGACATTTAAAAAAAGCGTGCCTCAGATTGCAAACATCAAGTGCAGTGCATGTCCCTAAATATCACTTCCACGTCAACAAACCAAATCGTAATTTTCCCTGAAAATAAAATGATTATCTGCGTTAGATCTTTCGTCACGTTTTCAGTTCATGGGCGTGGTAAACAAAGTCTCAAGATTATTTTTAAATCGCTGGGGGTTCCGCAAACGCTGAAGCATCTTCCGTCTCACATCTAATTGGATGAGAACGGAAATGTATTCGACATATAGCTTCGCGATCGAGCAGGACGTGAGCAGCTGTAATGGGTCAGATAAAAAAAGCGGAGAGATCTTACACTAATAAAATGCTATCTTTGACTAAAACG
>JGI24159J19872_10004501_pt1 | contig 17780 bp, 10 predicted proteins | sample Ectturendosymbi4_FD_19872 | JGI IMG/M metagenome (IMG submission 19872) | reverse complement strand
TCAGAGATGTAGATGTTGAGGTGAAGGGGTGCCAAGACTGATCATTGAGGGACGCCGATCTTGAGGCGTCGTAACCTGCTCCGTTTGCCGTAGACGGTGGTGAGGGTGAAGTTGCGATTACCAACCAACTCCATGATCAAGCGGACTATGCACCTGTCAGGTAGAAATCGCAGTAACCTGCACGTACAAGCTGCTTTAACTGCAGTGACAAAGGAGTTTATTGGTTCATAGTCGTCTTGTTTCTTCACAGTAGGTAGGTAGTATGAAATGTTTGCAATTATATCATTTGCGATCTTTGTTGGGGAGGAATTGAAGGAGTTTGGGTTTACAAGGGAGGAATGTGAAAAAAACTTTGAGAACCACTAATTTAGCCGTTCCCGCAATTTCTCGCCGGCTAGGATTTGTAGTTCCGTGTAACTTTATTTTATTATAGATCACGTTTTACAGCAGTTTGGACCTTTTGTCGTGTTAATCAAAACAATGAGAAAAATTCGATTTACCCTAAATGCGATTGAAAACAATAACGTAGGCTATCAGGCAAGTGTTTTTCACAACCTGTAATTTATTAGATACAGAAAAATTCGTTCATTTATTGAAAAGATTTAAAATAGTCTCGTTTTCTTACAGCTCTTCTGAAATTGTACACGTACATTACCATGCGCCTTTGACGTTTGACCATGAGGAGCAAGAAGAAGAGCAAACTTTACCAACGCAGAGTGATCAACCGCTCGCTGCGTGCAACGTTTCCCAAGGTAAGCATATTACTGATCGGGTTCAAAGTAAAATATGTTCTGTATCTAGTTTTTAGTACAACAGTTAACCAAGAAGTTGCAGGCGTGGTATGTAGGCCTACAAAGGAACTTGCGAAAAGACGCACAACACAGAGCTCTATTGCTCATTTTAAAACAGACTGCAAAGTGAAAAAATCAGAACACGACCAACTTCATGTGAACAGGCATCACAAGCAACCTCAACTCAGGTTTTATTGAACTATTTAACATTTCACCGCATAACGTTTTCTGAAAATCAAAGAGACGACTCAGCGGTCAACGTCAGTTAGAACAGGGCTTCTCAAACTTTTTTGTTCTGCGACCCATTTTGAAACAGGTTTTTCTATGGGACACTATATCGTGGTTAGCCTAGGATCTCAATGATATGTGTAAACGTCCCATTACAAATCTCAAGAGGCATTTTTGTCTATGGCGAAACCATACAGTACAAATGCACTTGATCCGCAAAAGTAACTGTACAGTAATAAAACAACCACGTAATGGAAGCAATAAGGTGAAGAAAAATTAACAAAAAACAATCCAGTTAATAGAAGTTATCACGCACAACTGATGGGATGGATGCGATTGATGATTTTTGCACAGATCATCCATGCGTAGATTGATACAAGACAACGGAGGACAAAGAACATTATCAACACTTTTCAAAAAGGATCAGTTTATGCACTTGAAGATTATCAATTTTGAGAATGCCTCTTGACAAACATATGTTGTGCAAAAGGCTCATAGTTTATGAATGGAGATCAGAAATGACTATGTATTCATTTCTTGTTCTTGCCCAAAAATCACAAAATCCGTTTTGAAAATTCCATTGCAAACTTTTGTCGTTTAATAACTCCGCAAAGTTATCCTGGAATGGCAGGTGTGTGGCCTCCTGAAATTTCAATTGTGCATGGTTTGCGGATCCAACTTTTCCTGAAGCAAATTCCAAAGTACTTCTCAAACTGTGTGTGAAGCTCTTAACTTTATACTAAAACTAAGCGTGTTTTCAAAGCAGTTAGCCTAGCCCTAGACTAGAGCTAGAGTTCTAGACACAAGTGTGATGAGTCTAGAATGGCGGAATGAATGCAACAAGGTCAATAGTGGTCAGTTACGTTAAAAAGTCATGACGTAACAACGCATAACTTACGCTTAGTTGATTATTATTATTTGATAGCTCAGGCAGACATCGTAATAGGCTAAATAACTGAAAGCATGAAACAAGGTATTTCCCTTAAAAACGCAGTAGAAATTGATTCACTGCAGGTCTACTTTCAAATTTATTGGAGAGTTTGCAAAAACTTTTATATCTGATTTGTCAAGCCAATTTGTTTCTCGACCCCAAAATTACATTTCGCGACCCTTTTGGGGTCGCAACCCATAGTTTGAGAAGCCTTGAGTTAGAACAATTCACTAGGCCCAAAAATGTCCGATTGGTTTTGAAATAGATCGTTGGCTTTGGTACTTTTTCAATGTGAGCAAGGATTATAGCAGACGAACAAAAGCGTTGTTAGCTCAAAAACAACTGGAGTGTTTTTGCGCGTTTATGTTTTGCGTCACAATGGTATTGCGGCATGCTGCGTTACCGAGTGCATAAATATTTTTCTAATTTCGATGGTTTGTAACTGTAATCCTGTCTGTTGGCGTTAAGCAAGGATAGTCTTATTCTTAGCCATCTTTTTATTCTCAGGATCAAGCCAGTTGAAGAAGCATATATGCGCTTTATTTCATCAACAAATCTCTGCTGCAGCTTTGTTGGGCTACGAGCGGGCATTGAAGCATTGCCGACATCAGCTAGCTAATGAACGGTAATGATTTTTGTAAGTGTCGGTTTCTTTCACCTCACGGACTCGTCTACCCTGCAAGCCTTGTGTCTTTGTGCTTGCAACTTTTTGTCAGTGAAGTGTTTGACCGGCGTTTGCCATAAATGTAGAATATATGCTTTGGCAGATTGCAACCAGGAAGAACAAACTGGGCAATTGCCCTCCGACACTGACAAAAAATTCAAGTTTTGGAAAATTGACAATTTTTACATGGTTTTTCATATATTTAAAAAAATTTTGACACCCGGAAATGTTTTTATACCATCCCCAAAAATGTTGCTTGCATGTGGTTGAGTTACAGGATATTGCGGCAGCGAAGACGGTGAAACAAAATCTAGTATTTTGAACAATAAAAGATTGAGAAATGGGCGAATAAATTTCACTTACGGTGCGCAAGAAATGGGCGATTAAAGATTTCTTACACGATTTTCATTTCTGAGATCGTCATGCAAGAAGAATCGGTTGAAGGTCGGCCAGTCAGAAATTACGCTAAGAGGGCAAAATAATTCTGATTTGAACAGAAAAGACCTTGAAATTTACAAATGTATGCCCTGCATTTCTCCTGTCTGCACATTTCAGACGCAATTGATCAGTTTGCCCCGTGCACGACTCTGAAGCTTTGCGAAAGTGTGACTTATGCCAAATCAGCAGTCCCTTGTTGTTTTTACACGATATTTACGCCTTGAGTATAAGTTCTAGACCACCAAGCGTTTAAGTTCACGTTGAATTAACTTGCGATTGTGTTCACACTGGGAGTTAAAACATTTAGAAAAGTGAGTGAAAAACAGAACTGCATTCCGCAAGGCAACAACAAGTTAACAAATGTGGGTGACCTTGACGGTCTACGGACGTTTCATCAACTTTCTTGGTAAACAGGTGACCTTGGGAATGCTTTGTTTTGACGAAACTGCAAAAAGGGACAACACCCGACCCTAAGATGACAACGGAGAGAGAACGCTGTGAAAGCTTGTGTCATTCGTCTTGCTGTTTGCGATGGTGTATTTCCGTTGTTCGACTGCTATGTGCGTCGTACAGTGCAGTGATGTCACAGTTGATGCAATACCCACGTGTCTTGCTACGTAATCTGAGCAAGTTGCACGCTGTGTTATCGCGAGGATTCCTTGTTGTCTATAAAACTGACACACGTGTTTTGGTAATGCTATGCATATCACGTACACAATGTTAATAAGGCACAACAGCCAATAATCCTCTACTTTAACTAGTACTGAATTTCGACTGAATTTCAATTTCGTAGATTTTTGACAAATTTATGAAGCTTTGCCTCCATTTGGTCCCCTTCAAAATTTTCGACTAGGTGTGGCTTTCGTTAGCGACATCCTTTTACAAGGGCCACTATTTTATCATTAAACTTTTATGGAGAATGTTCGCAAGCTTTCACAATCCTCAAGATAACAATTATGTAGGGCCTTATTTTAACATTTCAAATAGTGGTGAGGGGCATGATACAAAGGCCAACAAAAATGTTTTATTTTCAAAAGGCTTTGAATAATGGCCAGTTTTTGAAGGACCTTACAAATATGGGACAGTTTTTAGTGTAGACTTAGGTCGCTGAATTCGAAAATTCACTTAGTTTGCTGTTTTGGCTCTAGTGTTTGGTATATTGAATATCCCCATATTTGTAAGATCCTTCAAATTTATCCCCCAAAATATGTTCAGTTAACGATTTGTTTCTAGGATGTTGGCCTATTGCTGTACGGCCTCTTGTATTGATTAACTACTCATCAGTGACAGGAATTGCATTTATAGGAGGTAGTGGTTATGCGGTCAACACGCAGATGTTGATACAACGATCCAGATGTATTCTGTTACATGTGTAGGGAATATGTGAGAAAAGAGCAACGCTTCAGTGTACGTGATTATAGCAAAATGGCATACCAAGCTTATTTGGCATGAAACTGGGGGATCAAGATAAGCCATAGGCTCCTCACAAGATGTGTAAGAATTGTACTGAAACCCTTAGCTTGTGGACCAAGAAAAAGTGAAAGCAATGAGGTTGGGCGTGCCTGTGGTTAGGTGAGAAACGCAGAACCACCCCACGATTGCCACGTGGACATGGTATAGGATGGAACCGTTACAAAAACAAGTCGTTGTATTATTCTGGTAGCCTATAGAGTCTAGACAAGGGGTTCCCAACCTTTCTTTGACCTTGTATCCCTTCAGCATTTCAACAGATGAGCATGTACCCCTAAAATTTCTTGTGACAAAAAAGCTGAGGAAACCAAGGAAATCCACTGAATTTTTAATAAAACTTTAAGATTTTTGGAACTATAAAGGTGATATTCACTGATACATGTATAAATGTTTGCAAATAAAAAATATAATAATATATTTTCCTTCCATTTCTAACCATAAATGTACCCCTTCAGATAGGCAAATGTACCCCCAGGGGTACATGTACCCCAGGTTGGGAACCCCTGGTCTAGAAGATCAGTGCCACACTGCAATGAAGTTCCTCTCCCGATTTTATCTTCTTTTCCCGACCTTTTTTTAGATGATAGTTTGTTTGAAATAAAGTAAGAAACAGACAGTGACTGTAGTAATTACAGTTATTCTATGTATATATGCTGCAGCTACAAGTTTACCAACAACTGTTGAGAAGCCTTTCGGCCACGGCCAGGTCAACCACTTAGTTAGAGATCTGCTTTGCCCAAAGAAGTAGCTGAGATCTTGGCTTCTCTTCTCAGTTAATACGGGATTCTTTAACATAACATTTCACCATCACGGAGATAAGTAGGTAGCGGTTACTTTGGTGAAGAAGACAACTTCGTATTTTGCAACAACATTAAATGGTCTTCTGACTGCAATAGGTGTTCCCCGCACAAGCCGGATGAGTTGCGGTTGTTAATCGACAGCTGTAAACGAAATTAGAGTTGTGCCCTGCTGCATAATGGCAACAAGTTCGCTTGTATCTAAGTTTGTCACGCCGTGATTTTGAAAGTGCGCTACTTACCTGTGGAGAGGATCCTGAGCAAGCTGTGCTGCAACGAACACAAATGGGTGTTAGGCGCTGATTAAAAAATGGTCAACTTTTTGCTAGGGCAGCAAGATGGTTAAGCTATTTCAAGTTCCCATACTTCCTTTGTGGGAAAGTAGAGGTTTCTGTATTGAAGGAGTTCTTGGGGAAAACGAAAGCAGACATTGTGTGCCGAGTTCCAGACTAAATTATTCAGACGCCCAGGATGACTTATCTCCGCCTGAAATTTGGTCCACATCGCTTTCAAAGAGATGTCTCACGTTTTAAATCTCGGTATATGTTTTTTATGCAAGTAAGAACTATCTTTTAGAACACAGTACTTGAATTAAAACATGAAAAATACAAACAGTAGAGAATCTTCAGAGTCTCTTCGATGAATTGTTACCTTCTTGTTGAAACAAGAGCACTTAGATCTGTGTTAACATTTTTCGTTACGACACAACGAATATCCCAGTAATGATTTGGCAGGTTTGAAAGGAACAATTAGTTAACCCTTTCGTGCATGCAATGGCAGGTGGAATTGTACTCTGGTACGACGGAAAGAAGGTGTCTATGTACGACATGAAGATGGTGCGTTGCCACATGGATTACGAGGTAGGGACAATTTCATGTGTGTTTCATTTGTCTCCAAAAATTGTAACAGATGGCTCTGCTGACGGCTACGAGATCCATTATATGCAAAAATCTCCAATGCACTTAAATGTGAAGTCAGAAAAACGTAACGGATCGATGTAGAAGTAGAATGACGGCGAACAAAACGTTAGGAGTTCGCATGCGCCACACGAAACAGCCACCAACTGCGGTTATGTAGGTTTTCAGGCTAACGTCTCAACTGTTGGACTGTTCGCAAACAGGTACATTGCGTTGAATCACGGAGTATTACTGGGAATTACGCAGCAAGAATGCACAAAACATTAAACCATTAATGAATCTACTATAAAGCGTTATGCTCTTTCATCTTTGCTCGGTCTAACTTATCTTGCTTAATTTCCTAGAGACCTGATGGATCGTTCTTACAACCGCTTATACTAGCGCTTTTGTTAAAAAGTACTATCACAGCACCTTTTGCCCAAATCCTTAATCGTGTCCACACCCTTGATGCCGTCAAATTTACTTTATCTATAGCATGTTCATCTTCCAATTCCTTAATTGACAAGTGCAATCCCGATTGCTTATCCATCAAACTCCATTTCAAACTAAGAGCTTGTACCAGTCCTAACCCCTTCCCTCGTAGGTGCGTCACTTGCAGTTTTTGTCGCAGCGAAGAGCTCGAATAAGAACGACTCGATCAAAAATCGCTTGTGCTAAACGAATATCATTCATTGTACTGCATTTTTCTCCATAACAAACATTCGCAAAGATACAAGAGTCTTGTACTAGTCATGCATACTTCAGATCTAGGCATTTTTGTTACGCATTTCATGAAGAACAGTTTGGAAAGGTAATCCTTAATGCAGATGCACATGTTCTTATGTTATACAAACAACACTACAGACTACAGAGCGAACTCACAATTTGTATGCTTAGATCCTTTATATTTAAAAATCGCCTCCAGAAATTAGAAAAGGTTCTCCAAAAAGTATGTCATTGCTTCATAATAATTAAAAAAGACGGTGTTGTTTTCTTCTAAATCGCCATTTGCAAATGGGTGCTTAATTTAAACATATCTTGAAAAGGCTTGCGGTCTTCAATCGTGCAAGATTTCTGCAAACTTCGCTTTGTATGTGATGTTGAGGTGCCTCAACCCTGTCACCGCATGTTGAAACTAGAAAACATGGCCGAATTTGTTCAACCCCTCGTTAATGTGGCCATTTTTCAAACAGATCTAAGCTTTGAGCTTGTAACAGCATTGCCCGAAAAATCCTGCAGGTTTTTAATCAGAGCGTAATGATTCCTAAAAGTGTCTTACTAAATGTATCAAACATTTTTTGTTTTTACTCGTATCTCAAGTTGATGTGATTTGAACACATACAACACAATCACCTGTTTGTCTGCTGAGCGTACTGGGTAACTTTTTGCTGGCTTTGTTTTCCGTTTCGTAGCAATGATACAATCTGTTCGTACTCATTTAGGAAAAGAAGCTGCTTTTTATTACGCCATCGCCGGAGCTGGCATCGCATACGATATCGCAAAAGCTTGCGCGGCAAAGAAAATAGACACTTGCATTCCTGACAAGCCGTACGATGAACGCGCAAGCTCCATTGCAGAGCATCCACAAAAGCTATCAACCGCCATTAGCCAGCAGAGCGAGAATCGGAAGAGAGAATTGTTGAAAATTCCCCCTCTTGTAAGTTTTCTGTTCAAATAGCTCTTTTGCATTCGTGTCCTGTTGTTCCTGAAGGTTGATTTTATACCATTTAACATTACCTTTTAAGTTTTCTGTTATTTTCTTTTTTTAAATTACGCGTAAATCAGCTTCAAGAAAACAGTCTGCCGGGTACAATCAAGAAATCCCAAGCTGAATGCGTCAAGCGGGTACAATACCCAAAATAAGTATCATTTTATTGTTATGAAGTGCCAGCGCGTAAATTTTCATTAGGATTACTGCAATTATATTGCACAGCGTTCAAGTTTAGCCGCCAGTATAAATATTATAAAAACAACAACACCATCACAAAAAAATAAACGTTTTAGAAAAAAGCTGAGAGCTTTGTATTGGTTTATGAAGTCTGTTTGATTTGCTATTTCGCTTGAATGTGACATCTCATCAAACAAAAACGGAATTTACATTTCACCACAACCAGAAGCTCACAAAAGCTTTTGTGGTTTTCGTTTGAACTATCACCAGTAATGCACTGGCCCAAGAAATGTTGCGGACTCTTTTCTGATTGAGAAGCTGAGCACATTGCGTACAAGTTTTTTCTTATCAAAAAGAGGATGTCATTCTACAGTACTTTCAAAATTAATATAAACAAGCTTACGCTGTTCCCGTAAATTAGCAAGCGCTGTACTAATAATTATCATTTAAGTATTTTCAATAACTAACTGGATAAAGTGTACTGTAATGAGCACTTTTTCGTTAGCTGCGTTCTTTTACCTTGATGTCAGGTGCTCAACAGAACGTTAGTTTACAGAAAGTCGTTCAAACTGCGCTTGACAAAAGTTTCGAAAATACAATGTTTTCTTCAGCGTTGGAGGTGGTGGCCAGGTCCGCTGAACGTTAAATTTACTTGGAGGCACAGCAAGCAGTTGTTCAACGAAACTTTCAGAAACCTTTCCTTCAACCGATTACAACTGCACAACATGAACATTGGCCGAGAGGTTAGTTGGAGAAGATATTTTCATATTGTGTCGTTAATCAGGCAACGTGTAAAGTAAAAAACAAGAAAAATGTTGATTGACAGCAGGAGCTTTTGTTTTGCTGAACCTTGTCCGTGCTGTTGGGAAGAAACAATTAGACTTCTCAAAATTAGTTGTTCGTTTGGGATTAAAAGTTCCAATGTAAATTTGTTCCCCAGCAGGAGACACTCTTTGCACTGGAGGCATTTTTACTCAGCCAAATGGTTTAGTTGTAGACTTGGAGTGCAAATTTGAAGAGACCACTGGCAATATGTTCTTTCAGTTCATAGGAGATACTTTTTTTATGGCAATTGTAACTCATGTCTGCGTTTTTATCGCTACACCAGTTCCACTTTTCCACCGAATAATGGCAACAGTGAAAACATTTCAATTTGTTGAACACATTTCTTAACTGATTGTACTAGCTTTGATAGCGTGTAATCAAACATTTGAAACAATTGTCAAGACCTTGAGAATTGATTTCAGTGCTGCTTACTGGCAAAATGCAACACTAATACAACAAAAATGGGCGTTGGTTTTTGTTCTTTTAACGTTGAAATAAAGCGAAGTTGCAATATAAAATAAGGCGCAATGAAACTTTTCATCCTTAGGAATTTTTATGCAAACTTCAGGTCATAGGTTTTGTGAAGTATGTGGAAAAATAAAAATAAGAAATTTAGTAGTAAAACTTTCGTTTCGCCATCGTGATTGCGATTTATTTCGAGACAAGTAGCGAGATATTTTGCCCTGATTCCACACTTTCCTCAGTTTCAATAGCAGTGAAATTTTGTTAAATTTGCAACACTGCTTATGCATTTTTCATATTTTGTAAGCTTTGGTTTATCAATTGAAGGAACTTTGTAATAGCAACATCGGTCTCAGTTTTGGTATTAGGAAAAAACTTTGTAATTAGCTTTTAATGGCATTAGTGAAAACCTTTGTAAACCAATAATTTTAACCATGGTTCTTCACATGTGTCCACTTTAGGCTTTTACAAAAGATTTTAGCAGCATTTTAATTCTGTTGTTTTGAAAACTTATAACTAGATCTACACACATACAACATTTGTTTGATTTTGGTTGATTTGACAACAACAGCATAAACACCACTTTTCTTGCAAGATCAACTCTAAATTAATTTTTCTTTCTAAAGAAGAAAAGTGATCCCGGAAGAAACCAGATGGTTGACGCTAAAAACTTTTGCTTCAGGTTGTGGAAAATTTGGTTCAGCTATCATGCAACTGCCACGGGGTGTCCGGGGCGTGTACAACCGCGTTGTGTTGGAAAAAATTACCCAACTTTACAGTTGTGGCAAAACGTTTGAAACAACTCTACAACCAAGCTGAAGTAGCTGAAAATGGAAAGAAACGCTTAAATGAAACAGGTAAACTGTATAACGTGGTTTGTTAATTGATGCCTTTTTGACAGGAAGTCGTTGTTTGCCAGCAGAGGTTTTCGGTCTGTTCTGCAATTGCACAGAAGTCGCATTGTTTATTGCAGTTGGACCAAAGCCAAGTTTGAAAACATATTTTCATAACTGTAAACATCACAGTATAACCTCAAGACATTTGTCGTTTTTCCAACTGAAAAGCGATGAATGTCGTTGCCAGCAAGATGAAGTAATAAAAGTGAACGAAACGTTCGACTTACTGTGTATGCTTACAATGAAAGTGAATTATCCTGCTTTGTTGCAAGTTAAAGAGCCCATGAACTCTATTAAAAGGTCACGTTATGGCAGTATCCCATTACAGCTTTATTTCCTGTTGATGCTGTCACGGCTTCATCCACGAATTTGACTAAGGAAAAAAAGGTCAATTTGAAAAGATCGCATTTTCGTTTGTTGTTGGTAAGAATGAAGAAAAGGCTTTAATTTCTGTTGAAGATCTAAGGAAATCGTAGAACCACAGTCGGCACCACAAAAGGTAAAATTTTGAGGGGGCACTACACGTAAAAAAGGCATACAGTACATTCACGCTTTTAAGACAAGCGACCAAATAGGTAGCACCTGTGTGGGGCCCCAAAAACAAAGATGGCCTTGGGCCCCGCGCTCCGTAAATCCGTCCCTGGCTATAAATACAAATTCCTTTTTTGCAGTACTTAAATTTAGTGAACCCACTGTACGTTCTAAGATTAAATGTGTAGGAAAATTATTTTAACTGAAACTGTTGACACAAAACGCGTTTTCAGACCCTGGTGCATGCCAACACAAACAAGACAATTCCTATAGGAAAGACAGGAACCATTGGTTTTTCAAGTTTTTGTGCACTGCAGTCGCAGTTGCATTTACAAAGAAGTCCTGCATCAACACCACACCCAGGTGCCGCACTACTCAAATCTAATCCCAGCGCCAAATCTGTTCCTCATCGTTTTTCGTTGTTGCTTTTCATCAATTTCGTAATGTGACTGAAAACGATTGTCTAAATACATTTCAGGTAGACAAAGAAAATCGCAAACAGGCCTGTGGTACTCCAGAAAGACAAAGTTTTGCGTCCCGAACTCTCGGCAGGATGTTTTGGGAATGAGAGGCCGGGTTTGTAGGAAGGAAGATTGCAGTCAATGGTGTTGCAATGGGTTTCACGATCAATACGTTCTGGAAACGTCCCGCTGCAATTGTACATTTGAGTGGAAGTGCTGCTGCGTTCGGTGCAGGACATGCGAAGAGCGGAGACTGAGGCGCTTTTGCGACTGACACACGTGCAACGCGGTTTTCTCTGAGAAAACGGACTGGGTAGACGGCTGTTTTTGAGAGATTACCGTATTTACGCCAGTTACCTAAAACACCTTGTAACTGACGCCCATACAAGTGCTTCATTTGCTAAATCCGCTCTATTTGAATAAGGACTGAAGGATGCGTGATTTTACGTGAAATCGATTTTCTATTAAAAATATGCTGATCGATTCCTTGCTTACTCTCATTTAGGAGAGTACTTATTCCGCTATTTCTCTTCATTTCTTTCGTACGTAAAAGTATCAACTTTTTACAGCCGGTCAGATTCGTACTGTGTCTGTACGTAGCCCGGTATCTGCTCCGGAAAAAAACATTCCGTACAGATACGTAGACCGGTTTGTACAATTTACCGCAGTTTGATTTACAAAACATTTCGTATTCCGAAAATTCCCGTTTATGACTCTGCTACGCCGCAAATTTTTCTGTGTAACTCTACGTCGTAGAAAAATAACTCTACGCTGAAATTTTTTCTGCTGTGATTTATTTTATTGGCGCTAACAATAAATAAATGTTTTATCTCAAGTTGATGTTCAACGACCAGGACACAGAACCTGATTGTCCATTCGAGCACCCCCTACATTCCTTTAATTTTCTGAAAAAAGCTTGAAGCTTATGACCGAACTGCGATTAGTACTTTTGTAGCTGTAACGAGGTTATTCAAACACAAATTTAATGTTGGCTTTGAAGTTTGCTGGATTGTATAAGTACTTGATCGCAAGCAGTGTCTATCGTGACATTGCACGTGTCTGTAAGGAGCTTGTGGGAGAGAAACTCTAAACCAGAACCGTCACCAGAAAGTTTTCAATAGGGGCTTTACGTTTTTGCAGGGGGCCTTGATATTCCAAATTTGACACAAACTCCACTGATTTATAGCGTTTCATATTTCGATTTGGGGGAGACCTGGAGCTTTGCTTGGGGGGCTAAGCACGGTCTAAACCCAGCTAAAATACAACTCATGGATTCGCCCTTTCACATTCCAGCAGACACATTTCGCTCTGCAGCACTTTTGTCAGCGTCTCGGTTGTTGATATAAGCGTACCTACGAGGCAGCGAGCTGAGTCCTGCAAAAGTTTTCCACGTCAAACGTAAGCGCGAGCAAGGTTTGACAATTTTTCTGGGAAAAATGTGTTTCTGACGGCTGAAAATATCAAGGCAAAGGGCCAGCCAGCTGCAGAATAAGACGGCTGAATTCTGAAACTATGAAAACGATACTTTGGAAGCATTAAGTTCTAATATTTTTTTATTCTCTTCGCTTTGATTATTTTGGGAAAAAATTGCCGGAATTTCTAGAAATTTGAGATGATGCAGATACGGTTTTCATCAAAATCCCGAGTCACATCTACCATAAAAAATCACCTGCTGAGAGATCAAGCGTGGTAGACGGTCGATGGTGGACTTACGGTTGGGGTCCCGAGGCAAGGCTGTAAAGGGAGGCCCTCTGATGATGTCATCATACTCAGCCAACTGTGATATAACCTTTTGATCAAACCTAGAGATACGTTCCTGAGACTATGGCATGACTGACATAACAAAAATGCACACGGGTATTCATGATACATAACTTTAAAGGTGCTGAAAGTTGGGAAAACAAAGCTAGCAACGCATATAAGTTAGCGTTAGCAAGTTTGCATCGTCCTTCACTTACCTAGTTTTGCGTCCTATTTCTCTGCATTCACCATCAATAAACTAGAAAGTTTGTAACACACTTTCCCCCCTGAAAAATGCTTATTTTCCTGAAACCTCGGGCAACAACCAAGCAGATTAAAAACACAAATTGTTTCAAATTTCATCCTTTTAACTACATTCAAGAACATGGCATACATACAAAAGCATCCAATCTGAGACTTGTTTTGATAAGCTTTGAGGCTGGATGAATCAAAGCTGCCCTCATCTTGCATTGACACTAGTTGTTTGAAGAATGTGCAAAAGTAGCAAATAATTCATCATATACCTATTTACAAAGATTGCTACACTATATTATGAAAAGTTTCATTCTCTGACAGCAGAACCGTCGCCAGAATGTCTTCAATAGGGGGGGAGGGCTTTACGTTTGTGCAGGAGGCCTTGACATTCTGAAAATTGATCAAAACTCCACTGATTCATAGTGCTTCGTATGTTGATTTGGGGGAGGATTGGAGCCTTGTTTGGGGGGCTAAGCTCACCCAAACCCCCATGGCGATGGGACTGTCTAACAGTTAAAAATATATCATTTGGTATGCATGTTTGCTCTTACTTGATATTGTTTTTTAAGAATTTTTTGTAACAAATTTTAACCCACAGTTTTTTAAGATATTGAAGTTTATTTGAAGCTTTTCTTTATTTACACATTAGAAATGTTGATGGTCGCTTTCAGCAAAAATCGGATCACAGCTTATTTGCAAGTGGAAGATTAATTTTAACTACTATGCAGTCAACACATACGCTTGAAATTCTGGGTTCACTTTACGAAGCGTACAAACCCTGGGTTAACTTTACGAACAGAAAAAAATTTGCAACTCAAAAGTCCTAGAAAAACAAAAATACTAAATTCTAAAAAACAAATTGCATACTAAGTCTCACAATCCAGGAGGTTTCAGCAAAAATTGGATCACAGTTTACTTACTTGCAATTGGAAGATCAATTTTGAATACTTAGAAGAGCATGTCAGTTCCTAAAATAGTGAAATCTTCCAGGCAACGATTAAACCAATAAATCAATATTATCATCATGAAAGTCCGTTGCCTGAACCAGGCATATAAACCATAAAGGCCATTGCGTAGGCAGTCTTCCAACTTTTTCCATCATATAGGGGAGTTGCAGGATATGTGGAGTCAGTGGTGTAGGAGGCGGGGATGCAGGAGATGAAAGCACACCCCCAAAATTTTGATTTGTCGAAAATCCCTGAAAATCTGGGCAAAATTCCTGAAAATCCGGTAAAATCCCTAAATTTCTAGGCAAAATCCCTGAAAATCTGGGCAAAAATGGCGCCCAACGTTGTTTGACTTCAAAAAATGCCGCCCGACGTTTGCAGAAAAACAAATGAAGAACTTTGTTGAGGTCACACCAAAGAAAGGTCTTCATGATTTTTTTGGGAGAAAATGTGTAGGTAAAAGTCGAAGAACTAGTTTTCAGACAAGTTTGGGGAAATTCGGGCAAAAATCCTTCGCACCCCCAAACATTTGCTTGCTGCTACACCTATGCGTGGAGCGCTTAAATTCATCCAGTCCTTGAGCTGGTCCAAGTACATTTTTCTTGGACGTCCTCGTGCTTTCTTGCCACAAATTTTCCCACAAATAGCCGGATGTTCTAGCTGTTGTGACCTGATAATGTGTCCAAAATATTGGAATCGCCTCTCTTTTGCAATTATGATTAGAACACAACAAAGGCGTCCTCATTAAGTCACACATCATTTTTTCTAGTTCTAACTGAGAAAACTGCATAATCCTCAAGGCCACACGAATGTATCGAAGCAAATTTATGCAACTGTAAGAATCAATTCGATGCAATTTGATTTGAGTGTCATTGACAGTTGCAGCCAAGTCGACGAGGGTAAGTTTGCAGGATCAACCGTTTACTTTTTGTGGACGATTTGGTCCTGCTAGCTAGAATTTTCTGAAAAGGACCTTCAGCATACACTCGCCCGATCGGTTTTCTGCTGCGTGCGGCCAAGACAGAATGAAAATCAACACTGAAAAGACCGAAGTGTTATGCCTCTCCTGAAACCCGAAACATGTATGCTGCAAGTGAGCGGCAATACACTGCAGCAGGTTGAGAAGTACAATTACCTTGGGGTGGTATTCACGAGTGACGTAGGCGGAAAAGGGAGATTGATACACGAATTGGTAAAGCGAACGCAGTTTTTCTTGAGCTTTATCGCTCTGTGGCAGTGTTTTTCAATCTGGGGATCGCGACCCCCAGAGAGGTTGTGAATCTTTTTTGGAGGGGTCGCGAGCAGATAATTTATGTACACAGCTATATTACATTTGCTTTATTCGTGTTTTAGATGGGGGTCGTTGGGTTATAGTGACTTGTTATAATTGGTCGAGGTACAAAAAAAAGTTGAAACCACTACTCTGTGGTGACAAAACGGGAGCTCTCAAACACAGCCAAGCTGTCAGTTTTCAAATCAGTCTTTGTTCCGATCCTCACCTATGGTCATGAATCTTGGGTAATGTCCGGAAAAATATTGCCTTAAGTGCAAGCGGCAGAGATGGGATTTTTACGAAGAGTTCACGGTATGACACTTCGCAACACGCGTGCCAGGGGTTACTGATCCCTGAGAACAGACATCGTTTTTTCTTATTTTAGGCAACATTTCGTACAGCATATTGGAACTGTAAGGCCTATTTGTTCCAGTAAACACTGTAACTCAAACGGCGAGACCGTGAAGTTACAAAAACCTGCTTTGGGGCACATAGGCGTAGACAGCTGGGGTGCGGGCATGGGACCATGCTCCCCAATTTTTTAGCATGTATAGTCATTTTGTGCTTTGAGAAGCGGCGTCCCATACAAAAATACTGTTGCTCGCCTAAAGTCAAACATTTTTCCCCCAAAAATTTTTGGTCCCCCAAAATTTTGGGCTGGCAACGCCACTGTTCGGGCATTAGATTTAATGTCAGTGTGTATTGTCTCTGATTTCTCGTTTATTCTAAAAGCTGGTGTTACCTATTGAACAATGTACATTTAAACATGTACCACATGAAACCACAAATGTAAGATGATTTTTCTCAGGCTTTAGTCTGGTACGCCATGGCTAGATCTTCAAGCAACATTTTTTCTGAATGGCATGCAATTTGTCTTTTACTGTTGAGAAATTTTAACTCACCCAAACAGGAAAAGTTAGTCTGTGTCCGCATATATCAATAAAAGCCTTTTTAACTTTTAAATACTCCCCACTAAACGCGAGGTGAGTTTCTTAAAAGCAGGATTTTTATTTAAAGTGAACCCAGCGTTTCAAGGGTATACGCTCTCATTAAGCACTATAACGTCTACAAAACATAAACTAATCGTTAACACAACAGAAAAAATTTAAATGTATCACTGGGCAGAAACAGATGGCATTCTGCCACGCTGTTCAGTCCTCTGCGATAGTCTGTGGTGATCAGTGCGACAGTCCTTGTTTAGTGCTGTTATTTGAGGTCTTTCTGCTGAAAGAGCCGAGTACTCTACCACAACAGCTTGCTCCGAACTAGACAAGCGCTAAATGCGTTTATGAATGTGTGTACGCCTAGTCGCCTACTGTTTTTATATTTTCATCAACATGAAATCAATTTGTGATCTTTGATGTTATTGCATTTCCTCTTGCTGCATTCGTGCTATTTCGTGATTTGAGACACAAAAATGCATGAATAAACCATATTATACCGTGGCTGCTTTTGTCGTCGCAAGCACACCAACTTTTTGGTAGAAGAAATGAAATATCGCAATTTATAAACGCCGGTAAAGGTCGCAACTCTTAGTGCACATACGTCAAGCTTAAAGGGGCCGGGCGCAGCAACCCTCAATTTTTCATCCATGCACTGGTCAAATACTGAAGAACTCCGTTGAGATGAAGAATCTCTGGGGAAGAAAGTCTAAATTAAACAAAGTCTACTTCATGCATAAGCAGGCCCGTAACCAGGAGGGCGAAGCTCCCCTACAAACTTTTCCGCCCTCCCCCTGGAAAAATGTGTTGAGCATAGTTGAAAACTACTGGACATAGTTTAAAAAATTTGGGCCCCTCTCAGAGAACTCTTTGCCAGCCCTGGTGTCCCAAGCTGGTTACGGGCCTGTGCATAAGCCAAATTCTTAGGAGAGACTGCTCTTTGCGATACATTTACCCTGTTGCTTGCTTTCATTACACCTGACTTGTTGGCCTATGACTAGTAATTATTTACAGTGAAAAAAGCAACAGTAGATCAATCAGGCGTGATCAGTGAAACGGTACGCATGGACGAGAAATATATTCAATCGCTGTTCTGCAAGATGATAAACTGAAAGCAATGAAAGATACTCAGCAAAAAGCAAGAAACAAATAAGCATCAATAATTTTTGAAGTCACTATGAGTAAAAAGCGACAAAACACATGCGCAGGCAAAAAACATCTGCTTTGCTCTGACCTTCAGACCGATTTTATGGAAAATGGTTGCTTAGAATTTTTCGGTCATTACTCACTAACCAAAGGAGCTACATCAAAATCGTAAGACACTCTTGAAAAGGGTACCACAGAGC
>JGI24159J19872_10004500_pt1 | contig 17780 bp, 15 predicted proteins | sample Ectturendosymbi4_FD_19872 | JGI IMG/M metagenome (IMG submission 19872) | reverse complement strand
GCTATGAAGTCATTCTGTTGTGGAGATCACGCCGAAAGTTACACTGCGTAGAAAGTTATGGGTGAAATAGCTTTTTGCCAGCTAACTAGCATAAGCGGATAAGATTCCACCATCCAGGAACGTCTCAACTTTCTGGAAAAGTGAAGCTAATATTACTGGGTTTTCCCATGACGTAATTCCCCGAGCAAGGTTTCTGCCAAGTACTGCACACGCGTGACAAATACCGCAAACTGACCACCTCGCAACCAGCTTTGAGAAAGCTTGCAGATAAACGCCATTGCAAGGTTCGCATTAGTTGGATTGAGCTGTATTTTGGAAATTAATAACATTTATTCTACAAATGCATTTGCATTCGTTTTGTTTTGTGCTAACTAGATTGCCCGTATATATTTCATTAGCTCTGAATTATTTCCAAAACAAAATACTGTTTTCAGAAAAATTATAGGAAGGGGGCGATTTTCAAGCAAAGTGGCTGTAGGGGAGCGATTTTACAAAAAAGGTTGAAGACCACTGATTTATAGGAATGGAGGACACAGGGATCAGCGATGACAATAAATCACAGCGTGCAGCACAAAATCTTAAAATCTTTGCTGAACTTAAAACGCAAAGCCGTTTGGGTTTCTATGACATATCTGGACAGGTTTCTTATTTTTCAGTTCCAGACTTACTGCTGCCTTAACCCCCGAGTCTTGAGAAGCATCCATTTCACCCAGGGGTGTACTGTGGTCAGATGGCCCCCCCATGTTCGAACCTAGATCTTTCGGAAGCAAATTTACTGTATTGAAGAAAGTACTTGCGACATTGTTGGGACTTTTCGGCGCCCGGGTCATTGTGCCCCCTTTGCCTCCCCTCGTTACGCCCATGATTTCACCTTTTTTGCATTTCCTGAACTTGCTCGGTTTCCACAATCTGTGTAGTCGCGCTTCCTTCACTTTTGGCGCCTTCGAGCACGTCGCGGATGGATGATCTCACGTCAACGACCTTGCTGTCACGGATCACTGATTTCGGCAGCTTGCTGAGGAATTGTTCGGCAGTCAAACGTGGCCCGGGAAGCACACTAGTGACGTCATCTGCGCCATGCACGATACTTGATTAATACGTCATTGGATTGTCGATCCCGACGTAATAAACCTGATAAAACTCAGATATTCTCAAAACGAACTCATCCAGCAAACACGGATGCATATTTACTCAAACACGGATGTATATTTTTTTCGCGACGTATGCAAAGCTAGAAACGCGCAGCACTTCCTGAAGCGCTGAAGAAGATTTCGCCAATGTCGACCAGAATTCGTTCCAAACCTTTATGTTAACGCAAACTAAAGCAGGAGCCAAGTTCTTTGCACCGTAAAAACAACAATGAATTTTCACCGCTGTTCATAGATTTCCTTCTAACCACAAAACGGCAGCAACTTTCCCCGAAGGTTGGTGCGAGAATGCAGCAGGTTCTTCCGCAGCATTGCAAGAAACTTTGAGATATCGTGAGCAGGGTTGCGGAGTCCGAGTCCGAAGAACACTAGGATTTGGAGTCGGATTTTTTTATCCGACTCCGAAAGTTCAAATGAATATTTTTTACATCGCACTCCAAAGTTAGGAATCCTAACTCGCGAGTTAGGAATCCTGACTCAATTCCTGTTGAAATGGTACAATTTCTTTTGAAACTTTTATTGAAACAGAGAATTCGTGCTGCGTACCACGATTTCCATTGATTGCCAGTTGCTGCAAAATTGTTGACAGCCAATCTTAATTCACGTTATGACAAGGAGTCGGAAATTTCGGAAAGGACGGAGTTGAACATTGTACCTCCGACTCCGCAACCCTGATTATGAGAAAGGGGCAACAAGTGGATTCAGGTCGGAAACATTTTTATTCGAAGGGTAGTCCCCTAAAGTTGCATCAGACCAAACGTCAACAAGCCGAAAAAAAGTAAAAATGATTTTGATAGCACTTACCAAGAATGTTGTTTTTAATAAGTTCGCATTTACCTCACTGTGGCTTTTTTAAAAGTAACGTATGATGTTCGAGGAAGCAAATCGAACGCGAATTTAGTTTACAAAACGAAGATAACCGAGATCTAAGCCTCTCTGGCAGAAAACTTTCGAGCTTGACCCCTGTTTCAGGATCACAGACGCAGTCGACGTGTGATACGAAAAAGGGGCCTGAATGGCCCCTTGGTTCTGTTTAAATAGAATCCCTGAAATGCGTAAAAAAGTCAAGGAAGGAAGCCACAAACCTGTGTGGGAGATTCCCGCCTTAGGTTTCACGCCGTCGTTTCTGGATCCGACGTCATCGTCGCCCAACGTTCTCCCTACTCCGGGAAATCCCCCTGCCAGCAGCTTGTCATGGAAGCGCGTCCTCCGACGGTCAGTCACCTGGAACGAGTGAAGTCGAAATTCAAGTCGCTGTGAAGGTTTCCTGCTGCATGGACCATGGATTGGGAAAAGCAACATGCTTTTAAGGACAAGGAGAGAATTTCAGTAATACGCCGCTTATTTCGCTGTCGAAACAGCGCAAACCGCCCCAAAATAACTGCGTGGGGGGAAGCACGGGCGAAGCGTGCTTTTTGCTAAATGTGATGTCACAAACAATGTGAGAGGTGAACCAAACGCCCGAGCATCTGTAGCTAACGGTGATCAGTGGCCAGCTTGAATGTTGCAAAAACAGGAAACAACCGATTTTTTGCGGAGACTTCTATGTCTGAAAGTCTGGTGCGCGTCAGAAGGAATTCAAATAAATAAAGCGCTTGAGGCAGAGAGAAAAAAGGATGGTTTGTTGTGGTCGGGCCGTGATTTTGTACGCTGGGGGTCCTATGTCTGACTCGAGAGTGTGGTAGTCTGACAAAAAGGTCCACGCTTTGGTCGTGACCACGCATTCCTGATGCTCTGTGAGGTTTTGACTTCATTAATTTGTTGCTTCATGACCCAACGATTAGTTCTCCAAAAACTCAGGATTCAGTCGCGTCTCAGAAAAGGTAAAAAAGCGAAAAAGTATGATCAGCGTGGGACGCAACGGCAATAAGAGGGAAATAACAGAAGGCATCCACAATAATGTTTAATTAATAGGACGTTTGACCCGAAAACATCAGTTTCCAAGAAGCGACAAAATTCCTGACAAATGAAAAAATATACAACAAAAGAAGCTTGAACAAGCTTATCACGACATGACGCTGACGCATCCGGTAGCGATCATACATATGTAGATCAGTGGATGGCGAAATGAATCGTGGGGGGAGGGGCCCGCCGTGTTAATGAAAGCTTTTTTCAAAGCGCAAACGCCGAACGCGTCAGGATGAAGCAGGGAGTCATTTGCGTCATCGCTTGTTGACGCAGGTGTGACGTCACAGGCGGTTAACTGTCCATTGTCTGTCAGCTTTTGTGCTACTTAAAACAAACACCGGCACGACCTGAAAACAAACAAAGAAATCAAACTCAACAAATAAAAAATTAAACTGTGAACAACGCAAACCCAGCGAGTCGCTCAGCTGCAAACCTGCATCAGAACTCGCTCAAACGATGAAGAAGGCAAAGGGTCCACAATGCCCCGGGTGCCGAAAAGTCCCAACAGTGTTCCAACTACTTTTTTCAACACAGTGAATTTGCTTCCGAAAGGCCTCTGGTTCAAACACAGGGGGGCGCCAAACTTGCTTCTTGCCTCCGTCGCCATCTAACCTTGTTACGCCGCTGCTCGCCAGCACTCTTGACGCCTACAGCGGCGGCGTAGAAATCGTGTAATTACGTCACAATTGATTAACTGTTTCTGTCACAGCAGGAATACCTCATCAATCGCGTTTAGGTATAACTTGGTGTACAGTTACCCACTGACGGGAAGTGCTTGCTCAAAGTCACTTGTCCCGGTTACGATTTTTCTTTCAGAGCAGCGTCCCGAGTTCGATTCCCGTTTAAGTCGTTCAAGTCAAACGAACCTCGGAGCGGAACAAACGTTTTTATTCTGGTAATTTTATCGGCCTTAGCTCTTCAGTGTAAAGGTTGGGGGTTCGAACCTCAATCCACCGGGGTTGCGTAAATCGCCGCAGCGGTCTCTGGCGAGTGCATTCACCAAAACCGTCTCGGCATAGAAGTAGACGTCAGGTTACGGTCAGTCGCCAAATAAAATTGTCTAAATTTCCACCCCAACGCAAGCATAACACGATCCCCGCTTCACTTAGTGCAATTCTTTTAAAGCAGGGGTCACCAACCTTTTTGGAACTGACAGCTACTTCTCAGTACAGATTCATGCGAAGGGCTACCAGTTTGATACACACACTCCTGAAATAAAAATTTGCTCAATTTGTCTTCAATTATGTTAATAAAAATTAGAGATATTCGTCAATGTGAAGACACTGATCATGTTTGTGCTGTTGCCAGAACAATCTCGCGGGCGATCCACGTGGTCCGTGCGGGCGACCTGGTCCCCGCGGGCACCATGTTGGTGACCCTGCTTTAAAGCATACCCATCATCAGTCACCTTGATAGGGACGCCTTCGGGATAACGCTTCTGCAGTTCGGATGGAAAATATCCATCCATGATGTCACCAAGGCACCTTTGTGTCGTCAGATCGTCGTATGAACGAAACGGTCCGTTGAACATGATGATGCCGTTCTCGTAAAGCGTGAGGGGTATTGGGTCTTGCACCTTAAAGAACGATGTATAAATTGATGCTTTTGTTTCGAGCGCTATCCCACGACGCCCCATAAGTGACCAACAAGCGGTGAAGGAGGAGCCGAAAAGCCTGCTATAGTTTCCTTCACACAGGATAATAAGTCAAGACCAGGCCCGTAGCCACGGGGGGTGATTGGAGGGTAGCTTCCTCCCAAATTTTGTTGTGCCTAGAAAAAGTTATTTTAAACATATAATCAAAACAGGAATATTGCCCTCTTAAAAATGCATTATTTTGCTGCCCCCCCCCAAAAAAATTTAAAACCTGGCTACGGGCCTGCGTCAAGCATGGCGATCACGAGCCGGTACATTTCAGTTCGCAGCGATTTCACCTCATGAGGCGTGAAAAACACAGTTGGTCTATTCTCCATGTTCCTCTGTAAGGGACATTCGATGCACAGGCTGTAAAAGACCCAACAAACCCAGCGTTCTTGTTCAAACAGGGTGGCCGGTGTTTGCACAGACGTAATTTACGGTACAAAAAGATGGAGTCGGTATCACTCAAATACAAACTATCCACGAAAAATAATTTTTAGTTCTTGAAAAATTTCTTAACACCTGCCCATGCGCGCGCACTACTTTGAACAGTAATGCAGATGCGGAAAATGCAAAAAGAGCACAAAATAAATGACACGAAACTGACAAAAAAACGCAAGAACCTTAAGTCTCGCCCCGTCTTTGGTCTTCTCAATGTGGGAAACCCCCTCATCCGCGATCACATTCAACTCCTTCACGTTTTTCACAATGAGGTCATAATCAACGCGGAAGTTCGGAGGCAAAGACAAACCTGCAACGACAGCGCAAATGGAGGAATTCGATATTTCCTTGCACCAGGAAATACTGCGCATTAATGAAGTTTTATCCGGATTCCTCAGTTTGGAATAAGTGCAAGTCTCTTCCCGCCCTCTGTTGCAATAATGAACTTTCTAGAAAAGAGACCGAGCACGCCTTTGCACTGTTGGCACCAACGCCCTAATCGCCTAAAGCCCTAAACTAAGGTTGGCCAAAGTTTTGACGCGAAGGCCGAATTCGCGATTGCCTGGCCACTGGAGGGCCCGATGCAGTGCGATTTGCGTAATCTATGCAAAAATAGGTTGTTAAAATGTAGTGTAGCACGATAACGACAATAAAATCACATCAATTCGTCTACACTCTTATTTAATACAGGCAGCAGCCAATGCCGTTGCACTGCTGTCCACAGTCGGAAACGTGGTGCTTGAAAAAAAGGTGCAAGGTATTTGGCGGAGCCGGATTATACAGGTCGGCAGCTTGGCCACCCCTGCCCTGAACTAACAACTGTTGTTGGCCTGAAACAGCGACTAACACACTTGTGAACCAGAATCCGAACTGCAGCAAGAAATATAACTTTCCTAACGGTTTGCATTGATTTGAGAGGAAGAAATACTTTTGCTCTGCAATAAACTGAAGCGTCCTCCATACACATTTATGGTTGAGTTTCAGTTTCGATTTATCCAACGCATGTTTTCAAATAAGTATATGCGGAGCATTCTATGTTAAATTCAACTACTTGTCCTTTCAGTTAAAAAAGCGACAGTTTTACGGGATTGTCTCTATTTATGCAGTTATTTTTTTCCACATAACCACCCTCTTCTGTTCATTAACGCTTTTTCATTTCTTTTTCTATGTTTTGTCAAAGAAGCCTTTTGTTGAATTTGTTTCCTCTCAGCAACGATCTTTCTTTTCACATTTTCTTTTCAGATCAATTCCATCACGGAGCCTTGTCAAACGCATCAGAAACGTTCAAGATACTTGGAAAGAAAGAAGTCTAAACGGCGCTACATTTCCTGACGATTGCGGCCACAATATTTGGCTGCACTCGCGGCGTGCAAAAGACTTCTCCCGAGCAATCAATCGAGATAATCCTCAAGAATAAACCAAGTGGCCGCGTTTCAAAGTACGGTGTAAGCCAGGCTTGCACAACTCAGATAGCTCGAAAGGCCAAACTGATCAATATTAATTTGCCGCGAACCAAAAGTCTACTTCATTTCGTTGTAGTTGGTAAGAAATTCTGGAACGACGATTACATATCTTTTGCGACAATTTTGGCAAATGAGAAAAGCTCTCGCGGGTCGCATGTTGTGCAGGCCTACGGTGTGAAGAAAACTGATGCTTGAAAAGTCCCCGTGATCGTTGTCACGCGAAAACACTTGAGAATTGTCGCCGCCAGAAAGATTTTGCGCTCAGATCAAATATTTTCGAACAGTCAGCTCAAGTGGCAGCAAACAGAAATGCTGGGAGGAGCTCTGTGTTGACAATCAAGCAAGCAGTGGCTACAAATTTTACATCTATTTTCGTGAAAAGCAGATTTTTCCTCACCAGCCCAAACTGAAGTAGTAAACTATTTTTTGACTAGGAAGTAACTTTGAAAAGCAAAACATTGAAAACTTTTTAAGTTAATTATCCGACTTAGAATATTGCCGACTACGTGACCGGCCCAGACGCTTTTATCTTTTTACAAAGTAGGCTACGATTCATGAAAGCAATAAAATTTAATTTCGACATCTGAAAATTTATTTTCTTGGGTTTAGCATTTTTTTTTCAAAAAAGCAACCCAATTCTTATGAAACCTTTTTGTCGCATCAACAAACCAACCTGGCCGCCATGTCCCGGATGTCGAGGTCACCTGCGGGTCACTCTCCCTTTCGCGCGTATCTTCAGTGGCCAGGGTCCTGTCGCCGACCCAGATCATCCCGTAATCGGCCAGGAAGGCCTGGTGGTAAAGAAGCGAAAACTTGAAAGACTCGCAGTCGGCGACTTTGATGTTTGGATGAAAAGAGAGAGTGAAAACGTTGGGGAGTGACAAACGTTGACGATCAGATGTATCGAAAATGCGTTTGGAAGATGAGTTGTTTCGCTTCTGGTTAATTTTTTTAAAAAGCGCTCATCACCAGACGGTGAGCGTCGCGACCGAAGTGGCCTCATCAGTGCGGCAAGGAGCATGCTGGATCACAGTTGCAGTACTCCCGATATGAAGTTGATAAACGCTGAGTAAATTGTCCCGTCATTATATCCCCGCTGAAATACACTGATAATGATATTCCAGGGCTGCAGAAAATGCATACTTCCCGGGAAGCTTATCGAAATCTCCCGCGGGCCCCAAGTTGAAGACGATCGACTCTTTATGATGTCTCAAAAGGAATTATTTTCTTGAAAACGTTGCACTCATGAGTAACTATCACTGCGTTCACATGGATCGATTCAGCCTATTAGCATCGATTCACATTCAACGTTTCAACGCGTAGACCTTATGGGTTTACACGTTGCATCGCCGCAGAGCAACCACGCTGCCGCTCGGTGCGCAAAAGCGGTGGAAGCGGCAAATCTTACCCGGGAAGTGGGGAATTTTGCACCTAATCCTTGCTTTACCCGCTTCTGAAAATTTGCTTTGTGGGCACTATTCAATTTAAAAGGAATTTTTTTACTACATTATGAGTTTTAGATAATTTAAGTTATATATTGACTGCTTACATGAAGCTTCGCAACTATCGCTGGCATTTGGAAAACATTAAAACGCTATCTAACGACCAAGCAAATCGTGTTAGTAGACTGATTAGAGACTTACACTTTGGATAATAAATTTTAATATTCGCTAACACAAGTGTTACGGCAAGATTGTACTTTCGCACGGCTTTGCTGACCACGTAACTCGCACAGCAGGAAACGAGCAATTCGTACTCGCACGTCGCGTAATCACGGCATGCCTGCGGCTCCTGCACAGAATAAATCAGTGATTCTCAACCTTTTCGCTGATGGGGCTTAATCCACACATACGGCTCTTTGTTAGACAGCCGCACGAAAAATTTTAACGCAAGTCAACTGACACGTTTTGTTTGATTGCAGAACGAAGTCTGTCACACAAAATGCTGAGGTTTTATTGAGACTGCTGAGGGCTGCACAAAGGGTGCTTGGGATCCGCATGCGGTTCTCAGAACAGTGGTTGAGAACCACAGGCATAAATGGTGTGGAATTTGCTAGTAGTGCAGCACAGTCACGTGGCCACGGGGGCCTTTGGTGGGCTGAGCCCCCCCAAGCAAATCTCCAAGCCCCCCCAAATCGAAACGTGAAATACTATTAATCAGTGGATTTATTGTCAATTTTTTGTCAAGCCCCCACACAAAACGCAAATCCCCCCCGCTGAACAACGAACAACAAAGACCCCCTATTGAAAACTTTCTGGCAACGGTTCTGGTGCAGCATTTGANGTGATTGTGCCGTCGTGTTTCAAACGTTGATTGTTTCGGCCAGTTCGATGGTGGCGAAATCGTTTTTCAACCGATCCGATCTGTACAGTGATATTCAGACGGTGCTAAAAGTTTCTGTTGAGTGAGCGTTCTACGCATGCATTTTTTACGCTCGGGTGCGCAGTTATCAGTTATCTGAGAGCTTGTTGTCAGTGGACGCTGGTTTGGGCGCAATCTGAATCTATTCAAAAGCTTCCAGCTGACGCTAGCGCCACCGTCCACTCTGCTTTCTGACGCAGTGAAGTTCGCTCGCATAAACGCACGTAGTTCCAGGATGCGTCGGCCTCAGTGTCCTCTGACTACATGTGTCATCATGGCAGCAATATTCAAACTAACAGCTTTCCGCAGCTAATTACTAGTCCACAACACGCGACCAGGGTTGCCGACCGGTCTTCACCAAAAAAGCCAGATTTTGTCTCAACGAAATAGCAGTCCTAAGACACATAGTCTTTACATGAAGCATGCATAACCAAACAAAAATAGATATTAAAACTCGTCAAAAACATCGATACGATGCAATTCCTATCTTTAGAAGCATTTGCTTGCCCCGTAAAAACACTGTTGTACATTTGTTTCTTATAAAATACATCGAACATTTTTAGGGCAACAGCAAAACCTTTGCCCCATGCATGGTCATAGACTCTCGTCAAGAGATTTGTTATGAAAATGCAGCTCGGACAATGTTTTGGCAGAGCCAAGCCTTTGCGAATGAAAAAAGATATAAAGAAAAAGCCAAGTGCGTTAAAACACAGAATTTCAAAATCCGACTTCAAAAATGCCAAATTTGCAACCTTGCACGCGACCAGCGACTGCATATTGTTAGGTAGGCGTAAATGTTGCGTCACAAGGTCAGGTTTTGGACCATCATGACTCAGCGAGGAAAATGTATAGTCTGTTTGGTGATTTGCTTGCGATGCTTGGCGTATTACTTGATTTTACTTGAATTGCAGCTGATTAATTTCCCTCGAGCATGTATGATTTCCCGGGAAGCTCTTTCCCGATTTCCACACTTTCTGCCGCCCTGATGATATTCTGTGCTAAATACGATTCTGTCCAATTCAATCATGGGAAACGCAACATTGAAGTTTAACCCACAACTTGTTTCCAATTGGTGAAAAGCTCAGGGACAGAACACGCCCGGGTACATTTAGGTCAAATACAATATTATATCTTGTTCCGTTTGGCCGATACAGAAGATTAGTGGCGTAACTGACGGGGGGACAGGGGTGTGGACCGCTCCCTGGCAAGCTAAATGTAAAAACCGGGCACCCACTTAGCTTTTATTTCGGTATGTACTGTAATACTCTTTTGGTTTTCAGTAGATTGTTTTTTTCGTGTTTTTCGGAGTATTTTCCTGCGGTTCAGTGTTATAGTATTGACATCCACACCCGGATTCGCTATCATTTCCCAACTCTTTTTCTGCGTTTTGGCTAGTGGGCTACAACGGTGACCAGTGGACCTTCTTCAGCGAGGTTTTTCTACCCTGGCTCAAACCTTTAGAAGTTTCGCCACTGCCAAAGACTCACAAGTCAGAGGATATCCTCACTTCGCACTCAACGCCAACGAAACGGAGTTTTCACCGAGGTCACCGTGATAGTCTGTCACGTGACACGGTGACCTCGGTTTTACACGCAATGCTGCCCACGCGTGATCGATTGGCACCAAATGACGCGACGTGTGGTGGCGGCGCGTCGTTTTGCGCCGCAAATACTGTGCAGCGGTCACTGATGACTTGTCGCCATTTCCCCAAAGAAAACAGGCCGCAAATAAACCATCAACTACTCGTAGATTAGACTGACGACAAGCGCAGTAACTTGTGAAGCTGAGAGGCCCAAGCGTCCTAAACTATCAGACTCTTTACCGTACGCTGGATCCCAACTAGATCAGGCGCCAGACGAGGCAAACGATTTGACACAGCACACAACACAGCGCTTCGCGTGTTCAGGCCTTCGCGATAAAACACGGTCTAGTTCAAGATAGAAATCTGTTCAGCTACCTCCATTTCATAAACTTGTTCTTGCAGTTCAGCACACTTCGCCTCCAAGCCATCCGTGTAACTGTAGCCACGCGACGACGAGTCAGCCTCTTCTTGGGCTTGTGTCATCCGCGCAAGTTTTTCTTCCAACGACTGTTTATGTCGAGAAAGAATAAAGCGTCAAACGCATCACATTCTAAAAACAGATTGGCCGGAAGCAGAAACTACTTCTTTGCCAAAACTTGGGCGAATTTCATGACAAATTTAATATCTTGTGACGTGTTGAGTCTTCTGTTATTTTTAATACAAACTTCGCTTTTTGACAAAAACAAATAGGAAACATTTCGTTTCGAGCCAAACACAAAATTGAGGCGACGCCGCGAGAACAAAACAGCGCGAAACGGTAAAGCTAGTGAACCTTGACGCGCTTAACGTGACGTATTTTTTAAAACAACCTGGTATATCCAACAGCCCAGGCGGAAAAGAGCAGTCTTACTGTCACGAAGGTTCAGAAACTTAAACCTTCCAAATGCAATGAGACAAATAAACACGCAGGGTATGGTTTGATTCTTGTAAATAAAAATCTGTCCTTGCACTCCTCATCCAGATTGAAAGACCCCTAAAATTCATCTTTGCTGGCGACAGGTCGGGTGAGAAGTCACTTCTAGCCAATGTCAGCACACTCATGAATGAAGTCGATTACACTACAGGGCCGTTCGTACTCAAGTGAGGTTACGTTTCAGTGAGGTTCAGACAAGCACCTAAGCAGCTTGTCGCTGTTTCTTTCGCTGTGACATTTCGGTCATTTGTCCCGTAATAGTATTAAAACTCGTCGTAACAGCATTCACTGGACTACTTTTTCAGGCATTATGGCTGAATTTGAACAAAAACTTAATTTTTTTCGGTCATTTCCAAAAAAAATTCGGTTCACGACCGAAAAGGAACCAGGTATGTCGTCGTCGTCGTCTGCGCTTAAAAAAGCATTACCACAAAACCTTCAGCAGTTTTGCCTCACAGCACCTTAATCTTTTTGTCTTTTTCCACGACATCTTTCGAAAATCGAGTTGTCTGTGTTTCCAGTTGAGCGATTCTCTTCATCATGGTAGAGATGAGGTCCAAGTCGCTCGGCGCCTTCGATACATCTGCTGTGAACAGAGTAGCACAAGTGACGTAACTGTCCATTGCAAGAGGTTTAAATGCGTGAGTTAACGACAAAACAGCTTCGAACGTTGAGAAACATCGAGAATACACTGTTGGTGAAGCACGACTGAACAGGGTTATGTATTCGGGTGTTCTTGTGGCATTCGCAGAGCGATCAAACTCACACAAATAGTTTCCAGCAAAAAGAAACGGGTCCTTAGAGCGACAGCCATGCCACGAGTACCGGACAAACACCATTTACAACGCGTCGGTTTTTATTCGTTTGATGATGCTTGAATGTTCTGAAATTCACACAACTAACAGGCACTTAAAATCACTGTGACCCAAACACAACACTTGACATCTCGTTCAAAGCTACTTTTGCCTGATGCCATTATGTCGCCTGCGTTATTTGGGTAACTTATTTTGACGATTTTTCTAGTATATTGTCACTGGGGCAATTGAAGATGAAGACCAAGACAACAAGACAAGATGAAGACCAAGACAACTGCTTCTTCCGGTAACTGTTACCCCTGAAACAAAGATAATCGTAACCCAAAACATCTATTTTGCACGATTTTACTATTGACTTGCTTTATACAAGAACACGCAGCGTTTTTAGCATCCGTCCCTTTTAAAAATAAGCGGGCGTTATAGAGTTTATCTGGCACACTTCAACATTAGGATGGAGTTTTGCAGGTATGCCCAGTTTTCAAATTGCAAGCAATGATTGCACGTTGTTGGCTATAGCATGAAAAAACATACAGGTGCATGTGCGGTATATAAGTCTGAACGTGGAGACAGCAACAGTACGTTCTGGGCTAATTTTCATACTAAGAAAGTTAGTCAATTTTACCTACATTGTTTTGGTTCGGCCCGTTAATCGACCAGCTATTCGAAAAACACAGGACTGGATGTGCGATTTTTATAAAGGACACACGTGCGCAGCATTGATGAACTTTCTATATATTGTTGGTCGAGAGACCGGAAAAATGATAGCAATAAAAGCAAAGCCGATTGTGCATTTGCCAATACCTGACAGCAAGCTCAAGTGCATTTGCTCTTGATAATAGTAGCTACCAATTATTTTATGCGGGCATCAGTCGCTCACGTCCAACCGCTTCTTCCCGAAGGGGTAAGCACGAGATCACAGATCTATACATTTTTCATTCGATCTACGTTTTAACCAAACTATGCGCATGATAACTTTAAAATATATTTAAGATTTTGAATTGCGATAAACTTTATGCCAAACGCGTGCCTGTGCTGACGATCTACTTTCGAAAAAACGCAATGAAACTACTCTTGTGGCAAAATTATGCCCAAAAACTCAACCTCTCAGACCCGGGTCTCCAAACGTTTTTGTCAGAGAGTCACATACGCTTATACACAAGAGTTCGAGGGCCGGACATCTTAGGTAATGCGATTGTTTCGGGACATGTTGTATTGTATCAAATCAACTAATTTTTCGTAAATATACCATTTTTACATTATTGACAAAATGTCTTTGCGACAGGAAATCGTGGTGCACAGCAAGAAATCTCTGTTTCAACAAAAGTTTCAAAAGAAATTGTATCATTTCAACAGGAATTCCCAATTTTGGAATGCGATGTAAAAAATGATCCAATTGTACATCCGGAGTCGGAGAAAAATATCCGACTCCGACTCCCAGTGTTGTTAGGAATCCGACTCCGGCCAAAAACGTCCGGCTCCTTACGACTCCGCAACCGTGGTTCCGAGACCCCCCTGTCTTAGACAATAACGCACCAGTTTCAGATGACCCTAACTGGGTTTCTTACACCTAACTGCGTATATTTGACAGTACAATATATCCATCGCTGGAACAGGTTGGTTTGAAGATAAATCAAAAACATGAGCTTTGTTCGATTACATGAGTGCTTGTCGACCGGGTGCACAGTCAGGCCCGCAACCATGGGGTGGTGAATTGGGCGATTGTCGCCCCAGAAATTTTCAAAAATATTTTGGAAGCGCCAATATCTTTTTTAGTTGTAGGTACTTACCCCCAGAAAATTTCTGTTGGTTGCGACCCTGTATATAGTAAACCCCTCGGGATATCACAATTTTCCAGGGGTGAACCATACACTTGCTATTCAAGATCAATTACATACAAAAATAACTAATGACTCATTCTGCGTACAGCTGCTTATTTGCGCTTGATGCAAGGCCAGAATCTTCTATGTTACGTTCGCATGCAGTGGCAACAGTCTTCAGTAACCAATGTACTGCACATTTCTCACATTTGTACCGTTACAATCATCTTCTTTTGCCCAGTTTCAAAATAAATTTTCAACTGTGATCTACAGCATGATCGGTTTGTCTACACCAGCTATGTCCAACCGAAATTGCTTACTGAGTCAAAAATTATGTCATTATCTTAACCAGGGCCGCAATTGTATGACATAGCTGCTAATGAGGGCCGCACATTGAATGATTTATTTTGATCTTAGAAAATTACATTTAGTGTAGCTAATTTTCTGAAAGCGTCGTAATCCTAACGGCAATGGTAACGACTGTTTGGCAATCCTTAAGTGTAATTTCATAGGCAAGTTTTGTGCCAATGGAACAAGGGTAGAAATCAGAAAACTGGCAAAAAATTTTGCACCAAGGTGTCAGTGGACATAGGGAAATCTCCCACCACGCAGTACAGACGTGATTAAGTGGCACTGAGAACCACTTGCATCAAAAATGTCAAACTTGATTGTCGAAATAAGGACAGGTTGTCAGTATGTATAAACTACTTATACTACAGCGAAAACCTAAACTGGGCCGCAGAAAAGCTTTGACTGAGCTGCCTGCGACCCGCGGGTTAGACATATCTGTTCTGCACTCTGCAATACCCTCGTATAATAATTATTCCAAGCTGTGTTGATAGCATTAACTATTTGCTCAAAGAGTTCCTGATACATCAGCAAGAACAACCACATGAACCTACTGTGAGATTTTCTGACTGAACCAAGTGGACTTGGAGAAACCGCTGATGACGTTGGAGGCGCAAGATTTCGCGGTGAAAGCGACTGTATAGACGAGTCACTGAGGGACGACTTAGTTGGAAGAGAAGCATTGTTCGTTGCAAGTCGCATTGTTACATCATGAAGCAATTCCTGATCTGCAGTATAATCACTGGAGCGAAATGGCATGACAGGTTTTCTGAAAGAAAAACACACCACTGAAAAACTCGCGCAATAATACAAAACAGGATTGGATAGTTGTGTCAACTGAGAAAATATTTCACCACAGCCGGAAGCTATAAACTGCTCAGTGTTTCACCTTCTTTAATTGAGAGATGCATTTAAATAGGACACTTTGGGCCAGGGGTTCTCAGTCTTGTTGGGTGTACTAAACCCTGCAAGATTCATCTATGCATTTACTGAACCCTCTATAGTCAGAAAAAGAAAATATGATTTCTTGAAAACATAGGAATCTATTTCAATAACACACGTCCTAGATGCCGAAATCCTGACCTGAAACTGACTCACTGGGCCCTTTGGGTTCCTCAAACCCAAGTTAAAAACCACTGCTTTAGGCCAATAACAAGAAATTGCCAAGAGAAAACTACTGGTATAATAATATATGCACTGACTCCATTGTTGAGTGATTAAAAAAGTTCCTTGTTATTATCACCATTGAACTTGAGCTCAGTAGTCATTGCATCTTACTGTACATAGACCTGGCTAATAAATGCAAAACATCACCCTCGGTGGGTAACTGAGATCGTTAATTGCGTCTAATTAATTGTGTACTTATACTGAACAAAGAAATATGTGTAAACACCACGATAACTTCAGAAATTGGCTATCAATATTTTGTTATATATCAAATACATGAAAACTTTTTGATTGATTGTAACTTGTGCTGTATTCTGTGAATTGTCTAAAGCGTTTGACTCTCTGAACCACAGCACTGAAAGCTGATCATCTTAATGGAATTAAGGATTTACACCGCAAGCTCCTCTTTAGCTATTTGCAAGATAGGCAACAATGTGTTGTTGTGGGAGTGTGCAGATTGTCTGCTTATGCAGTTATACNGGTTGTCCATTAAAGGTCACTGTTGGCTTCATGTCTGTTTGCTTTGTAATTTGTATGTTAGAGATTCACCAAATGTATCAAATTTTATTCTGACAATGATATCTTAGTAACTATGTCAAGGTCAAATGTAATAACTTTCAAGACATGACACTATAAGTACTGAACTGCAAAATGTAGGCGACTGGCTCCATTTCAATAGACAATCTTCACACTAAAAGCTCATATTGGCTTGTTGCATGCCGGCCAAGTCAATTTTAAAACAACAAGTAAAAAGAATGAAGGTAAATTTAACATTCCTGGTTGGAACTCAGTGGTCAAATCAAAGCACCAAATGGCAAAGGCAGCGTTCCGGCTATGGGTAAACTGCAATAGACCCATGACTGGTGGCATATACAGAAACATGACTAAAACAAAAAAAGATTTCAAATATTAATTGCAGCAATGCTGCAAAGATGTTGAAATGCATAAGGCAAATGGCCTAGCAGCTGCACTACAGGCTGATAAAACCAAGAAGTCATTTTGGCAAAAGGTCAATAAAAAAAACAGATCCCCATCACTACCAACATTGGTGGGAGGGGCAAATGGTGGTTCAGAGATTGTTAAAATGTGGAAACACTATTCCAAGGAAATACTAAACTTTGAAAACTCTGCCAATGGGTCTGCAGAGTCTGTGGAACACAGCATTGACTGCAAGGAGAACTATGTGGATCTGGAAATGCCCTGTGTTCTTTTGTCTCCTTGGTATCACTTCTTCAAAAGCTGCCATTGAACAAAGCTCCAGGGCCTGATTGTATTTCTGCAGAGCATCTGCTGTATGCAGATGAGTCTCTGCGTTTTTTTCTCAGTGAACTGTTCAACATTTGTATTGTTCACAGGTAAATACCCAATTCCTGTTTAAACACAACAATAGTTCCCATATGCAAAAACAAGAATGGGAATATGTCTGACACTTCAAATGACAGACCAGTTGCAGTAGCCACAGTGGTGTCAAAGCTACTTGAGCACTTCATATTATCTAACATATCTCCTTTCCTTGGTACCACAGACATTCAGTTTGGTTTTGAGGCTGGTCATAGCACTGATCAATTTTTGTTGAAACAAACTGCTTCATAGTTTGTAACACATGGTTCATCTGTGCATGCTGTGTTTTCAGATGCCTCGAAAGCATTTGACCGAGTACTACACATGAAATTATTTGAGAAAATAATTCAAAGAAAGGTGCCAATGTGTTTTGTGAGCCTACTGAAACATTGGTACAAGGAACAAAAGATGCAAATAAAATGGGGCAAGCATTTTTCTGAACCGTTTCGGGTCTAATGGGGTTAGACAAGGGGAGTACTGAGTCCATACTTGTTTGCTGTTTATTTAGATGATTTGTCCAATGAACTAAACAACATTAAAGCAGGGTGTTGTATTGGTGAAGTCTTATTAAACCACTTGATGTTTGCTGATGATATTTGTGTGTTCTGTCCAAGTGTACGTTGGTTGCAAAGAATACTAGATGTGCCAAGCGTATGCAGAATTGCATGNGATTATTTTCAACTGCAACAAAACTGTTTGTATGACGTTTAGGGATAAGAGTGCAAAAAGCACAGCCACTCCANTATTGAAATTGGGTGGTCAATACGTAAAGTCTGTTGACCAATACAACTATCTGGGGATTGTATTGGATACTGAGCTCTCAGATGACAAAGACATTCA